>Ga0214473_10000097_pt1 | contig 124049 bp, 121 predicted proteins | sample RVTome_7_FD_203509 | JGI IMG/M metagenome (GOLD analysis project Ga0214473, IMG submission 203509) | Soil microbial communities from uranium-contaminated site in the Upper Colorado River Basin, Wyoming, United States - RVT98D197 | ecosystem: Environmental > Terrestrial > Soil > Contaminated >...
GCCGTACTCAACCGATGGTGTGTCCGGCAACGCCCCCCAGTCGAGGTTCTTGACCGCCGAACTACATAAGATGGTGTGGACTTCCAGAGCTGTGAGGGTCGAATCGCGTGCCAATACCAGACTGGCCACACCCGAAACCACCGGACAAGCCGCCGAGGTGCCGCCGAAACGGCAATCATAGTCCTGATCGTTGGCACCCGGCGGACAGTTCCAGGCGACTGTCAGCTTGCAAAACCACGTCTTGTTCGGGTTGAACCCAAGACTCCCCATCTGGTCAAGCGTCCACACGTCACCCTGCAAACAGTAGTCACCACTTGGGGCAACGAGGTCGAGTGTAGGTCCATATTGGCTATAGTACCATCGATAGTCATTCAATTGCGTGGCGCCCACCGCGATAACGGACGGATGATTCGCGGGATAGCTGACACCGTCGAAGGAAGCGTCACTGTTTCCCGACGAGAAAGTAACCGGGCAACCTCGATTATCGCGCCCAAAAAGACTTGCTCGCACCAGGGCGTCATCGAGAACATCGTAGTGAATCCAGGGGATGCCATAACCCCAACTGTTGGACAGTATATCAGCGCCACTCTGCCAGGCGAAAGTAATTGCAGCCGCTAATGTGGCGGAGCCTACGCCTGTACCGCTGCCGTCATCATGGAAGATTTTAACTGGTAACACCGATGTCTTCGGCGCCATCGAGAATACCCCGGTAACCGACATCCCGCTGGAATCACTATTCGTAGTGTGACTGGATGCTATGATGCCGGAGCAACCCATGCCGTGAGCTGTAGTGTCTCCCGGTCGAGCGTCCGAATCATTGTCGGCATAATCGTATCCATCAAGGACGCGACTTGCCGGAAGATCCTCATGGGAGTCCACACCATCATCGACTACTGCCACTACAATGCTGCTCGTCAATCCAGCAAAGTCCCAAACAGATGCTTGGTTGAAGGTCCCAATGACTTTCTTGGTATGAGGCTGATAACCGTTATAGTAGTCATACAAGGTATAGTGCCGCTGAATCCAAACGGCGAACTCCGGATGCGAATAGTTGGTTTCGTCCAACTGATATAAAAGATTTGCGATCTCGAGAGTAGTGTACCCGGACGAGTCGGTGTTTTTTAGGACGAAGACATTTGGCATGCCCACTATTTCGTGATCTTTAACTACTCTGTGGGCCGCGATAATGCTGTCGGTCTGAGCACTTGACAGAGTGGTGTCGAATGAGACGCAAAAGCGAGTGCCGACCAACATCGCTGAATCTCCCTCATGGCGATAGTATGGCTCAACCAAATAGATACCCTCGGCCTCATGCAGCGAATCGACAAAAGCCATGTACCCCTCGCCGGTGGACAGACTGCATACGACGAAGTCGTCCATGGCGTGATCATCCTGAATGACTTCGCTGATCCTGGGAAACTCAGCCAAGATAGACTGTTGCGTCTGCCCCGATATCCCCTCGTCAAACAGGACTGTTACAAGATTGGAGTCGATGGTCAGCGGGAGCGCCTCGCCCCCGCCGTAGTAGTGTTGCCCCATCGCCGCAGTGACGAGCACGAATGCTGTCACAGTAGTTGAGCACAATGATTTGAGTAACATTGTTCCCCCTTCCCGCCAGGATCACCTGGCGTTCTGAACGGTTAGATTCATAAGAAACTTATCGTTGCCAAGGAATATGTAATCCGCAAAACACCTCCTTTCTATGTCGTAAAGAAGTAGTTGATGTGGAGCTACACCATTAAGAGCAACCAGCCACCTTCCGTCGGGTGTGATTGCCATGCTTTCCACAGGAAAGAACAGTGGTGTTAGGCCGTCGACAAACCCCTTGGTTTGAACCACCTCGCTGATCTCATTCCGTTCGATGTCAAAAATGGTGAATTCAGAGGGCGCAGGGGGGCCCATCATTATAGTACCCGGGTTCCCGTACATGGCATATCTCCCATCGGGAGTAATCACAATCTGACCAGACCCCGGAACAAGCACATCACTGAATATGATTGAGTCGAGAGCGACGTCGTAAACCTCGAAAGCGGATGTGTACAAACCCGAAGGGTTCATATACAGGAGCCACTTACTCTCGTCAATAGTAGGCACCACGTGTACAACACCTGCATGCGCGAATGGTCGCCTGAGCACCGGAAAAGTACTGTCCGATAAATCCATCGTGTACACATAGCCGGGGACACCAGGAGACCAACCTCCCGCGCAGTAGAAATGCTTGCTGTCCCATGAAAACCAGCCGTTCTCTGTTATATCCGTGTCGCCGAACACCAGCGAGCAATCGCTTGTTCGAAAAATCTGTAGGTCATCACCCATAATCGCCATGTATCGGTTGTCAGGAGAAACGGCTATCGGCCATTCCGGTGCGGCCGCGAATTCATCGACAAGCTGTAGCGAATCGGCATCTAAGACCACGACCGCGTTCCTATCTGCAAGATATAATCGTCTCCCGTCTGCAGAGACGGTCACTCCCTCTACCGGCGTATATGCCAGGTCAAAGGAGTCTATCACCTTCGTGGTCGGGTGATACACGAACAGCTTCCTGGTAGAGGCCTCGTCCCAGAAGTAGACCGCGTAGTCTTTCAACTCTTCCGGCTTCGGTCCGGTCGGTTTGTCGCAATCGCACCCGGCAAAACAGACAGCGATGACCATTATCGCGACACCAAGCCACAAGACAATCGCCGTCTTTCTCGTTCCCATGTTGTAGGTCCTTTGCTGCGTCTTTCCCGTTTGACGTTTAATGATAGCACGACGTCTAAAGACTTGTCAAGCGAAATCCTCACGCCATCGTTTCTATCTGAGCACTTGACAAGCTCGTATCAATAGCAAACCGGATGTGTTCCCCCACCAGCACCGGCAGCCCCTCGGATGTTCGGTAGTATGGTTCAACAGCCTGGATCCCCCCTACGGCCCGGAGCGAATCCAGAAACTCGGTGTAGCCTGATTCCTGAATAAGACTACAAACAACGAAATCATCTACAGCTCGATCGTCCTCTAACACCTCGGAGATTCTCCCAATTTCGCTGACCAAACTGTCGAGGTCTTGCTGGGTCAGACTGGACTCCACGAGAATAGTAACACGACCGGAATCGATGAACAGAGGCACAGTGTCCAGACTATTATACTGGTAATAGAAAGGCTGTGACCGTACCTGGCTGTCACCGGACATAAGGACGACAGCAGCGGCCGCGGACAGGAGATAACGTTCCAATGTTTCCCCCTTCGGGTTTGTGGTTTATTGGTTGACTGTCCTTAGATCGATATTGGTGAGTTCTACATCTCTACCGAAATCTATATAGTCAACAAAAGTCCTATTCTCAATGTCGAACAGTAATAGCTCGTTGGCCCATGGTGCGTCCAACATGACCAAATACCTGCCATCCGGGGTGACCACCATGGAACCGACCTCGAACCACTCCGGAGTTTGAGCGTCGATCACAAAGCGAGTGTCTATCACCTCGTCCAACCCGTTTGCGGTGACATCAATTACTGCAAACGCCGAACTCCCGGGATCAGGCGGCAAGACGGTGCCGGGGCTTCCGTAAAAGGCAGAGCGCTCATCGGCATCCAGCACGATCTGTCCGGGGCCTCCAAGCATGAAATGTTCGAACAGTATGGAGTCACGGGCGGGATCGTAGATAACGAACCGGCCGAAATAGGCATAGAGAAGCAACTTGCTCTCATCTTGTGTCGGAACCACTGAGTGTAGAGGTCCCGCCGACAAAATTCTGGTTTCGGCCGACGCTTCGGCCCCGGACATGTCCAACACGTACAGCATCTGTGCTTCCGGCGGCATGAAACCCAGCGCTACGGCATACAGCCGCTGACTATTGGCTGAGAACACACCTTTGTATATGTCCGCGGTGTCGTGAAAGACAACCGAGTAGTCGTCCGTGTCGAGGATCCAGAGATCCTTCCCGAATATAGCCATTCGGCTCCCGTCAGGCGATATCGCGACCGGAGAACCCGTTTTGTATGGCAACTCCGTGACCACATTGAGAGAACCGATGTCAAACACAACCACCAGGCTTCTCGACTGAATGGGCATATACAAAAGCGAACCATCCGGCGATACCGTTACGCCACGGAAATACTCATAACCGGTGAGTTGATAGTTGAGAGCCACCGAGTCCATCACCTGCGAATACGGGTTATAGCTGTACAGCATTCTGTTCCCGGTTGTATTACAGAAATAGACGACATACTCCCCCGACACTTTAGGCGACGGATTGGACGGCAGTTCGCTGCAACCCCCGATCCACATAACGCACACTACGACTGCCGTGAAAGCACCGCAGTAGCGCCGCACGTTCCCACATCGACACATACCATTCCCCTTCGCTAGATATTTCCCCATTATAACTAACATCGTTTGGCCGGTTTTGTCAAGGACAAAACGGGTCTTTGTGGCGATTATGTCATGGGCGTAATCACCCCATGTTGTCCCGAATAAGTACCCTCCACCAGGGTGCGAAAGCCACCCGACAACGGCCACACCAATAAAATGTTCCGACACCTCGAGCACAACAACTCCCATCCAAGGCGGAGCATCATTTCCCTCTTATCCCATAAGATCGGCTAACCAGCAACCTGGCGCAACATAAAAAGGGTCCATTTCTCCACTTTTTTTGCCCGGGCGTTCCACGCCGTCACCGGCCGGCGGTGCATTCGGTTAACCGTTACCGACGCTATGTTTCGCATCTCGATGCTCTCCCGCGCCTAATCGCGCACACGCTCTCTTGTTCGCCCCGAGGGGTTGGGCAGGTTGATTTCACAGTAGACGGCCGAGCGAGCCGGACTGTGTGACGTTTTTTTTTGAATCCAAACCCCTTGCGTGGGATTGCCTCCCGCGGCGTAACCACGCCTCCCCGTAGCGGTGATTCCGCCTGCCCGAACAGCATACACGGCCGGGGCGCTATCCGCGTCCCGGCCTTCCCTGCTAAACGGTTATTACGCGTGCTCGAACCAATATCCTATGGACGGTCCGAGCGTGCAAACGTGCGGCGCCGAGGCGACTAGTTGGACTTCCAGTCGACCCAAGTCTCTGTTGAATACTTGTCGCTCAACTCCGATTTCAAAGCCGCCGCCTCGGCTGCCGTCTCGAAACTGCCGATGCGGACCCGGTAGAATGCCTGTCCCTCGTGATCAATCTGGACGGCGTACGGCTCATAGCCGCGCCGGCGGTACAAATCCAGAAGGTGCTGGGCGTAGTCATACGACTCGCAGGCCGCCACTTGAACGGTGTAGCCCTCGCCGCTCGGCGCCGGCGCCAGAGCGGTGGTTTCCTTGAGTGCGGCCAAGGCATCGGCGGCAGCTTTTTTCGTTGCGCTGCTGTCCGGTTCCACCGCGGCCGTAGCGGCCGTCGTATCAGTCGCCAAGCTATCCTGTTCCATCACCTCCTGCCCCAGTTTCTCGGCCTCTTCCTGGCGCTCGGCACAGGACATCGTGAGCAAGGCGGCCGTCAATCCAACTGCAAGAATTCTCATTTTCCTATCTTCAAGTTCAACTTCGAGGCGGGATTAAGTTAACGTACGGCGTCAGAGTCGCCTCGGTTGCGCTTATGCGTGTCTCAAAAACCGGACGTAAGCGCAGCACGGCGCATGTGTCAACATAAAACCGGGGGCCTTCCTGAGAGATGAGAAGGGAGTCAGTAAGCGACTACTCAGCAAACGGCGACACGCCCCAGTGCAGCTTTTGCTTGAGCACCTTATAGAAACTCCCCTCGGGAAACAGGACTACTTTCAGACGGAACTCGGCCTGGGTGACGATCACCCGATCGGTATCGATCAACGGGGCGCTAACCTGACCGTCGAGAGTGAGGCCGGCCACCTCGTGCTCGGAGCCGATCTGAAGCTCCAGGACATCGTCGGCATGGAACACCATCGGACGGGTCGAGAGCGAGAAGGCGGCGATCGGCGTCACCACGATGGCGTTCATGGCCGGGTGCAGAATCGGTCCGCCCGCGGCCAGAGAGTAAGCGGTCGAGCCGGTCGGCGTGGAGAGAATCAGACCGTCGGCCTTGTAGGTTACGAGTTCCTCGCCGTTCACACGCAGGTTGATGCCGATCAGGCGGGCGATCGGACCGTTGTCGACCACCACCTCGTTCAGGGCGTACGGAGATTCCAGTTTGGGCCGCCCATCGATGACAGTTTTCAGCAGCATCCTCTCTTCGAGGCGATATTCCCCCATCACAATCGCATTCAGGGCGTCTTCCAACTGGTCCGGCCGCAGTTGCGTCAGAAATCCGAGCGAGCCGAGATTGATTCCCAAAATCGGTGTCCCGGCCGATCCGACAGCCCGCGCTGAGGCCAGGAAAGTACCGTCGCCGCCCATCGAAATCAGGATGTCGACGGCCGCCGCCAGGTCGACGCGATTCTCCGAAGTGACCCGACCGTAGCAAATCTCTTCGAGTTGTTCGCGACAGCAGACCACGTCGTGCCCCGCTTTCTCCGCCCAACTTAACACCGTCTCGATGGCTTCGCGGGCGCCCTCACGTCTCAAGTTGGCGATCAATCCAAACCGCATCGGCTGAGCCCTATCCTCTGTCTTCGGTAGACACCACCTGTTTGGAACTTGTTTCCGACCTCTTGTGCTGCGTCCCGTTGCGGCGAAATCTCAGTTTGTGGAGGAATCCGCCTTCATGCTTCGTGTTGGTGTGCGACTGCGCCAATGACGCCACCGCCGCCACCACGCTTTCGGTATCCAGACCGATCTCCTTGAGCAAGGACGATCGGTCACCGTGCGTCACAAATCGATCCGGAATAGCCAGCGCCTTAAACCCGCCGCCATAACCATGCTCGGCCAGATATGCTCCGACCGCTTGGCCGAGGCCGCCGCGGAGAGCGTTCTCCTCCAGGGTCACGATCACATCGGCCGCGGTACGTATCTGCTCTAGGGCGTCAAGGTCGAGGGGACGGATGAACCGCGCGTTGACGACCGCCACGTCGATCCGGTCGGCGAGCCTCTCCCTCGCCTCCAGCGCCGTGGTCACCATCGAGCCCGTCGCTAGAAGCACCACGTCGGCGTCATGAGTTAAGTTCTCCCACTTGCCCCAATCGATGGCGGCCACCGCCTCTTCCATCTCGGTCGGGACCGAAACCCGGGGATATCTGATGGCCACCGGCCCGTCGAGTTCGTGGTCGATCGTATAGTGCAGCATGGAGCGAAGTTCATTGCCGTCCTTGGGCACGGCCACGTCGAGGTTGGGTACCGGGCCGAGATAAGAGAGGTCAAAAGCGCCGTGATGGGTGGGGCCGTCGGCCCCTACCAGTCCGGCCCGATCCATACAGAAGACGACCGGCAGTTTTTGCAGAGCGATGTCGTGGATGATCTGATCGTAGGCGCGCTGCATGAACGTTGAATAAACGGCGAGATACGGTCGCGATCCGGCCGCCGCCAGTCCGCCGGCGAAACATCCGGCGTGACCCTCGGCGATGCCGACGTCGTAGAAGCGCTCCGGGTATTTGCGGGCGAAATTGTCCAGACCGGTGCCGGTAGCCATGGCCGCGGTGATGGCGATTACGCGCTTATCTTTGGCCGCCAACTCCAGCATGGTGTCGCCGAACACTTTGGTATAGGGCGGGCGGCTCGAGCTTTTGGCGGCCGGTTTGCCGGTCACCTTGTCGAACTTATCGACGCCGTGGTAGCTCGTCGGGTCACCTTCGGCCGGATCGAAGCCCTTGCCCTTCACGGTGGCCAGATGCAGAATAATCGGACCTCCGAGATTGCGAAGGTTTTGTAGGGTCTTGACCAGCAGCGGGAGATCGTGACCGTCGATCGGCCCGAAATAGCGAAAGCCGAGATTCTGAAACAGCATCCCCGGCACCAGCAGACCCTTCAGAGAGGTCTCGATCTGGGCGATGGTGGCGCGAATCTTGTCCCGCCGTTTGAAGCGACCGGTCAACTCCCAGATCTCGTTGCGCAGCCGGTTGAACTTTTCATCGGACATGATGCTGGTCAGGTACTTCGACATGGCGCCGACGTTCTTGGAGATCGACCAGGTGTTGTCGTTGAGGATGACCAGCAGGCTCTTCTTCGATGTGCCGGCGTTGTTCAGACCCTCGAAGGCCAGACCGCCGGTGAGGGAGCCGTCACCGATAATCGCAACTACCTTGTAGTCCTCACCGGCGTTGTCGCGGGCGGCGGCCATGCCCAGAGCGGCCGAAATCGCCGTCGAGGCATGCCCGGCGCCGTAGGGGTCGTATTCCGACTCGGACCGCTTGGTGAAACCGGCTAATCCACCGTACTGCCGCAAAGTATGAAACTGCTCGCGCCGCCCGGTCAGCAACTTGTGGGCGTATACCTGGTGGCTGACGTCCCAAACCAGCTTGTCGGCGGGCAGGTTGAAAACGTAGTGCAAAGCCAGCGTCAACTCCACCGCACCGAGGTTGGTGGCCAGATGTCCGCCGGTCTTGGCTACCGCGGCAATGATCTCCTGACGGACATCCTCAGCCAACTCCTTGAGTTCTTCCATCGACAGCCGTTTGACATCCGCCGGCGAGTTTATTGTATGCAGATACTTCATCTGAGCCTAAACGATACGTCAGTTTTGCCGCTGTCCGATAAACAGCGCGATAAGCTCAAGAGCGTTGTCGTCACCTTCCTCAAACACGGCCACCGCCTCATCGATCAGCCGCTGGGCGGTCCGACGCGCCCGCTCCATCCCGACCACGCCGGGGTAGGTCGCTTTCAGGTTTTTACTATCCGAACCGACATCCTTTCCCAACAGTTTTTGGTCGCCGTCGATGTCCAGAATATCGTCGATCACCTGAAAGGCCAGTCCGACCTTTTCGCCGAAAACCGTCAGCCGGGCCAGCACGTCGGCCGGGGCGTCGGCCAGTATCGCGCCGATCCTAACGGCACAGCGAATCAATGCGCCGGTCTTGCGGCGGTGGATTTCGACAATCTCCGGTTCGTCGAGTGCGCGACCCTCCGCCTCGATGTCGGCCGTCTGCCCCCCCAGCATCCCCTGGGTCCCGATAGCCCGCGCCAGTTCAATCACCGGTTCGGTGCGCCCGGTGCGCGCCATCAACTCGAAAGCGATATCATGCAGCGCGTCGCCGGCCAGCACGGCGATCGCCTCGCCGAACTTCTTGTGGCAGGTGGGCAGCCCGCGCCGGAGGTCGTCGTCGTCCATGCAGGGCAGATCATCGTGGATCAACGAATACGTGTGCACCATCTCGATCGCCGCCATGGCGAAATGAATCGGCAGATCCTCACCCTCGGTGCGACCGTGGCAATACTCATAGGCCGCCAGCGCCAGCAACGGCCGCAGCCGCTTGCCGGGCGCCAGCACCGAATAATGCAGCGCCGCGTGCAACGACTTCGGCTCGCTGGACACGGGCGGCAGGTATCTTCCAAGCAGCCGGTCGCACAGTTCCCGTCCGGCCCGAAGGTACGTTTGCTCGTCGATGGCTTTCGCCGGCATCAAACTTCCGTCTCCCGCTCATCGAATTCCTCCTCGAGATGGAGGTTGTTCTTTTCGATGATGATCTTGATTTTCTCCTCGGCTGCGTCCAATTTCTTGTGACACTCCTTGGCCAGTTCCAGCCCCTCGGTGTAGAGCGCGATCGAATCCTCAAGCGAGGTTTCGCCGGATTCCAGGCTCGCCGTGATCTCTTCCAGGCGATGAAGTATCGCTTCAAAATTCTTAGGTTTCTTATTCGCCGACATGATCCTGGCTTACCTCTGTATCTTCCACCAGCGATTCCACCCGACCGTCCGGGAGAATTGTCTCCATGCGCTCACCGGGGAAAATGTCTTTGACTGATCGGATCAGGGTCTGTTGCGGCAGCCGCCGGCTGACCGTGTAGCCCCTGGCCAGAGTCTTCAGCGGTGACAGGTTCTCCAACCGCGCCAGCGTCAAAGATAAGCGGTTTTTGTGCATATCAAAGCTGTTTTTTCCCGCCGCCGTCAGCGTCCGCGACAACTGGTCAAGATACTGCCGGCGCTGGCAGACCGTGTCAAAGGGACGACGGAACACCGGCCGGTTCAAAAGCGCGCCCAACTCCTGCCGCGCGCCCTGCACCAGCGAGGCCAGCAGGTGGGCCTGGCGGCGACTGTTGCCGTCGATCCGTTCGGCCAGTTCCCGCTGCGACCAGACGGCCAGCTCGGCCGCAGCCGACGGCGTCGGGGCGCGCAGGTCGGCGGCCAGGTCGGCCAGGGTGACGTCGATCTCATGCCCCACCGCCGAGATCACCGGAATTCTCGAGGCGGCGATGGCGCGCACGGTCGTTTCGGTGTTGAACGGCCAGAGGTCCTCAAGCGAGCCTCCCCCCCGGCCGGTGATGATGATGTCGATATCATCGCGGCTGTTGAAGTACTCGATCCCGGCTGCGATTGTCAGTTCGGCGCCGTCCCCCTGCACCGCGGCGGGATAGATAACCAACTCGATAGAGCGATTGCGCCGACGCGCGATCTGGATGATGTCGCGAATAGCCGCACCGGTCGGCGAGGTCACGATACCGATCTTTCGCGCGTAGGCCGGTATCTCCTTTTTGCGTTCCTCGGCGAACAGTCCTTCCGCTTCCAGCTTGTCGTGCAACTGTCGGAAGGCCAGTTCCAACTCCCCCATTCCGACGGGCACGAGCTTCCTACAGTTTAACTGGTATTGCCCCCCTTTTTCATAGACGTTTATGTCCCCGAAGGCCAGCACCTTCTGACCATCGGCCGGTTGGAACTTGAGATACGTTCCGACCGACCGCCAGATCGTCACTTTAAGCGTGGCCCGATCATCCTTGAGACTGAAGTACCGATGCCCCGACCCGTGGAGCAGATAGTTCGACACCTCCCCCTCCACCCACACGCCCTGGAGCGTAGACTCCAAGGTCTCTTTAATAATGCGCGTAATAGCACTAACCGTATATGCCTGCGTCACCGTATCCATGTTGGTGAGTATAAATGGTAGGTGATTCGAAGGCAACTGCGAAGAACTCGCGCTATCAGCTAAGAATCGACGTCGCGAGTGTTTTCTGTTGACTCCGGCGCACAAGAATGTGTACTATAATACTTTGGATTTGACTTCAGGAGAGATAGATTGGCTTTTCGTGCTATAACAGGAGATCATGTTCGGGAAATCGGGAAAACCCTTTTGACGGGTCTGCCAGTGATGTGGATTGTGTTCTTTTTGGGTCTCGGCCCGACCACAAGTACACGTTGGGAGGCGAGGCGAACAGGGCTAGACCTGAATTGGGACACAGAGTATACGTATGGCGGCAACTATGAAACGTGGGTCAAGATCAAAGTCACCGAATTCACAGTAAAAGACCTCCAAGTCGCAGTTGTTTTTGAAGACGCAATTGACTCATCGAGTCTGGATAGAGACGGCGCGTGCCCTCTGGTTCGTATAGGAGGCGAGTCCAACACACGCTTCGTTTACATGGACACCTCAGACTGCAAATGGTTGTCAGAAGACCGGATTCTATTGAACTTCGTTGCAAAGGGCCACAATCGACCTGATACGGTAATGGTAGCTGGTATGAGCCTGATGGGGCCGATACTCGTCAGAGCCGGTGACCGGCGTAGTGATTTCTTCAAGTGGAGTCTAGTGATTCTTGTGGTGTTGGCATTATTGTTGGCCAGTAGATGGCTGGTTACGAGCAGTGCACCTGTCGCCATAACGGCGCAACGCTATAACAAACATTTTCATCATCGGGGGACTAAAATCGATCCAGGAGATTCCGATAGATCAGAGTGTAGAGATGTTGACGGGAATTCGTCTTAGCGGCTAGTTGGCAAGGAATGGATTCGCGTAAGGAAACTTCAGTTAAGCGGGCGCTTGTGGACAGCGTTGTTGCAACGTTGATCGTTACACCAGTGTTTTGCAGTGTCAGTGTAATCGCAACACGATTTGCCCCACCCGACACCGAGGCGGGCAATGTTTTCTACCTTCTCGCCCCTATTTCAGGACTTGCGTTCTTCTTTGTGAGCTTGGCGCGCAGTCTGTTTCTGTCATCTTTACCCACTTTTGCAGGTTTCACCAAGCCACTCCCCTTGTTGGCTATTATCATACTTAACCTGGGGACGGGGACCCTTTGGTTTATAGGCGGGAGAGACGTTTCAGGAAAGCAGACCGCTAGAGACGAAATCCGCGACGCATTCACCACCCAAGAAGAGTGGGACCGTACTAAGCAGGAGGTCTTGTATCCTGTAGGCTCCAGGCCAGAAACGCCCGGTCTCTTGAAGGATCTGAAGAATCGAGTTGAATGGGAGTCAGTACGTGCAAGCACATGTCTAGATCATGCGGTTGTTGAGATTGGTAGGGCTGCATATGAGGCCGCCAGGGACACACTGATCAGTTGCCTTAAGTGTGACACTCTAAGTGAGCCGACCCGAGATAGTATCCTGTTTTACTTGGGATTAGCTTATTTCAGACTCGGAAAGTGGGGGAGTGCCAATAGTACTTTCGATTCCGTCTTCAAACGAGGGGGCTGGGCTAAATCAGAAGTGTACCTTAACAAGGCTCTTATTGCGCTAGAACTAGATAGTGTGGACAAAGCAATCTCCTTCATGGAGGATATTGCGAACGAAAGCCAAGGATCCATTTGTCTGGATTTCTATAGGGGCGTCTTTTATTTCGAAAGACGTGAGTTGGGTGAGGCCAAAAACCGGTTCGAACTGGCAAGAGAGAATTGCGTAGCGCGTAGGAAGTATGCCGAGCTGTATCTTAGTATGATTGAAAGCACACCAGATTAGAGAACCGTCGTCGTTTTGTTTACCTTACCTGAACGATACTTGACTTGACTGTCATCTACCTCTGAGCAGTTCCTCTACCTGCCTCAGCCCATCACTTGCCGTCAGCGAATCGTGTACGTCTCTGCAGACGTCACATGCTATCTTCCACCAGTTATAGGCCGACAGATGATTATGCTGCTCCATCAAGTGATTCGCGGCGGCCGTTGTTGAAATACATCCAAGCAGTTGCAGAACTTCATCCAATACCCGTATTGAATCAGCGTGTGCATACGAAAGAGAGTCCAGATCGCGAAACAGCCAACTGGCAATCCTGTATCTCCTTTGACCAATACATTTGCGGATCTCGCGAACAGAGTGAAAGAACAGAACGGAGTCCGTGTCAATCGAATCCGCTTTTAGGGAGTCGATCACTGAGTTCATCGCAAGCCTCAGGGAATCCAATTCAGCGACGTGATTCGGTTCACACAGACTGTGCGCTCTATTCAGCACAACATACTTGTCATTCAGCAGTTCGAACCGTTGCTTTAATGAGCCATATTCGCTTCGCAGTCCGATGGAAGCTGGGTCGGGTTCAACAACGGGTTCGGACGGTTCTGATGCCGTTTCCTCATCTCTGACCTGCCTGATTGCCTCCAGGACATCCGTCGCCTTGTGGTGACGCGGTGGAGTAGTCGCCAGAGGCTGCAGCTGATATGCTGCTACTATTGCCGAATCATAATCGCCCCCCAGAAAGTGCCGCGACATCCGATCATAAGTGCTATCGAATAGTGCATCAAAGGCGTCCTGTACAATCTGGGCAGCGTCAATTACGGGGACTCTCGTTACCACAACAGTATCTCTCGTATGCCTCTTTCCAAACGCCCACCCCAGTATCCGCTGCGGCTCGACGGAGACTGAAACCGTGTGGCCGCCCTTGTCGATATGGGGTGAATCCTCGTTGCGGAAGTAGGCCCAGTCGACGTCGATGCTGCCGACATCAAAGACGGTCCAGCGTAAGCCGGCGCCGACTGAGGGTCGGCCTCGCTGCGAAGGACCCACTATGTAGCCGGTGCGGAGGGCAAAACTGAGGTTTCCGCGAACCATCATGCGCATTTCCACCCCCAGATGGACACGGTCGGCGGCGTCTTTCAGGGCCTCGTAATCAGCCGCTCCTCCGAGCTTCATACCGGGATTCAACCAGTCGGTCGTATAGCCGCCGCCGATTACTGCTGACGCCCGAAGAGCATGCCCGGTCCCCTCCAAATCCAGATCTGGGACAAGAAGATCCCGACCGACTACTGCGCAGGACCAATGGTCTCCTGCATAGAGAATGGCCAGGCCGGCCTCCAGGTTCGACTCCTCGCCACTTAGACTGGTGTGTTTGACGTGTCGGACGGTTCCACCTGCGGACAGCTTCGGATGAAGTTGTCGACCGTACGATATTACACACTGACGGATGGACCAATCAGAAGCCGCTCTCGCTGCGGTGGTGTTCGTCGGAACGTTTTCAAAGCCGACGACATGGTAGCCGAAACCCACCTTGCCGCCGACGATAGGCAACTCATCCCCCAGGACCAGCGAGCCAAAACCAGCGAAGCCCTTTTTCGATAGGTAGCCATAACCACCGGTCAGTCGGAGCGAATTCCACACCCCAAGGGTCGCCGGGTTATAGAAGACAATCGACGCATCGTCGCCACCTGTAATGTACGCGCCACCCATACCGGCGGCCCGCGCCCCGATCTCGAACTGGCTGCCCCCGCCGCCCCACACCCCCGACGCTGCCCGGCTCGGCGCGGCCAAACAGAGGCTTGCCATAGCCGCAACTATAGCCGCTGTTGAGACTTGCTGGCTGATCTTCATGTAAATGTTCAGGTACCCTGCGTCGCTTCCCCGACCGGACCACGCGACCACGGCTTACAATACGCCCTCAATAACCACACCACAGCCTCAACGGCGAACGGGCAAACACCGCGTTTACATTTACAGGGCACGGGGAATCGAATTAGCTAGGTTCCAACTTCCTCCACACAATAGCCATGGCCTTTTCACACCCCAAGAGCACCAGCAACAGAGATGAAAAGGGGCCTACTGGTCGAATATAACTAATCGCGGCCGGAAAGCAAGCTTTATAAGCAGATTTGGTTAGTCACCACCATTCGGCGGGATGCTTGGGTTAAAGCCTATCCTTCAAAACCTTAACCAGCTTCTCGTTGATCCCCTTCACCTCCATCAGTTCCTCGACCGTCGCGTGCTTGATGCGGGTGAGGGAGCCGAAGTGTTTCAATAGCGCTGTGCGTTTGGCCGGGCCGATGCCGGGGATGTCGTCCAGGGCGCTCTTGATCGTGCGTTTGGTGCGGACCTTGCGGCCGTAAGTGATCGCGAAGCGGTGCGCTTCGTCGCGCACCTGTTTCAACAACAACAAAGCCGGGGAGCTGCGGTTGATGACGATCGCGGCCGAGACCTCCGGCACGAACACTTCCTCCAGCCGTTTGGCCAGCCCGATCACCGGCTGGTCCTCGAAACCGAGCGACCTGAGTTCAGCAAGCGCGGAGGAAAGCTGCCCCTTGCCGCCGTCCACTACCACCAGATCAGGCGGGGTCTGCTCTTCCTTCCTGAGGCGATGGAAGTACCGCCCGATCACCTCGCGCATCATCCGGTAATCGTCCTGCCCCCGCACGCCTTTGATCCTGAAATGCCGATACCCGGACTTTTTCGGCCTGGCGTTCTCGAAATAAACGCACGACCCGACCGCATCGGTCTCCCCGGTGTTGGAGATGTCGAAACAGACGATCCGCCGCGGCGAGTGCGCGAGCTTCAGTTCGTCCTTGAGGGCGGTGACCATCTTGCTGGTGCGTTCGGACTGCTTTTTCTTCTGGATCAACAGTTCATCCAGCAGAAGCCGCGCATTGGCCGAGGCGAGATCGAGAAGCTTGAGCTTCTCCCCTTTTTGGGGAGCTTGCACTCTGACCGCGCCCCCTTTCAGTTCCTTCAGCCAAGCCTTCAACAACTTGGCGTTGGACGGCTCGAACGGCAAATGAATCTCCTCCGGCAGGTTCGGCTGGTGGTTGTAGTACTGCTGGAGAAACGTTTCCAGCACGATCTTATCGCTGTCGTCGACGTCAGCCGACAGTTGGAAATCCTGCCGTCCGATCAAGGCTCCCTCCCTGATCTGCATCACCACCGCCACGCCGTCGCGGCCTTCGCGGGCTAGGGCGATAATGTCCCGATCCACCTTCTGACCGACGTCGACCTTCTGCTTGAACATGAGCGCCTTGACCGCCTCGATCTGGTCGCGACAGCGGGCCGCCTCCTCGTACTCCAGCGCCTCCGAGGCCGCCTGCATCTTCTCCTCCAACCTGTCGATCAACGACTGCGATTTGCCGGAGAGGACCATTATCACGGCGTTGACCGACTCGGCGTAGTCCTCCTGCGACTGCCAACCCTCGCACGGTCCGAAACAGCGCTTGATCTGGTAGTCGAGACAGAGTTTGACTTTGCTCGACGGGAGGACGAAGTCGCAAGTGCGGATGGCGAACAGTTGGGTCAACAGCGCTACCGTGCGGCGCATCGCCTTGCTGTTGGTGTACGGCCCGAAGTAGGTGGCGCCGTCCTTCTCCAGCCGCCGCACGATAAGGACACGCGGGAACGGCTCGTTGGTGGTGACCTTGATATAGGGGAAGTGCTTGTCGTCCCTGAGGTCGACGTTGTAGCGCGGCTTGTGCTCGCGGACGAGGTTAGCCTCGAGGATCAGCGCCTCGATCTCGGTGTCGGTCAGCATCAGGTCGAAGTCGACCGCTCTGGAGACCATACGCCGCGTCTTGCGGTCGAGATTGCGGGCCGACTGAAAGTAGGTCCGGACGCGGTTGCGCAGGTTTTTGGCTTTGCCGATGTAAATGATTTTGCCCTGGGCGTTGGTGAACATGTACACGCCGGGCGAGGTCGGCAGGTTTTTGAGTTTAAGCTGTAGTTGAGGGGATGCGGACCTCATCGCGAATCTCGGGCTGGTGGCGCCAGGATGCGGCGTCCGCCCACGTAACTTTTCGACCAGTATTTCTCGGACAGTTCGCTGATGATGACGCCGCTGGAGGACGAGACGTGAATGAACTCACCCGACCCGACGTAAACGCCGACGTGCGAGATCGGTCGGTTGTCGGTGGCGAAGAAAACCAGATCGCCGAAGATCAGATGTTTACGCAAGGCCGGCGAACCCAGGCGGTATTGCTCGGCCGCGGTGCGGGGGAGTTTGCGGCCGTCGTACTGTTTGAAGACCGTGTAGACGAACTCCGAGCAGTCCATCTCCTGGCCGTACGACGATCCGCTTGCGTACGGTTTGCCCAGGTAGCTCTGCATGATCACACCCAGCCGGATCGAATCGTTGGTGGTGAGCCGGACCGGTTCTTTCGGTTCGTCACGCACGGGACGCTCTTCCCCGCCCGTGCGAAAACGCGGATTCGGTTGACAACCGACGCCGACCGCCACGATCAGCACGATGATGATCCTAAGGTACTTCATGCCGGCTTCGGATAAACAACACCGAACCTCCGCCGGTAATATATCCGGCAAGCGATTATCAGAGCAACAACAAACACCAAATAGATCGGGTAGGGCAGACCGGCCAGAAGGGTCAGCATCAACAGGGGAGCCTTGGCCGCAAACAGATCCGGGCGGGCGGAGCCGAACAAGGCGGCCATGAGTATCAGCACCGATGCGAACAGCGAAAGGTAGACCAGGGCGGTCCACTCCAGGCGCCAGGCCACGACCAATGAGGCCAGCATTAGTAACAGCGCCGACAAGCGGGCCGCCGTGGGACCGGCGACCACGGCGATGGTGCGTTTGCCGGTTGTCCGGTCGCCCCTGCGGTCGGGGAGCGTGGTCAGGACGTGCACGGCGGCGACGGTCAGGAAAAAGTAGCACGGCGTCCACCACTCGACACCGGAAAGCGGATAGCGGTCGGCCTGCGGCGTAACGGTGAGCGGAACCAGGAATCCGAAGCAATAGGCGTCGGCCAACAGGCCGGCCAACGGACGGTCTTTCAAACGTAGCGGCGGCGACGAGTAAACCCAGGCGAACACAAAACCTTGCAGGAAGATCAGCAGCAATAACCACGATAACAGACCCGCTACCGCCACGCCCACAATTGAAAGGAGGAGAAAGCCGATCATGAAGCCACGGGGGCTGGTGAGGTCACGTTGCAGGAAGCCGAGCTTGTCGTTGATCTCATCGGACTCGTAATCAAAGATCTGGTTGACATAGAAGGCCCCGGCCGCCATCAGGCTCAGGCAAATCATCGTGATGAGATGCGGTGCTCCGAAGCTGTCGCCCGTTTGCTGGTGCTCGCGGTGGAGACAGATCAAATAGACCGACCAGAGCGGCAGATGCAGCATCGGTCGCGACGCGAACAGATAATCCAGGATTTTCATGACGCCAGAGCGTGCAGGTAGACATACATGAAAGGAGCGGCAAAAAGCAGCGAGTCGAAACGATCCAGCACACCACCGTGTCCCGGGATGATCGGCGAGGAATCTTTGATGCCGAGCGAACGTTTCCACATCGATTCGACCAGATCGCCTAACTGTCCAAACACGGAGCAACCCAGCGCGCAGATCACCAACGTCCCCGGCCCGATGCCGGACAGTCTCCAGAAGTGCATCAGAACACCGACAGCCGCGGCGCCGACCAGCCCGCCGATAAATCCCTCGACGGTCTTGTGGGGCGACACGGTTGGAGCCAGCTTGTGCCGACCCAGCCACTTGCCGATTCCCATCGCCGCCGTATCGCCGATCCATAACAGCCCGAAGAGAAACAGAAGACAATCTCCGCCGTTCGCCGGGCCGAACCCCTCCCCCACCTTGTAAACGAATGGATACAGCAGGCTCAGGTACAGCACACCCCAAAGCAGGCGACTGTGACGCGTAAACAGCTCGCCCGGTGACCGCCTGCCGAGACCCGAAACGACGGCGCTGACGATAAAGAACAAAAGTATCGGTGTCCCTTGCTGAGCAAGCAAGCCGAGCCTGCCCGCCAAAAGACTCTTGGGCGCAGGGAAATCGGTGGCCAGCCAGAGTGACGACGTCACAGTGACAAGACCCAGCCAAAAGAAACCGGAGTGGGGCCGGAAACCCTCATCGATCAGAAACTCCACGGCGGCGATGATGGCGAACAGCATCAGCATCCCGAACAGCCATGCGCCCCCTTGATAGCAGATCCACAGGATAATGGGAATGGTGACAGCCGCAACCGCGATCCGGGCGGCCAGATTGCGACTCATCGTCTTTTCCTCTTGCCGATGCGTCCGAACCTGCGCTCCCGTCGTTGATAGTCGGCGATGGCCTCAAAAAGTTCCTGTCGACCGAAATCGGGCCACAGAGTATCGATGATGTACAGCTCAGTGTAGCTTGTCTGCCACAGCAAGAAGTTGGAGATGCGGCGTTCGCCGGATGTTCTGATCAGAAGATCGGGATCGGGCAGCGAGGCGGTGTACAGAAAGCCGGAGAACAGTTCCTCGTCGATTTGGGCGGGGTTGATGATGCCGGCCTTGGCGGCGTTGGCTATCGACTTCACGGCGTCGAGAATCTCGGTGCGACCGCCGTAGTTCAAGGCCAGATTCAGCACCAGACCGCGATTGTTGCGGGTTCTCTCGACCGCGCGCGCCAGAACCGCACGGCGCGTCGTCGAGAGACCGTTGATTCGTCCGGTCGTAATCAGCTTGACGTCGTTTTTCATCAGTTCGTCGATCTCTTTGCGCGTGGTCCGACTCAACAGCGACATCAGAGCGGCCACTTCCTCGCGTGGTCGCGCCCAATTCTCGACGGAAAAAGTGTACAGCGTCAGATACTTGACGCCGATCTCACCGGCCGCCTCGACCGTTTTCTTAACCGCATTGACCCCGGCCTCGTGTCCGAAGGTGCGGGGTTTGTTGCGACGGGCCGCCCAGCGACCGTTACCGTCCATGATGATGGCCACGTGACCGGGGATCAAGTCCGGAGTCTTCAGGATGGTTTCCTTGAGACTGTCCGTTCGTTGCATCATGTGGCCAAGCTACAACCCGCAGCCCGGCATGGCAAGTGCAATCAGCATGGCGCCGGGGCGGTTCTCACGGACGGAGGATGCGAACGGTGTCGATCCGGGTTTCCAGGCGATAGTTCTCAGTGGTGAAGATGCCCTCCTTGGCCCCCACTTCCCAGATAGAATCAGTAAACAGATATCCGTCCTGCTCCGACATTCGATAGCATAGCGAGAATCGCTTATAGCCCGGACGGTTCGGATAGTGCAGATAAAGGCGGCGCGGCAGATAGCGGTCGCGATCGATTACGACCAGACCGACCGGCAGGGAATCATCCGCGCTCGGCGTGTCGAAACCGATGGCCAACTCCTCCCCACCGGTGTCGTTGGGATAGAAAGCGTACAGGTAACGGTCTGTGAAAATGTCGGGCGGAGTACATTGCAGCAGTCGGTTGCTCTCCGACGTCGCCGACCGGACCACCTGCGAATCCAGCGAACCGGAACTGAACCAGTATTGGACCACGGCTGTGTCCACGCCCGTGACACGGCCGTGGGAATCCACCGTCTTATAGTGAGAGGTGGCGGTCATCGTGAAAGCCAGCCCCTGCCGAAAAGGATCCATCTGGTGAGCCGCCGAGACCGACTGTTCACAGTAAAATTCAAGCACCGGATCGCCTCCGTAAGGATCGGCGGCAACAACGCAAGCCGCGCCACCGACGGCGACCGCAGCGATCCATGTTACCGCTAAGCGGCAATTTCCTGTTGACATCACTTGCCCAATATACGTAGAATGGGTAGAGTTGCCAACCGTACATTCCGCAGAATTCGACTACAACGTCAATCTCAAGGATCGGTTGGCGCCGATGACGTTGCAGGGGTTACCGGGTTGAGGAATACAAATCAGGAGGTTAAGATATGTTTGTGCGAGACTTACTGAAATCATCACCCAAGGAAATCGTCACGTGCCGGCCGGCGACCGACGTCTTAACGGCTATGGAGATGCTGATATCCAACAAAATCGGCTGTCTGCCGGTCATGGATGATGACGGTAAACTGGTCGGGATCGTGGACGACCAGGACATTTTCCGCGCCGTTTTCGAAAACCAGTCCGACTTCGAGAAATTCACCGCCGGTGATCTGATGACGTCGGACTTGATTATCGGGATGCCGGACGACGACCTTAACTACATCGCCGGCCTGATGGCCAAGAACGACATCCGTTATGTTCCGATCATGGAAGACAAGAAGATGATCGGGTTGGTTTCGCCGGGCGACGTGGTGAAGGCGCAGAAGACCCACATGGAGATCGAGAACCGTTACCTCAAGATGTACATGGAAGGCACGCACCACGGTTGAGGTTTCATCATGATTCCGGGTTAAACGGCATCGGCTGCCGTACGTATTCCGGGCGCGCACTTTGAGAGCGCGCTCCGATTCTGCCGATCGTACCAGCCGATTCCTGGTCATGGCCGGGCATGATCGGGCGCCCACTGTTGAATCCCGGTGCTGAACGGCTGTCGGGCCCGTGCGGAGCGATCCCGCCGAATCCTGAGTGGACTTTTGCCGGTTATGGTTGTCAAACGAGTGGTTATCGATTATGATGGGGCGGGATGTAACACAGTCGGCCGCGGCCCGCACGGTCGCCACGAGCCGGCCGGATGCGCTCGGTCAAAGGTGATCGACCGGCCTGTCAGATAGGAGAAGAAGTACCATGCTGGTAAAAAGACTGCTGAAGAAGAAAGATCGCGAGGTCATCACTACCGCCGCCGATACCGATGTCACCGAAGCCATGCGGTTGCTGATCGACAATCGCATCAGTTGTCTGCCGGTGTTGAAGGAGAACGGGATTCTCGAAGGCATCGTCAGCGACAAGGATATCTTCAAGTTGATCTTCGAGCATCGCACCGACTACCGCAAATTCAAGGTGCGCGACGTGATGAGCACCGAGCTGCTGGTCGGGCTGGTTGACGACGACGTCAACTATGTGGCCGGCCTCATGACCGAGAACCGCGTCCGGCACATACCGATCGTCCAGCGGGACAAGCTCGTCGGCTTGGTTTCGCAGAGCGACGTGGTGAAAGCCCAGATGAAGCGGATGGCGGTCGAGAACCGTTATCTGAAACTCTACATCAACGGCGACTATCCGTCGTAGCGGGCAAAGCAACCGGCTGCACCCTCGCGCTTGGCCTGTGCGCCATCCCACCGACTGCCAATCAGATTCATGCAGAGCGAAGTCGAAGCATGAGCGATTTCCGGTAGGTCGAAACCACTGCCTGTAGGAGCGAGGCCGAGGGGCCGTCTCGAGATTCTTCTCAAGAAACAGTCAAGCCCGCGCCAATTGACGCGGGCTTGACATGAATCGTTCTACCAGACGGAGCGTCTACACTTCCAGTACATCGGCTTCCTTTTTCTCCAGAAGATCGTCGATTTCGTCGATGAACTCAGTCGTGATGGTCTGGACCTCCTCCAGTCCGTCCTTCTCCTCATCTTCCGAGATGGTCTTGTCCTTTTGAGCTTTCTTGATCCGCTCGTTGGCGTCGCGACGGATATTGCGCACCGCCACGCGACCCTCCTCGGCCACGTTCTTACAGTGCCGAGCCAGTTCCTGGCGCCGCTCCTCGTTCAACGGCGGCACCGGAATGCGGATGACCTGCCCGTCGACCACCGGATTGAAACCGAGGTCGGCCTTCTGGATAGCCTTGACGATCTCCCCGACCGTGTTCTTATCGAACGCCTGCACCACCAGAAGCCGCGGCTCCGGGGCGGCGACAGTGGCCACCTGGTTCAGCGGCATCTGGGCGCCGTAGGCATGGACCCGCACCGTGTCCAGCAGTTGCACCGTCGCCTTGCCGGTTCGGACACTCCTGAACTCGCGCGTCACCGCCTCGACGCTTTTCCGCATTCGTTCTTTAGTTTCCTTGTAGATATTCTCCAGCATATTCACACTCCCGCTCTTCTTGTTTCCACCTCAAGAGATCAGGGTGCCGACCTCCTCGCCCAACACCGCCCGTTTGAGATTGCCCGGCTTGTTGAGGTCGATCACCCGCACCGGGATGTTGTTCTCCATGAGCAGCGACACGGCGGTTGAGTCGATCACCTTTAGCTTGCGCGTCAGGACATCCATATACTTCAACCGGGGATAGAACACCGCGTCGGTGTTTTTCTTGGGATCGGCCGAATAGACACCGTCGACATTAGTGGCTTTGATCATGATTTCGGCGCCGACTTCCATGGCGCGAAGCGAGGCTGCGGTGTCGGTGCTGAAATACGGGTTGCCGGTACCGGCGGCCAGGATCACCAGCCGGCCTTTTTCCAGATGACGCACCGCCCGCCGCCGTATATACGGCTCGGCGAACGCTTCGATGGCCACCGCCGACATCACGCGCGTGAAGCAGCCCATCTTCTCCAGCGTGTCCATCATAGCCAGCGAGTTGATCACGGTGGCCAGCATCCCCATGGAGTCGGCCGTGACGCGATCCATCCCCATCTCTTCAGCCTGGAGCCCCCGGAAGATGTTCCCGCCGCCCACCACGATAGCGGTTTCAATCCCGAGTTTCTTGATTTCGGCGATTTGCGAACAGATGGTTTCCACCGTGGCCGTGTCGATCCCGTACTGTTCGGGGCCGGTCAGGGCCTCGCCCGATATTTTTATCAGAACTCTTCGGGCCGGCGGCGTATTGTCGTCGGAGTCCATTTTATTCGCCCAAGCGGAATCGACAGAAGCGTTTCACCAATATGTTCTCGCCCAGACTGCCGATCATCCCCTTAACCACGTCCCCCACCGTCTTATCGGTGTCTTTGACGAAAGACTGTTCCAGAAGAACGACCTCGGAAAAGTACTTCTCCACCTTGCCTTCGACAATTTTGTCGATCACCTTTTCCGGCTTGCCTTCGTTGATGGCTTGCTGACGATAGATTTCGCGCTCTCTTTGCAGAAGATCCTGGTCGACCTCTTCCCGATCCACGCAAAGCGGCGCGGCGGCCGCGATGTGCATGGCGATGTCGCGAGAAAAGGACTTGAAGTCATCGGTGCGGGCCACGAAGTCGGTCTCGCAGGCCACCTCAACCATCACACCCAGTTTGTCCCCGGCGTGAATATACGAGGCGATCACGCCTTCGGCCGTGGTGCGACCGGCCTTGGTGGCGGCCTTGGCGATACCCTTTTCCCTGAGCGCCTTGACGGCCTTGTCGAAGTCACCGCCCACCTCGGTCAAGGCCTTCTTGCAGTCCATCATGCCGGCTCCGGTTTGCTCCCGGAGTTCCTTAACCATTTGTGCGCTTATCTGCATCGGAACGTACCTTTCAGTATTTATTCGTCGGAGGAAGCGTTCCCGCCGGAATTCCCATCGGGTTCTTCGGACGTGTAGACGGTGGGTCGGGTCCTGCGGTCTTGCTCGAAGGCCGCTTCGACCGCCTCACGCGTAAGACCACTCTGCGCTTCGACGGCGGCGTCGACGAGTTGGCGGATGAGCACGCGGATCGACTTGATGGCGTCGTCGTTGCCGGCTATCGGGAAATCGATCGGGTCCGGATCGGCGTTGGTGTCGACGATGCCGATGATCGGTATACCCAGCTTGGAGGCCTCGGCCACGGCGATCTTCTCTTTGCGGGAATCGACCACAATCATCAATCCGGGCAACACATTCATCTCTTTGATGCCGCCCAGCACTTTGTTAAGACGCACCGCCTGATGCTCGAACCGGGCGCGCTCTTTCTTGGTGAACTTCTCAGCCGTACCGTCCTGCTGCATTTGCTCGATCTCTTTGAGCCTCTTGATCGAGTTTTTGATGGTGTCGAAGTTAGTCAGCATGCCGCCCAGCCAGCGCTCGGTAACGTAGAACGCACCGCAACGCTTGGCCTCCGAGTGCATCACTTCCTTGGCCTGCTTTTTGGTCCCGACCATCAGAATCGAGCGGCCGCGGGAAACCACCTCGGCCACCTTCTTCTTGGCCTGCTCCATGGCGTTGACGGTCTTCTGAAGATCGATGATGTAGATGCCGTTACGGGCGGCGAAAATAAACGGCTTCATCTTGGGGTTCCAACGGCGCGTCTGATGGCCGAAATGCACCCCGGCTTGGAGCAACTCCTTCACTTGTGCGGAAATCATGGACTATCCCTGAATCATGGTTGACCTTTGCCCGGCGTCGTCCCCGATCGAAACCCACCGACAGCGGGACCATCAATCGAGTCAGCCAGGGCTGTTTATTTCCCCGCCGCAGCGGGGATGACGTACTCCGGCTTAGCGCTTGGAGTACTGGAAACGTTTACGCGCTTTGGGCTGGCCGTACTTTTTGCGCTCCACTTCGCGCGCGTCCCGAGTAAGCAGACCGTGCTTGCGCAGGACGGTGCGATACTCCGCATCCATCACCAGCAAGGCCCTGGCCACGGCCAGTCGAATAGCGCCCGCCTGACCGCGAATGCCGCCGCCGGTGGCCGCGCACCTAACATCCAGATCGCTCACCCGCTCCGTAACGGTCAACGCCTCGCGGGCGTGGGCCACCAGCGTCTCACGACAAAGGTGGTCCGCCACGTCACGCCCGTTGACGGTGAAAACCCCTTTGCCGGGGGTGATCAAAACGCGGGCGACGGCGGATTTGCGACGGCCGGTAGCTGAAAAGCTCTCCTGTACCATTTGCCTCTATCAGTTAAAGCTCGAGTTTCTCCGGTTGCTGCGCCCGATGCGGGTGCTCCGAACCGTCGTACACGTGCAACTTCTTGATCATCTTTCGCCCCAGGCGGTTCTTGGGAAGCATGCGGCGAACGGCCGAAAGGAACGTCTCAGCCGGTTTCCTCTTCATCTGCTCGGCGAAGGTGACTTTCCTGAGACCGCCGGGGTAGCCGGAGTATCGATAATAAGCCATCTGTTGCGGCTTCCGAGCGCCCGTGATGCGCATGTTCCTGGCGTTCACCACCACGACATGATCACCGGTGTCCAGATGCGGAGTAAAGATCGGTTTATGCTTCCCCCTGAGGATCGTCGCGACCTTCGTGGCGCTGCGTCCCAGCACGGCGCCGTCCATATCGATGACCCACCATTTACGGCGATCGGGGTCCACTTTCGGCACAAAAGTCTTCATTTAAATACTCAGTTTCACAAGCCTCTTTAAAACAGACAGACCGAAAAAATACACTTTTCTTGTCTTTTGTCAACACAATCTACAAAAAAAACCAGCCCTGTTCAGGCCTCTCCAGCAGATATCGGCAGCCCTGTCAATATGTTTAACCCAAGCCACTTAGCACTGCGGCCCCGGGGCCCGGACACGCCCCGGCGGGGCGGCACGGCCGTTTCTGTCTGCCCGAAAAGGTCCCTTTCCCATCATTGAGGGCAATCAAAGGGAGCGCAGCAATCTCATTTTACAAATCCGCCGCACTGGATGAGATCGCCGCGGCCAGGCGCGTCGCGTGGCCTCGCAGCGACGATTCCAGGGGCTCATCAGCATGCTCCAGGGCGCGACTGAGTGAAGATCGATTGGCCCACACCTTATGAGCGGCTGAATCTTCAGCTTCTCAGCCGCAAGTCTCGCCGAGGGGGGCCCCCTATATCTTCCCGACGAGATCCAGACCCGGTTTGAGCGTCTTCTCGCCCGGCTTCCAGTTCATCGGACAGACTTCCCCGTGTTCGCGCACAAACTGGGCCGCCTGCAGTTTGCGGATCAACTCATCAGAGCTTCGACCGATGTCGTTATCATTCACCTCGTACATCTTCACCACACCGTCGGGATCGATGATGAAGGTGCCGCGCAGCGCCAGTCCCTCCTCTTCGATCATGACGCCGTAGTCGCGGCAGAGCTTGCCGGTAGGATCGGCCAGCATGGGGAAGGTGATCTTCCTGATCGTCTCTGAACTGTCGCGCCAGGCCTTGTGGACGTATTTGGTGTCGGTCGAGGCCGCCAGAATCTCGGTGCCGAGATCCTGAAAGGTCTTGTAGTTGTCGGCCAGTTTGCCCAGTTCGGTGGGACATACAAAGGTGAAGTCGGCCGGGTAGAAAAACAGAACCACCCACTTGCCGCGGTAATCGTTCAAACTGACACGCGTGATGTCGTCTTTGTGGTAGGCTTCCAGATCGAAGTCTGGGGCCGGATGGTTGATCTGTACCATCGTCGTTTCTCCTAACGTTCTTATCAATTACTGTTCGAGCACTCTTTCCAAAGTGTTTTTGGGTCAGACCTGACCTCATAGAAGGTCGCGACCAGATACCGATTATGAGGGTAACAGAATACCGGGGAAAAGAGTTCACGGAAATCGGCCGCGGCGGGCCTAGCGCTTTTTCAGTTTCAGTTTGAAACGCTGATCAAACGACCGTCCGGGCGTGCAAACGCCGCATGAAGCCATGCGCAGCCGTTTCTGACGGGGGTACTCGCGACCGCAGCGAGGACACCGGTAAATATAGCGGGGCGGCTTGTGCAGCGACGGGTGTGATTTCGCCCGCACCGAAGCGCCGACCCGGGCCGCCTCGGCTTTGAAGGCGCGGCCGTGACGGAAGTGCCGAACGTGGATCATCTCGTGCTTGAGGGTGTCGGCCAGTTCTTCCGGGAACAGTTGGTGGTACTTCCGGCCGATTCGGATCAACCGCCGCTGCGGCATGTAGGAGCCGGCCGAGGTCATCCGGCTGGAGTATTCGATCTTGACCTTCGGCAACCGACCCTCAAAATACACCCAGTTGTACCGGTCGAACATTCGGTACAACTCACCGACCTCCGGCAGCCCGGTCGCTGCCGGGGGTGTGGTCGTCAGACTTACCGCTGCGGCAGGGGTCTGATGTTGCCTGATTAGCGTGTACAGGGTGGCCGGGGCTGGGGGGGTAAGGTTCTCCGGCTCAAAGAGATTGTAGTTGAGCGCGGTCAGCGCTCTTTTCTGTGACTTGTTGCGACGCATTTGAAGTCGTTCCTGTTTCTGTTACTGATACGTATCGGCAGCCGTGAAAGCAACTTCAAACAGGTCAAGCACGCCAATTGTCATTCCCGCGCCGGCGGGGGTCCATCTTCACTTTCTATACGTCAACGGAACCGATGGATTCCCGCCCGCGCGTGAATGACATACCGAGATGACTTCCAATCTGACTACTTGACCACCTCACGGCTCGTAGCGGAACGGCTCACCCATCTCCTTGAACGAGAAGTTGTGAAACACGTTATAGCCGTTGTAATCCAGCACCCGCAGATCGTCCTCCTGCTTGACATCGTCGGTGACGGCGTCGTACTGCGTGCCGTACTTCTGCTTGACCAGGTCCAAAGGCAGTTCGCGCACGATGAATTTCCTGACTCCCTTGGCGGCCAGCTTCTCGATGAACCCGGGGTCCGACCATGAGGCGAAGGTCGTCAGAATCAGGATCGGTCCCGTCCCGGTGAAAACGATTCCGGCTTTCATATTCGGTCCTCCTGTTGCTCCTTTATCAATACAAAGATACCAATGATGGATCGGGCTGTCAACGGATGTTAGCAAGGCGGACCCGCAATTTACACCCAAGAATTCACGCTAACCCCCGTCCGCCTTCACTACGTCCGCAGCTTCCTCCTCGTAGGGCGGCCTTGTATCGCCCCGACTAAAACCGGTGACCGGCGGCGTAGACAAGCCCCGCCGCTACGCGACTTTGTGGGCGCGATTCCGAACCGACCTTACTGTCTATCGCCAATTTGGCTGCGGGCGCAGACAGACGCAAAAAAGCCGGGGCTGATTTGTTGTCGACCCCGGCCTGTATCCGCGCAGAGAGGTTACTACATTCTCCGTAAAACGCGGTTGTCGGTTCCCCCCATATCTCCGACTACCCTACGCAATCCGCGCCGCTTTCGCGACCTGGACCTTTAACAAACCAGATGGCTATTGGCGCCTAAGTCGCCAGCCTCGCACCCCGGTGGTTTTCTCGGGTCACCGTCTCAAACTTGTTCGGAATATCCCAGATAAAGGTAGAAAAAAACACTTGACAAGATTGCTCCATATGTTATATTCTGTCTGAGAATAAGGTAGTAAAGAAAGGACACGATATGAACTTAGTCGAAGTCTACCAACGGTTTCCGAGTCAAGACGATTGCCTCGACTACCTTGAAAAAGTCCGCTGGAAAGGGACTCCCGCCTGTCCATACTGCGAGTCAACAAACTCTACTCCTGCGAAAAAGGCCAGACGGCACCACTGCAACAACTGCAATACTACTTACAGCGTGACCGTTAGGACTATCTTTCATCGCACTCACCTTCCACTCCAAAAGTGGTTCTTGGCAATTACTCTTGTACTGAACGCCAGAAAAGGTATATCGTCCCGGCAGCTTGCCAGAGACTTGGACGTTAACAAGGATACCGCCTGGTATCTCGGAATGCGCATTCGCAAGGCCATGTTTGATAACAGAGAGTTGTTGACCGGTATCGTCGAGATGGATGAGACATTTCTTGGCGGTAAGCCCCGAAAGGGTGATCCCAAAGGTCCGGGCAAGCGCGGGCGCGGAACCAAGCGGCCCTCAGTCTTTGGTATGATCGAACGCGGCGGCAAAGTCAAGGCCATGCATGTCAAGAAGCCGAACATAAAGGCTATGCACTCCCTAGTCCGGGCAAATATCGATTGCTCCAATTCTACCCTAATGACAGATGAATTCGGCGGCTTTCGGTATGTCTCAAAGTACATCGACCACAAGACTATCAACCACAAGGTTTGGTATGTTGACGGCGATATTCACACCAATACCATCGAGAGCTTTTGGGCGATTCTCAAGCGCGGGATCACTGGGCAGTTTCACAAGGTCAGTCTGCGCTACCTGTCAAGATACATCGACGAATTCTGTTATAGATTCAACAATCGGACAAACGGACATTTGTTCGAGCAAACCATCGCAAGAGCGGTAGGAGGCCCCGATGCCTGATAGAACCGTAAGAGCGAAATACGGATCACCCGACCGTCCGCTAAGGATTGGCAACCTGGAAATCCCGTGCTATGTCTTGGAAGATGGACGACGGGTACTTGTGCAGGGTGGCATGTTGAAAGCTATTGGCCGCTCTAGAACCCCAAAAGCAGGCACGGGGGTGACTGTCGCCGAAGTGCCCACTTTTTTGGCCGCGAAGAACCTTATCCCATTCATTGACAATGACTTATTGGAGTCGACGAAAGCGATCAAGTTCCTTGATCCAAAAGGGCGGGTATCCTATGGATATAAAGCTGAGATTCTACCCAAAATCTGCGAAGTTTACCTCAAGGCCGACGAAGGGGGAAAACTACTACGATCCCAAGAGAACATTGCGAAAAGATGCAATATTCTCGTGCGGGGATTAGCGCACGTGGGAATCGTTGCCCTAGTCGATGAAGCTACTGGTTATCAGAAATATCGCGACAGGGAAGACCTCCACAAGATTCTCGAAGCCTATATCTCCAAAGAATTGCTCCCCTGGACAAAGCGTTTCCCGGATGAATATTATGAGCACCTATTTCGTCTGAGGGGATGGACCTTCAACCCGATCAGTGTCAAACGTCCAAAGCTGGTCGGGAAGCTAACCAACAAACTGATTTATGAGAAACTACCCAAGGGCGTGTTGCAACAACTTAAAAGAAAGAATCCCGTAACAGAGAAAGGGTATAGGCGGTATAAGTTCTTTCAGTTTCTCACGGACGACATAGGCAATCCTCACCTCGAAAAGCATCTTGTCTCTGTCATTACCCTCATGCGGGTATCGAAAACATGGCAGGGGTTCAAGCGCCTGTTTGAGCACGCATTTCCCAAGTCGAGAGTCAAACAGCTTGAAATGGAACTGGGAGACAAGCGTATAATCGACGCAGAGGCTGAGATAGTTGATGATTTGGACGATGAAAACTCGGCTTGACACTCCGACAGATTAATCCATTATTGAGTCTGTCCCCGGAATTAACCGGGGACAGACCCTGAAAGGAGGAACCGCTATGAAAGCCTTGTTTAAGGCTCTTGTGAGGCCCCTCCGAAATAGAGAGTCACAGCGCCTAATGTGGTAACAACCGGTAAGGGGTCAAACGAGCTGGCGAGGCGTCAGGTCTGACACGTGAGCATGGTCCCTTGACAACTCAGCCAAGGGACTTTAGTGCGGAAACGGACTGCCATCCTTGTAGGCGCAAGGTATGGTTAAGCGCCGGGGAGTCCGAGTTGTCGAGTCAGTGTTTGCCGATCCGGGATTTCCGGGGAGTCGGAAATCACTTTCTCGCTCTATTTGCTCCTCAGCCAGCCTTGATTACTTACCTTATCTGACTATTCAGTTGTCAAAGAGCGAAAACTTGTCCAAATTCTATCAAACCTAAAAGGGAAGGAGCAATTCATGGGTTCAGTAAGTATTTCTCTATTCAAAATCTCCTACCTTAAAATGGGACATTCCGAACTTGTTTGGGACGGCGGTTATGTCGGGAATAATCACCCGCAAACGAGTTCGAGGGCGCTACCCTAACCGCCGGCGCACCGGGCGCCGGCGGTTTTCCTTTGACAAACGGGCGGCCAACTGGTTTTCTGAGTGCATTATGGTATGTACTGAAGAAATCAAGCTGACCACCCGCGGCCCGGGCGATGTAATCGATCTCACGGACCAGGTGCAGGATGCGGTGGCGTCATCGGGCTTCGCCAACGGCGCGGTTACGGTCTTCGTGCCCGGTTCGACCGGCGGGATAACCACGATCGAGTACGAACCGGGGTTGCTGAAGGACTTGCCGGAGTTCTGGGAGAAACTGATCCCGTCGGATCGCTCCTATCATCACGATGAAACCTGGCACGACGGCAACGGCTTCTCGCACCTGCGGGCGGCTATGGTCGGACCGGACATCACCGTGCCGTTTGTCGACGGCCGACTGACCTTGGGCGCCTGGCAGCAGATCGTTTTTCTGGAGTTCGACAACAAGGGCCGGAGCCGGCGGATCGTGGTGCAGATAATAGGCGAGTGAATTGCCGGGGCACGCGTCGCGGGAGAGCGGTTCAGAGCCTTTCTCAGACGAGTGTCACCGTGAAACGAAAATCCTATAGGGCATGCAAATGAAGTTCAACACGATTAAGCGACAAGGTGACAAGGTAGTCCTTTTAGCCCAGACGAGGCTGCCCGCGGAGACGGTCTACCTGGAACTCGACGACTACCATGATGTTATTGACGCCATCAAACGGCTCGACGTTCGCGGCGCGCCAGCCATCGGCATCGCAGCTGCTTATGCTATGGCGCTGGCCGTGCAGCAGACGGGTTGGTACGATGACAAGTACATCCAGCAAGTCGCCGCCGATATCAAAGCCGCGCGACCGACCGCGGTCAATCTCTTCTGGGCGGTGGATCGAGTACTGGCCAGAGTGCGCGCGGATGCGTCGGTCGACCTTGAAGGCGCGCTGGCTTTGCTATGGTCCGAGGCGGAAGCGATACACGAAGAAGACCGGCTCATGTGCGAGCGGATCGGTCGACACGGCGCTGCGCTTATCGAGAGCAGCGACAGTATTCTCACGCATTGCAACGCCGGCGCGCTGGCTACAGGTGGGATCGGCACGGCCTTGGCCGTCATGTACACCGCCCACGCGCAGGGCAAGAAGATCAAAGTGTACGCCGACGAGACCCGTCCGCTACTTCAGGGGGCGCGGTTGACCTCGTGGGAGTTGATGCAGGAGGGGATCGACGTCACGTTGATCTGCGACAGCATGGTCGGGATGCTGATGAAACAGGGTAAAGTCGACTACGTGATCGTCGGCGCCGACCGAGTGGCGGCCAACGGCGATGTGGCCAACAAGATCGGCACCTATTCGGTGGCCGTGCTGGCCAAGCATCACGGCGTGCCGTTTTACGTGGCGGCGCCGTCATCGACGTTCGATGCGAGCACCCCCACCGGCGACGACATCGTCATTGAGGAGCGCGCTCCCGAAGAGGTTACCGAGGGTTTCGGCAAACGCACCGCACCGGACGGCGTCCATGTCTACTCGCCGGCCTTTGACGTGACGCCGTATGAGTTGGTGACGGCGTTCATTACGGATGAGGGCGTCAAGCCGGGGGGTCGAAAGGGATGAGTTCATGTAGGTCAGGTTCCCTGGAGCCTGACGTCTTATTGTCAGGAGCACAGGGCTCCTGACCTGCAGCCGGTTTTCGCCGGCATGGACCCTGACGGGCGCAACCAAATCGTCAAGGCGGCGGTGCCGCAGGCGGAGTTGTATCAGTACGCCGTGGATTTGCGCTCGATGACTCAGGGGCGGGACGTCTATGCGCTGGAGTTCGCCCGCTACGAGGAAGTGCCGCACGACACCGCGCAGAAAGTGATCGAAGCGGCCAAGCGCGAGAAGGAACAGGAGGGGTAGGGCGCCCGGACCGAACCTCAGCGGGGCGGTGCCATTAGATCACGCAGTATATTCTCAGATGCAAGCTGATCAACGGGAACCAGCTTGACACCTTTTGCTAGGCCGGTTTTCAGATTCGCAGGGGTTCCGAGTTCCTTTTGTGCCCGGCTGCGGTCAGACTCGTTGATAATCACTACAAGCGGGATCTTCAGGTTAGGAGCGATCACCAGTAGGTTCCGGAATCTGTCGTTGATTGCCTTATTAAGAGTCGAGATTGTGGTGGTGACCTCAATTGCGGCCAGAATAGTCGCACCTTTGAGAATCAGGAGGTCGATTTCCTTGATGACGGAAAAGGCATCAGGCGGAAGGCCCAGTTCGAGCCCGGATAGTTTAGCACTCAGTTTCTTCAGCTCGGGTGACTTCCGCTGCTCTGTCTCACCAACGTGAACATCGAACCCTGATGCTATGCACCGCTGTGCAATGTATCGGATTATGTCATTGTGATCTCTGGGAAAGCTGCCTGGGAAGTGTAACGTCAGCTGCTTCTCTAATGTAGTCTTGATATCCTGTGGTGTCATGGCCATGGGCTTCCAAATAAACACTTCCCTCTTGTGACCCTTCATCTTCTTCTTAAGACAGTACTTGCTAAGCACCGCTCCAATCGTACTAAGTTGAGGCCGATGAGAGTTGACCAAGTTGCGGTAAATCACCTCTAACAACTCGTCGATCGTGGCACACTTGTGAACTCTGAGATAACTAAAAAGGAGTTCTTGAACGAGAGCTTCCGCTGGAATAAGATCTGAAATCCTAACTGATCCCTCGTCATCCACCATGTCAGCCGTGTACCATCTCTTGTCCGCCTTAACATACACGAAATTACCAGAATGAAGAAGTGTTTTGATGTCATACTTGGCTATTCTGTGCAAGAGTGAGCTCTCGTGCAGGTAGGGAATCATACCCGTCATGATCGTCGTCTCATCTGCACCGCCGTGGTATCGGATTATCTCCTCTGCCTTTCCCGCAATCATCTCTTCTTCCTGTGTAGTGAGTTGCGCCTTAATGCGGTCGATATCTGGCGGGATATCGACAGGCTTGAAAGACAGGATAAAATCACCTAGCATCGACCCCGCAGCTCGCTGGTGAATCGTCTGTGTATAGTTCTTAACTGGTGGTTGGTAGACCATTCCTCGGTTTGTAGATTCACTATCGGACGGCAGCCGGAAGCCCGCCCTTAAGGCCGCGCGGTGCAGCGACATCCAGACTCCAATGTCACGGTTGTGGAATGTCATTACCATCCAGCCGTCAGGTTTGATGACACGACGACACTCTTTGAAAATCCTATAAAGCATGGTTTCGTAAAAGTCCCGGTCCTTTGCGCCATCAAAGCCCTGGTTTCTTGTTTCAATTGCCTCCTCGGACTTGTTGGTTAGACCGTCGATCTCGAGGAATTCCTTTGTCCAGATCAAGAAGAAATCTGAAAGTTCGCCATACTGAACGTTCCCGCCGAATGGTGGGTCGGTTATAATCGCATGGACTGATTGATCAGGTAGGGGAAGACTGTGGCTTGACTGTGTGAGAAGCCAGCACGTAGCCGCGTCGCCCAGCTCCTTCCATGGCTTTTTGCCAGAGGGCGGCTGGTAGAACACACCGATCGTCTTCTGCTGCTCGGACTTGCCGCTCTTAAACGCTCTTAACCTGCGTTCAAGGTATGGGAGTGGATTGAGTTCGAAGTAGTGGAACGGCAGCCAGTAATTGTGGCCCGCCCATTCAATCGGCTGTCCGCCTTGCCAACCCGGACTTTGAAATACAAACTTATTAGTATACCTCAGGGCGGAAGAGAACAAATGCCAAAGGGCATTTATCTCGGGCACATGAGATTCCAAGTTCTTGCATTGCGGAAGGTTCTTTTTCATTATTCCGCAGGCGAGCCGATGCCGAGCGGTCATGAAGTCAACGAATAGTCGGTGACCCTTCCCAAATACGTTGTCGTCCCTCGCTCTATCCATATCTGGGAATTCCTCGGTCGGAATGTTCAGTCCTTTTTGCTTTGCGTGCTTCTTTTCAGTCCGAACGATACTCTCGTATTTCTTCAGGTCCGGAAGCGTCGGCGGTTGAACCGTCTGGGTGTCACACGAAAGACAATCAATGTGAACAGCTACAATCTTGTCACCAGCTATACCGGTCTTACTAGGCTCGATCACCGCCTTACAGGTCGTGTTGCTACAGCGAAACCGCCCCCTTGACAGCTTCTCACATTCGGACAAAACTATGTCCCGATCGCATCCAGAGCAGCGGGCCAAGTTGGACCACTCATAGGCCTTAGCGGTAGCAGAGGCTCTACAGTGTGGACACTTTGTTGAAAATAGCTGGGATATTTCGGGAGCGCAGCTTCTGAACCAAACATCAAAAATTTCTTCGAAATGGACAATATCGATTGGTTCCGACTCATTCTGTGTCACCCACGTGGCCAGCGGGTTTAGGTCGACACCCACTACCCTTCGTCGTTCCTTCAGCGATTCTACAACGGTAACCCCGCCCCCGCAGAAGGGATCCAAGACGACGTCACCAGGGTTTGTGTAGTGCCTAATAATATAGTTGAATACATTGTGTGGCCTTCGGGCGTAGTATCTGTGCATCTTGTAAATTGCCGTATGACCTTCCGGAACGACAGGAGACTCGATGGGCTTTACCGGATGGGGTTTAACACCCTGATGTTCTTGCTTGGTTTCGATCTCGTCCTGCACACTCTTGATATCGAGCCGCAGTTCGTTGTTGTTCTGGCCCATACGTTTGTGCCTCCGTTTCCGACAGTGTTACGTCAGAGCAAAGTAACGCGACGCCAGCCCAATTATCAACCCTTTTAGCATTACTAAGGCCTTCAATTGTGTCCAATGTTTGCGCATAAGTTGCATCAGTCAAATAGCCCCGGCCCCCCTACCCCCTCCTCAAACAACGCGCCAATTCGCCGAGGTAGAAGCGGTGGTAGTTGGTAGGGCAGGTCTGCGGACAGACCTGCCCTACCAACTTAATCGCTACAGCGCTAGAACCATTTCGGGACGAACTTGTGGCCGTAGCTCAAGACCCCCTCGTTGCTCTCGGTCTGGAGGCGCCGGAACTCCGCCCGCACTTCCATACCGATCTTGACCTTGTTCACGTCACAGTCGGTCATCTGACCGAACACGCGTGTACCGTCGGTCAACTCGACAATCGCCAGCGCATACGGCGACTGATCACCCCACTGCGACGGCGCCACCCGAATGACCGTGTAGGTCACGACCTTGCCTATATCCGGCAGCCGAACGATTTCCTGCTCAGTGTCGCCGGTCTCCGGATCGATATCACGCGGCGGGAAATAGGTCTTACCGCTCTTCTTGAACTTCGACGCCTCGAAGCGATAACGCTGCGGGAATTCACGCCATATTCGAGATGGAAACTGACTCATCACGCCACCTCCATGATATGCACAACCGAGGAGGCGCCGGAGCCGCCCATGTTGTGGGTCATGCCGATCTTGGGCGAACTCTTGAGTTGGCGGTCGCCTTCGGCCTGACCGGTTAGCTGCTTAAACACTTCGACGACCTGCGCAACGCCGGTAGCACCGACCGGGTGACCCTTGGACTTGAGACCACCCGAACTGTTGACCGGGAACTTGCCGTCGAGCGCCGTCTCCCCCGCCAGCGTGGCCGGACCGGCCTGGCCGGGTTTGTAGAGACCGATCGATTCGAGAATGACGATTTCGGCAATCGTGAAGCAGTCGTGAACTTCAGCGAACTGAACATCGGAGAGCTTCTTGCCGGCCGTCTTAAGGGCGCGCTCGACGGCGATGGTCGCCGCCTTGATCGTGGTCATGTCGGCCCGCTGGGCCAGGGCGAGAGTGTCGGTCCCCATGCCGGACCCGATCACTTTCACGTACGGTTTGCCGAGCTTCTTGGCCACCTTCTCGGTGGTGACGATCACGGCCGCGGCGCCGTCGGTGATCGGCGAACAGTCGAGTACGTGCAGCGGATCGGCCACCATGACCGAGTTCAGCACGCCTTCGGCCGTCACCTCGAACGGATACTGCGCCACCGGGTTCATGGACCCATTATGATGGTTCTTCACCGACACGGCGGCCAGCATCTCGGGCGTGGTGCCGTACCTGGCCATGTGGGCGTGGGCAATCATGGCGTAGAGACCCGGGAAGGTCGCGCCGTGGAACACTTCGTATTCCTGATCGGCGGCTCCGGCCAGGGCGGCCGTGGCGTCGTCGCCGGATACGTCGGTCATCTTCTCGACCCCGGCGGCCATGACGATATCCGATGCCCCGGACGCGACCTCGAGGAAAGCCTGGCGGAACGAAACACCGCCCGAGGCGCAGGCCGACTCGACGCGAGCCGCCGGGATCCCGGCCATGCCGAGATAGTCGGCGCACAGCGCACCGAGATGCTCCTGCTGCACGAACAGCCCGCCCGACATGCAGCCGACGTAGAGCGAATCGAGGTGATCCACGCCGGAGTCTTTGATCGCGGCCGATGCGGCGTCGACAAACAGTTGGCGCAGGGAGCGTCGCCACACCTCGCCGAACTTGCTCATGCCGGCGCCGACTACACAAACATCTCTCATCGTGAAATCACCTCCTTAGTAGTTCTTCTTGATCTTGCGCCGGTACTTGGCGTAGGTGCCGTAGTCGACGTAGATCAGGTTTTCATCGAGCAGTGTGTGGGTGCGCACGGTCAGATCGCGCACCTGATTGATCCGCTCGGTCACTTTCCAGATGAAGGCGTCCGATCCCGCCCCCGAACCGTAGGAACACATGAATATCAGATCACCGGGGCCGGAAACGTCGAGAATAGCCGACAAGCCGATCGGCGAGGCGCCGGAGTACGTGTTGCCCAAACGCGGCGCCAGCCAGCCGGGATCGATCTGCTTCTGCGTGAAACCGAGTTCGCGGGAGACACGCTGCGGGAACTTGCCGTTGGGCTGGTGGAACACGGCGTACTTGAAATCCGACGGTTTCAGGCCGGACTTTTTCAGCAGCGCCGTCGAGGCGCCTTTGGTCGTCGCAAAATACGCCTCTTCCCCGGTGAACCGTCCGGCGTGCTGCGGGTAGAACTCATGTTCGCGCCGCCAAAAATCGGGCACATCAGTCATGTATGAATGCGTATCAAGGCACTTCGCGATCAGGTTGTCTTTACCCATGATAAACGCCGCCGCTCCAGCCGCCGCCGAGAACTCCAGCGCATCGGAGGGCGCACCCTGCGACGTGTCGGCGGCGATGCCGAGCGCGTATTTCATGTGACCGGCGTCAACGAGGCTCATAGCCACGAACATCGCCTCGCTGCCGGCCTTACAGGCGAACTCGAAATCGGCGCAGTGAATGTCCGGCGTAGCGCCGATCGCCTCAGCCACGGTGGCGCCTGACGGTTTCACCGCGTACGGATGTGATTCGGAGCCGATGTAAATCGCGCCGATGTCCTTAGGGTCGACATTCTGCGCTCTGATGAGCGCCCGTCGAGCCGCCTCCACCGACAACGTGATCGTGTCCATATCCGGCGGCGGCACCGATTTCTCGCGCAGCATCAGGCCCTTTTTGTAACTCGGCGCATCCGCCCCCCACACTTTGGCGATCTCCTCTACCTTGATGCGATGCCGGGGCAAGTGCGCGCCATATCCGACAATACCTGCCATAGGTTACCTCATAGAAGCTGTTATTTGTTCTTTTCCTTCGATCCAGTCTCAGCCAAGCCGATTACCTAAAGTTCGCTATAATACGCACAATTCCAACGGTCGGCAAGCTGTTCGTATCGGTTTTTTAACCCCCTGTCGGTCCTGAAGTTCCGCTCATCGGCCGACTCCGGAGCAAAGGGACGTTCCCCGATGCCGATATATTACCCTATGCGCACACTCGTCAACACCGTCCTGCTCTGTTCGGTTCTGGTCTCAATGTCCTCAGCAGCGCCGCCGGTATACGTTCTCGACAGCAACACCGCTTTCTACGAGGGGGAGATCCACGCCTACGTGGCAAGTCCGCCTACCGGTTTCAAACTGGTTACCGGGGACGCGATCGACGACGGCTACTCTTTTGCCTTCATCCCGGAGAGCCAGGCTTATGATTCGGCTGACGTTCACATCGGTGTGACCATCCTGAAGCTGGGAGAGAATCGCTTCGACTCGGTTGTTGCGGCGGACACCAGCCAGGTCAGGGAACACTATGGTGACGGCGTGACCATCCGTACCGTCGACTCTCTGTTCAATTTCCACGGCGCGCACGTCCCGACGATCTACATCGATGACAAGGCTCGTTTCATCTCAACTGTGATGGTCTCATACTGCGACGGCGGCAGCGAGATAGTCATATTTGAGTTGAATATCGTCGAGGGCGGTCTTCCCCGCTTCCTCGCGGAAAGCGTCTATACACAATGCCTGCATCGATTCAAGATGCTGAAGAAGGGCGAACTGAGTCAAGACGGACTTCAGCGGTTGTAGGTGCAGTATGTCGGTACCTCTAAGGCTGAGAAGCTGGCTAAGGGCGCACGATGGCGACTGCTACCCACTGCGTCGGATGATCCGACCGGGAGAATCGATCAATGGAAACCGATCTTCCGCTTTCGTTGCTTCTGGATATAGTGCAGCGCGGTGGTAAAGCTGAAATCGCGCAGCAGTTTCTCCAGCTTGATCCCCAGTATGCCGGTGGAACCGAACATGCGCAGCCGCTGAACACTCGACAGGCCGCTAACCGGGGGCGGTTCGGGGTCGACCTCCCAGGGGTGAATGTAAACCACGGCCGGCTTCCCCCGGCGGTTGATTCGCTCGATCATACGCCGCGAGTACCAGTAGGGGCAGTGGCGCAGGTATCCGCCGCCGGCGATCGGCAGGTTCCACCAGAGCAACCGATAGGTGGACGCGGGTAGTTCGTACAGGAAGCGCCCTTCGCTCAGCTTCATGCGGAACAATTCACGCGGACCCTTGGGCATGCCGTACAAGTCATGCTTGATCGGAAAGATGGAGCTGTCGTACTCGAAACCGAGCTCGGACAGAATCTCAAAAGCCCACGGCACGCTGTCGTTGATCGACCAGCTCGGTGCGCGAAAGCCCAGCGGGCGGGCGCCGCAGGCCTTAATTATGGCGTTGACGGCGCGCCGTGTGTCCAGCCGAAACTCTTCGGGGTCGAGTTGATCCACGCGGCGATGGGTGTAGCTGTGACAGGCCACCTCGTGGCCGTTGGCGTAGATTTCGGCGATCAAATCCGGGAATCTCTCAGCGCAGTAGCCCAGGACAAAAAAGGTGGCGCGAACGTCGTACCGCTGAAAGACTTGCAGCAGCCGAGTCGTGTTGCGCTCCAGCGTGGAAGGCAACTCCTTCCACTCGTCCTGGGGGTAGCGACCGGCCAGGGCCTCGACCACGAACCACTCCTCGAGGTCAACGGTGAGAACATTGGACTCGGTGGCCATCGCTGCGCCCGTCTAACGAGTGTGTGATCGCGACGCGTCCGTCTGGGAATCGGGGTCGGCGCCGCGCTGACGGCTCTTCCGTCCCCGTTCATCGCGGGCGCGGGCGGCTATCTTCGCCTTGGTTTTCCGCGTCTGATACTCGTAGCCGTAGTATCGGTAGTCGTGGTAGTACGGCAGGGTGTTGTCCATGTTGTTGAGCACGATGCCGAGGATGCGTCGGCGGTTGGGGTCGATAATGTCCACCGCCTGCTCGACAATCTCCCGCTGGGTGCCGCCGGCCTTGACCACCAGCAGGACCCCGTCCAGTTTCGGCGCCAGAAGCATCGGATCCGACACCGGCAGGGCCGGCGCCGTATCGACCAGGATGAGATCATAGTAGAACTTCATGTCATCGATCAGCGTGGCGATGGCATCGACGTCGAGCAGCTCGGTCGGTTCCGGATGATAATCGCCGCAGGTGATTATGTCGAGCTTGTCGACGCTGGTCTTCTTGACGGCTTCGCGCGGGCTAAAACCCTCCTGCAAGATCTCCGTCATGCCGTGCATGCGATCCAGCAGGAACAGCTTGTGCATGGTCGGCCGTCTCAGATCGCAGTCGATAATCAGCGTCTTGATCCCCTTATGCACGGCCGCCGTGATGCCGAGATAAGCACACACCGTCGATTTCCCCTCGCATAACATGGAAGATGTGATCAACAGCGACTTCAGTTCGGTGGGCCGTTCGATCTGCTGCAAGCGATGCAGCAAGCGGCGAAACTCGGTGGCGAACGGCGCCTCCAGAATGAAATTGTCGATCACTGAAAGTTGCTTGGGTTTCATCGGGTCACGACCTTTGGGCCATCCGGCCGAGGAGGTTGCAGACGGCCTCGTACTGTTTGGTCGCCTCCGTGAGGTCGGCGGCCACTCTGGTCAGGGACGGATTCATGTCGACCACGCGCCGATACTGTTCGACTCCTTTCTGCCAGTTCAAGCGGGCCAGTTCAAAACAGCAGCGGCCGAGTTCCGAATAGAGGTCAACGTAGGACGGGTTCTTTTCGATCTCCGCCTGCAGAAAGGCGATGCGTTCGGCGATCGCCTCCTCGGAAACCCACTCCGGGTACAATACAAACCGCATGTAGAATGTCGTGAACTGGCGGCGGTGTCGTTCCTTCTTCTCAACCTGCACCGACTTCAACAACTCATTGGCCTCCTCCAACCGGGATTTAGCGATGGCCGCCATGCCCTGGTGATAAGCGTCGCAGTCATACTCCGGCTGGATCAGGGCGGCGCGCTTGAAGTAGTCGGTCGACTTGGTGAGAACGCTCTCAAACAGGCTGGTGTCCTGGCCGCCGAGTGCGTTCTGGAGAAGGGCCAGCCCCAGGTTGTAGTAGGCGTCGGCGTAGTAGAGATTGATCCTGATCGCTTCCTCCAACTCGATGACGGCTCGCTTGTAGGAGCCGGCGGCCATCAGCGCCTCAGCCAGGTTGTTGCGGTGGTCGGCGAACCCCGGCCGCGCTTTGACCGCGGCCGAGCAGGCCTCCACCGCCTGGGGAATCCGTCCCAGCACGAGGTAGGTCATGCCGAGTTGGTTGAAAGCCTGATACATCTGGTCATCGAACCGCACTGCCTTCTCGAAAAGCGCGCACGCCTCGTCGTAGAGCTTTTTGTAGAAGAACGCCATCCCGAGGTGATAGAGTTTGCGCGGGTCGCCCTCGCTTGAGACCATGCGGTACGCTTCCAAGAGGGTCTCGATCTCTTTCTTCATCTCCCCGTGTCTGATCTTCACCAGCGACAGCACTTCCTCGGAAGTGACCTCCGGAGGATGCGGACTCCGGACATACTCAGTGGCCTGTCCGTTAACGTAGACGACCGTTGAAACGCAAGAGGGGTCGGAGTCGCTGGACGTCTGGATAATATACTCTTTGTTGTTCTCGACCAGTTTGCTCTTCAAACGATAAGTTTCCATAAGCCTCACCGTACCCGAGGGAGTTTTTCTATTTTAGGGATGGCGGCCAGCACCGGCATCCCCAGCGTTGTCTCAACATCTTCAGTTCGCTTAAAGGAACTGTCCAGTATTTCGGCCAAAAAGACGGCCGCCCCACCGATAACCACTCCCAAGAGGATCCCCAAAGCCAGGATTATCTTTTTGTCGGGCCAGAACGGCTCCAGCGGGATGCGCGCCGGCTCCACGATTTTGTACTTAGTGCGGTCCTTGGCCTGCTCCGAGAGAATTTCTACGGTGGTTTCCTCCGAGCGAAACGCGTCGCGGTAGCGTCGGGCATCGGCCGCCCGCCGTTCCAGCTCGCTGATCTCGGACTGTACGCGCGGGACCTCGTTGAGGGTCTCGGTGATCTTTGCGAAAGCCAGCTGCATCTGGGTCCGCACCGAATTGGCGACATCGAGATTCTCCCTAAGAATGAAATACCGTTTCAGCAGGTCCCGGTGATTCTCCGGATACGAGGCGAACTGCTGGTCGACCGCCTGCGACAATTCGCGTTCGAGCATGCGCATAGCGTCGTTCAGTCGAATGTTGACGGCGATCACGCTCTGATCGGCCCAGGCGTATTTCTCCACCAAGCCGGCGTAAGTGGCGACCTGCAAGTCGATCTCAGTGCGCAGTTCCACCAGGCTGTCGGTGTATCGCAGACGAGACCCGGACAGATCGAAGTTCTCCAGCTGGACTCGAAGGGAGGTCAACTCGCTGGAATCGCTGACGATCTCGGTCTGGTTGCGCTCGATATCCGACTGGATCTCACGCAAGTTGGCTTGCGAGGCGATGTTGTCCGGCAGCTGCATCTGCACCAAGCGCGTCTGCGCCGCCGTCAACGAATCAAGCAACTGCTGATACTCCCACTCCGTGCGCTCTAACTGGAGGTCGGCGAACGACTGGTTATCCAGGATCTTCTCGAGTTCGTAACGGGCCTTCTCTTGTTCCATGATCTCGGCCAGACGAGTAACCATGTCTTTGGCCTGGACCGGGTCGGCCGACTCGACCGCGATTCTGATCTGATCGGCGCCGACAAAAGCCACCGTGATCTGGTCGCGCAACTCTTCGAGAAGGAGATGGAACTTCAGTTGCTCCAGACTCTGGCTGGGGTTATCCTCGCGCATCTTCGCCGCCTGACGAGTTATGCCGGGGTTGACGTCGAGTTTCAGGTCGCGAATCAACTGGAACAGGTAAGTCTGGCTGGTCAACTCGTTCTGAAGCGCCTGCAGCTCCCGTTCTCGGTCCGAAGAACCGCTCACTCGCGGGTCCGCCTCCCGTCCGATGATCTTGATCAGCTCCAGGGAAACGTTGTGCGGTCGGTCGATCCAGATGATGGTCGAGGAGCGATATTTCGGCGTCAAAAGAAAGGTGCTGCCGAAGCCGGCCGCCGTGCACAGGATCAAGGGAAGAACGATCAGCCATTTGCGCTTCAGAGCGATGGCGATCATTTCCCTGAGACTGACGCTCTTTTCTTCCTGCGTTTTCATGGATTCAGACGGAGAGCGACTATTGGTCCTTCGGCTTCAGGTTTTCATACAGCAGCACGGCCGAGGTGGCCGCTCCAAGTACGGTCACGATGCTGCCGATATTGCGCGAGAACCAGCCCTCCCTGCGGAAGGGCACGACACAGATGTCCTCCTTGTGCATCACGTGACGCGCGGGAACGCCGGTCTCGGCGTACTTCTCAAGATCGATACGAAGCGATTGACCGTAGTAGCCGTCCTTTCTCACCACCACCGTGCGACGGAGGTCGGCGGTCTCGCTGTGACCGCCGGCCATGGCCAGGACCTCCATGATGTCCATATTCTCCTGGAAAGCGATCGGCCCCGGTGTCTTGACGGCGCCCATGATGTAGATGACGTTCCTCCGGGCGGCCATCTGACCGATGTCGGTCGGGGTCATGCCCTCCGGCGCGGCCGGCACGTCGACGGCGTCCTGACGGTTCAGCCTCGGGAGTCGGTCGACCTGACCAGCTGCTACCACCGCCGCCACGTCCACCACCTCCACCTCACCGGCCTGGTCGCCGCCGCGGATTATACTGACGCGGCTGAGATCACCTTTCTCCGTAACCCAACCGGCTTCGTTCAAAACGGCCAGGAGATCGGGAATCGCCTCGAAGGTCAACTTGCCCGGACGGTTGACCTGACCATAGACGAACACATGCTGGTAATTGTACTCTTTTACCTGCACCACCGCCTGCGAGATGCGCTTGTTCAGACGCGACATCTGACGCACTATGTCGGTTTGCAGATCCTGAGTGGTTCGGCCGGCGGCGTCGATTTCCCCCACGATGTCCAGAGATATTTTGCCGTCCAGACGGACCCGGACGATGCTGTTCAGCGTCGGGTCCTGCCAGAACTTTATCTCCAGCACGTCCTCGGGGCCGATCCGATATTCCGCGGCCGTGACAACGGCTCCGCTGCTCACCAACCACGCCATGGCGGCAAGGAGTAGCATCCTGCTGATTAAACTGCTATCTGTTTTTATAAGTTCCATCCTTTGAACAACTTATAGTAAAATCGGCATCTTTGGCACCAATATTAAGAATTAAACGATCCTGTCCACCGCTGTAAAGCATAAAAACGGGGTGAGGCCCGCCTCGGCACGGCCTTGTTTCAGTTCTCCGATTCGAAAATCAGCCAGTTGTCGCGGCCGCTTTCCTTAGCCTTCAACAGTGCCATATCAGCGGAGTGGATCAGGCTCCGAGCGTCGTCGCCGTGATCGGGGTATATGGCGCCGCCCAACGACACCGTGCAACTGAGTGCCTGGTCAACACCGTCGATCTGAAAGCCGGTCCGGGCTATACCGTTCTGGAGCCGCTTCATGAAGCGCCGACAGGTCTCCCGGTCAGCCTCCGGCATGATTATACAGAACTCGTCCCCACCATAGCGGGCCACAACATCGATGGAGCGAATGCTGTTGCGCAGAATCTCGCCGAGCTGCCTCAGGATGGCGTCACCGGCCAGATGACCGTAAGTGTCGTTGGTCGCCTTGAGTTCGTCGAGATCGAACAGGATGAGGGCAAGATGGCGACCGTAACGGTGGGCGCGCGATATCTCTTCATCGAGGCGGCGGAGGAAATAACGCTGGTTGGCCAGGCCGGTCAGGTTGTCGGTGTAGGACAGTTCCTCAACGCGAACGAATGATTCGGCGTTGTCGATGAGATCGGCGATGTGCTCGCGCAGTGAGGCGAGACGATGACTCACCAGCGCCGGGTCGCCTCCCCCACTCCAGGCCAGGACCCCCTCGCGCCCGGAGGAAAAAGAATAGGCCGTGACATACTCCAGGCCGCGGTCGGCCAAGGCCTTGACCACGCCGCCAAAGGTCTCATCCTGAAAGCTCGGGTCGGTCAACCGCACCTGTTTTCCATCCCCCAGCCGCGAGATCAAACCGGCCAGGACCGACGCCTCGGGCGTGGCCAGCGTCTCGCCGATTCCCTGAGTCTCGATGCGCAAGGCGTGGTCGTTCCACTGATGCAGATAGGCCGCCCGAGCCAGCCCCAGTTCGGAGACCAGCGACTCTACGATATGGGCCACGATCGTTTCCGGTGTGCGGTGCCGCACCAGTTTCATAATAGAGCTGAGATCCGGCGCCTGCCGTCGGCCAGCGTCCTTCTCGGCTGCTGAGAGCCGACGCAGCAAGTCGTCGTTGCGCGACTCGTGCCACTTCACATGGTAGGCGGCCGACAGGCACTGGGCCAGGCTGGCCACCAGTGATCGGAACGAACGCTCGCGGGTTTCGAGAGCGCTGCGTATGAAGTAAACACCGTAGAGATTGTCGCGCCAGAAGATCGGGAAGAACGTGTCGAAGCCGAGGTCCACCAGCTTCTGATAAAACTCACCCGGCAGCGTGTCTCTCAAATGAATGAGGCTCCGGGGCAGGTAGTCGTCCCGTAGGAATTCCCCCAAGCGACTGGAGTAAGGCAAATCAAGGCTCCGCGGCGCGACGGCCGCCAGGCCGTGCGAGAAATTGTGCCGCAAATATCCGCGTTTCTTGCGCAAAAACAGAATGCGCTCGCATCCGAAGGAGCTTTTCAGCAGGTCCGACACCTTGGCCGCCACCTGGCCGATCACTCCTTGACGGCTGTTGGCCCGCAGCAGAGCCGCGAACTGCTCCATATCAAGTCGTCTCATCACGGCCAGTTGCCTGCGTTCGGCGCTGATGCGACGGATCAGCACCAGCGTCAGCAACATGACCAGCATGGCCAGGACGATTATCAGGTTCTGCTCGGTAAGCATAATCATGCGCCTCAATCGAAATATAGACAACGCCGTCTATGCGTCAAACAAAAAGGTTGCGACGACGGGGTCGCACGAATCTGAAGCGCGAACGCCGTTTGAGCAGACGGCTCCTCTTGAGGATGCCGAACACGCGCCACCAGCCGACGTCCTCGAAATACGGCTGAACTCGCAGTTCCCGGGTCATCTCGCGGATCGACGCAAAGGGGTCCTCGCGCACCAGCGCCAGAACCGCGCTTTCCAGGTCCCCTCCCCCGTTATTGAGATTGTCAAAAACAACTTGTCGATGCAGCGGCCGATCGCGGGCGGCGAACTCGTCCTCAAACGTCACGCGGGTGAGCGTGGCGCTTTTTTTTTTGCCTCGGTCGGGACCGTTTCGCCGAAGTCGGCGCGGGCCTCCTCCACCGAGTCATAAGCTCTGAGAACGTTGTCGAATTCGAGCAAGTCGTAAATCTCGTACACGTTCGGAATCATGTTGGCCAGTTTGATGTCGCCGTCGTTGGCGCGAACGTCGCGGATGTTGGAGATGAAGATACCCCAGCCGGCCGACGATATGTAGTCCACGCCGGCCAGGTCGACGATGATACGGTAGCGCTCTCTCTTCATCAGGGATTGGAACACTTCCTCGAGTTGGCTGGCCGTGGCGGTGTCAATGACGCCGTCGACCCGCAACTCGGAAGCGTCTGCCCGACTTCCCTCGGACAGTGATATGGCTATACCTTCCATGAGCGTCCAGTCAAATCAGTGGCAGTCTCCAATTGTGAAGAACTACGCCTGGAAAGCCTTGCGGAGCAAGAAAAAAATCGTCCTTTTATCATGCCCGTCCGTGGTCGGCGGGATCGTCGATCGATATCAACTCGGCGGCCACGCGCTGCCCGTCCAGCCGGCCGGTAGGCATGCCCGCAGCCCGCGCGATAATAAACGTGATGTCGTCGGTCTGCCTATTGAACCCGGCGAAGTCATCCACCGCCCCCACCAATTCGGCGCTTATCGCCGCGACCCTCGCGTGGTCGGAGGGATCGAAGCGCTTGGCCAGAATAGTCGACAGACGCTCCATCCCGAACTGACGACCCTGCTGGTCGGCGGCCTCGGTGACGCCGTCCGTGAACACAAAGAAGCAGTCGCCGTCCTCGAGCTTGAGGCTGACCTGCTCCAGCCGCTCCTCGAAACCGCCGTCCAGCGACACCGGCATTCCCAGCGGCATGCCGCTCGGGTTTATGCGCTCCATCCGAGCGGCGGAGGCTTTGTAGAACAGCATGGGGTTGTGTCCGGCCGAAACTATGTCGATCTTGCCGACGGCGGCGTCGTACACCACCAGCATGACGGTGATAAACATGCCGGCCGGCATGTTGTCGGAGAGATAGTCGTTGACTCGGACCAGGGTGTCGGCGGCCGAGACAGCGCCTCGGGAACTGATCTGAATCACCGTGCGCAACATCGACATCACCAACGAAGCCGGTACACCTTTGCCGGAAACATCGGCCACCACGAGACAGTAGCGACGCGGCGCGATCTCGAAGACATCGTAAAGGTCGCCACCGACGATCGAGGCGGCTCGGTAGTATGCATCGAGCTCCAACCCGGGGATATCGGGCAACCGTCGCGGCATCAATGTCTGCTGAATCTGTGAGGCCAGTTCGATCTCCTTGGCCATCTTTTCGCGGGCTACGATGTTCTCGCGATCCTGGCGCAGACGAGTCATCATCTCGTTGAAGGCGCGCGAGATCTCGAAGAACTCCTCGGCCCCCTCAAGCGGCAGTTCGGACTCCAGATCGCCGGAGGTGAACCGGCGCACGCGGCGAGTGATCTGGACAATCGGCCGCACGAAGTAATTGGAGAGCATGTAAATGCCCAAGACCCCGAACAACAGCAGCACCAGCGTCAACTGAAGGACGCGACGGCGCGCCAGTTTGAGCGGTTCGCTGATCGACTCGGACGAATAGACCACGTGGGCGCTGCCCAGGCCCTGTCCTTCCCACACGATCGGCAAGGCCAGGTAATTGAGCTTCAGACCGTCGCTGACGTAACGCGAGGGTTCTCCCATGACGGGCGTGATGACCTGCTCCGGCGGCTGGTACGGCACGTGAATATTGCGGACGCCCTCCGAATGGGCGATGACGTCGCCGTCGCGGTCGACCAGCACCACCCGCCGCAGCACGGTATTGGAGCGGGTGTAGCTGGACACCAGGTCGATAAACTCGGATACGGTGCGGCTGTGCTGGATGTGGCCGGCCGCCTCCTCGGCCAGGGTCCGGGTTAAGGCGGAGACAGTCTCATCGAGGCGGTCATACCACTGTCGTGAGGTTCGTCGGTCTATGTAGTAAAAGGCCCCGGCGATGATCACGGCCATAATCAGAAAGGTCCAGAAGGAGAACTTGACCCGCAGGGTGGACATGCGTCTCAAAAACGGCCGCCCTTCGGAGCGCCTGAGAGTGATCCGTTTGATCATGCGCAGTTCGTTGCGTCCAGCCGAGGAGATGTACTCGACCGAGTCCATGATCTTTTGAATCATATAGAAGCCCAGCCCTCCCTTGCGGCCGGATTCGATCAGCTTCTGCAAGTCAAGCGTGCCCGAGGCATCAGGCTGGAAAGAACGTCCGAAATCGATCAGCGAAATGACCACCAGCTTCCTGTAGACCATGATCCTGACCCGCAGCACGCCCTTCTCGTAGAGGTAGGCGTGGCGAATGATATTAGTGGCCCCTTCTTCGGTGGCCAAAAGGACGGCCGCCACCTCCTTGCGCGGCAGACCGGCGGCGACGCAACTCTCCCGCACCGTGCGCTGGATGCTGGGGAGATATTTCTCCTCGGCCGAAAACTCGGCGCTGATCTCTTTTACCGGTCGCTGGAACATCATTGAAAAACTAAGGCCGGTCGGCGGGAAGTTCCACTAAAAACTACGGCGTCGTGGAATCCTGAACCAACTTGTTGTAAAGCTCGCGAGCCTCGTCATACACCTTCTTAACTTCGGCGCAGTTGGGGTAGACTCTCAGAACTTTGCTGAAGGCCTCCATGGCCTGCTGGTACGCATGGTTGGAACGATGCTGAAGCCCCTGGATGTAGTAAACATAGATAGTGGTATCTTGCGCGATTTCATCGAGGGAGATGGTGTCGGACTGAGTGTGGTACGTTATCTCCAGGAAATCCCGCACCCGCTGAAGCGACGGATCTCGGCCCACGGCGGAATCAATCGCCACCATGGCGCCGGCGAGATCACTCTGCTCGTACCTGCGCAGCGCACGGCCGACAAGACGCCGAGCGTCAAGCTTGCTTTCGATACGCCGTCTGCCACGGTCCCCCTCGGCATGAGTGGAGTCCAACTCTAGGATGCGTGAGTAAGCCTCCAGGGCTTTGCCCAGTTGTTCGTCCTTCTCCGCGCCGTCGGCCAGCACCAGACTGAACACGACCTCCAACTCGCGCGCCCGCTCGACCTTGCTCTTGAGGTCCAGGGCCTCGGCATTAGCGGTATCCTCAGCCAGCACCAGGACCAGAAGATCCAGAGACGATTCGTAATCGCGCCGCATCAGGCATGAATCAGCCTGTACCAACAACTGCCGGTGCTTGGTATCGGTAAACTCTCGCTCCCTTTGCAGCAGACTGTCCTGCAGGGCGGCCAGCATCATGGCCTCGGCCTCAGTCGACAAGCGATCCAGAGCCGCCCGCAGAACGGCGAGGGCGCTATCGGCGCTTGCGAGTTGCTGACTGCTGTCGGCGAAAACGCGCGCGCTTTGGTACAGAACGGCGGCCGAGTCATACCGCTGGGCCTCAAGCTGCTCCCGGGCCGCGCGCTCGTAGCGGTGGTACTGCTCGCTGCGGTAGATCGGCAGGGAATCACGCCAGCTCACCAAAGGATTGAAAGCGCCTATCGTCTCCTCGAACCAATCCCAGAAGCCGCGAGGGTCTATCGAGACCGACACCGCCTGCCCATGACCCCACTTGGTCCAGACCGTCTTGGCCCAATCGATGCTTACGAAGCGATAATCGATCCCCAAGCCGAAAGACACACGCTCACCATCGTGCCCCAGCCGCACGGCCGGACGGATGTCGTCCCACTTGTAGCAGGTCAGCTCACCTCCAAACCGAAAGCGGTCCTGGGGGTCGTTGATGTAATCACGTTCGACGGCCTCGAGGTCGGCTGCCAGCGTCGCCTCCCAGAGGCTGTCACCGAAGAAGTAGCGGCCGGTAAGGCCAAGCAGAACAGAAACGTCCAGGGCGGTGTCACTACCCCGGCGGGTAACCTCGGAACCCAGGAAATCACGGGCCACGGCGCCTGCAACGATCTCGATGTCACGCCAATGTGTCGGGTAGGCGACACCCATATCCATCTCGATCGTGTTGTCGTTCTCGCCATACAGTTGCCATCGGGCCGGTTTCAGCGCCGCTCCCACCGCCACCCGGTCGGATACCAGGTGTGCCACGCCCAGAGTGACCTGTGCCGTCCAATTGCGCATCACCGACGGTGTTCGCGGCCAGACGCGACGGTCGGCGCGGACGGCGTCGATGCCCAAGCCGTAAGTCAGCTTGGGTCGCGCCAGATCGTTGACGGCATAAATCGATAAACCCTGTACTCTGGCGGACAGATGCCGGTAATCGACGGCAACGCCCCATGGAATCATAAAAGCCAGCAGGGCCGGGTTGCCGGCGGCACACGACAGGTCGCTGCTGGAGGCAACCGAAGCGCCACCCATGCCGAGGGCGCGCGCGCCCATCGCGGGCAGGTACAAACTGTCAGCAACGTCCTGCGCTGTCGCCGACGAGCCAGCTATAGCAACGCCCGCAGCCAACAGCCAAACCAGTATTTTCCATCCACCGGCGCCTGGGCGCGACGCCTGGTCATCGGTCGAAAAACGAATCAATGCCACCGTCAGTCATTCCTCACTTATCGATCTTAAACGATCCTTGGAAGCCTGGGTCACGGGTCCTCGGGAACCACCCTCCGACATAGGTTACACCGACGGGATCGACCCGCCGGTATCTCGTGATGCCGCCAATATAGCGGCTTTTTGACAAAACGCAACCGCTGGCCAACATTCTTGTCGATATTTTGAGCGCACTAAAAACAACCGACAAACCTCTTAAAACAGATAGGGTACGAACATCTTGGTTCGTTTCATGTAATCGCTGTAGGCCTCGCCGAAAAACCGAATATTCTCGGCTTCCTCCTGCCTGGCCGTCCGGATCAGAAAGACGCCGGTCAGCAGAGACAAACCGGCGGCCGGCAGCGAAGGGTTCTTGAGAAACACGCCCCAGGCGCCGAACAGCCCGGCGCTGTAAATGGGATGACGAATGTATCGATATATCCCTTCGGTGACCAATCGTGTTGTCTTTTCGATCCCGATCAGCGACGGATCATCGCGGTTCCTGTCCGGCTTCCCTACTCTACGCAGCAGCAGGACGCCGTGGATGAAAAGATACACACAGATGATTACAAGCAGCCACGAGACAAGCTGACGCAGACTGAGCGGTCGGTAGAACCATTCGTCGAGATTGACCAGTATCAGCGCGACAATGGACTGAAAAGCGAAGAAGCGATAGAAACTGTGAGACCGGCGATCACGCAGGGAACGCCATGAAAGCCGGAGAAGGCCGATGGTGACGAGGGCAAATAGAAGAGTTTTGAACGACAGCAACATGTTGCTCCAACTCTACATCAATCGCGACCCCGTGGGCGTCAGATGCCCTCGTCTGCCGCTCTTCAAAAACACACCCCTGAATTCCCTGTCAAGAGGGGATTTTGACACTGAGTGGCGTCCGGCAAACTTGTCCGCAAACCTGCCCTGGTCGGCAGGTTTGAAGACAGACCCGCCCTATCTGTTTCTCGTCAGGTTGCAAGGAACCTGACCTACAAGCTCCCGTGTCATTCGGGTGAAAGCTGGAATCCATCTAGCCCCGAGGCACATCGGACTGGATTTCTGCTTCCGCAGGACTGACAAGTCAAGGGTCCTACGTAGTCAACTCGGCCGCCGTGACGGTGTTGACCATCAGCATGGCGATCGTCATCGGTCCTACTCCCCCCGGCACCGGCGTGATCCATGACGCCTTCTCGGCGCAGCCGGCGAAATCAACGTCACCCACCAGGCGGTACCCCTTGTCGGTTTCGGGATCGTCGACTCTGTTGACACCGACATCGATGACAACCGCCCCCGGTTTTATCATATCCGCGGTGATGGTGTCGGGTCGTCCGATGGCGGCGATCAGGATGTCGGCCCGCCGGGTGACTTCGGGCAGGTCAGCCGTGCGCGAATGGGCCACGGTTACGGTGGCGTTGGCCATCGGTCCCTTCTGAAGAAGCATAACCGCGACCGGCTTGCCGACAATGTTCGATCTTCCCACCACCACGACTTCTTGGCCGGACGGGTCGAGTTGATAATGCTCCAGCAGTTTTACGATCCCAAACGGCGTGCAGGGCAACAGCCGGGGCCGACCGAGCAGCATCAAGCCGACATTGTGCGGATGGAAACCGTCGACGTCCTTGGCCGGATCGACAGCCAGCGTGACGGCGAGTTCATCGATCTGCTTGGGCAACGGCGACTGCACCAGGATACCGTGAATCGCAGGATCGTCGTTCAACTCAGCGATGATCTTCAACAACTCTCGCTGCGTCATGTCGCTCGGTTTCCTGATCACACGCGAATATAGGCTGAGCTTCTCGCAGGCCCTGGCCTTGGATGAAACATACGTCGCCGAGGCCGGATCATCGCCGACCAAAAGAGCGGCCAATCCGGGTTGGACGCCCCGCTCGGCCAGGGCGAGGATACGGTGTTTCAAGGCCTTGCGAATCGCTCCGGCAACCTCCTTACCATCAATAATTTGCGCGGTCATACTTAAACTATCAATTTAGGGGTCGACCAGGAGATCTTCGGGTTTAAACTTCTCTAAGTCGAAATCGAGGCGGAGTCGCTCAAACTCCTCGGCCCGACCGGTTTCAGCGTCGATGCGGACCACCACTCCCGACAGCTTGATGTCGTCGTTGGCCGAGGTGAACCGCTTCGGCATGCCGGTCAAAAAGCGACCCAGCGCCGGACCCTTTTCCATCCCGATGATCGAGTCGTGCGGCCCGGTCATGCCGGCGTCGGTGATATAGGCGGTGCCGCGCAGCGTGATGTGGTCGTCGACCGTTTGGACATGGGTGTGTGAACCGATCACGGCCGATACTTTGCCGTTGAGAAAGAAGGCCATGGCCTGTTTCTCCGAGGTGGCCTCGGCGTGGAAGTCGACCAGGATGATGTTGGTCTGTTTGGACATGTTTTCAACCTCGCGGCGTCCCACCTGAAAGGGACAGTCAATCTCCTTCATGTAGGTGCGGCCCTGGAGATTGATGACGCCGACTTTAATGTCACCTACGGTATCAATGTGGGCCCCCCGGCCGGGGCAACCGAAAGGGTAGTTGGCGGGGCGCAGAAGCTTGGGCTTGTGCTCGAAGTACTCGAGGATAGCCACCCGGTCCCAGATGTGATTGCCCGAGGTCTGGAGATCGATGCCGTAGGTGAAGGCCTTGATGGACATCTCCGGGGTGATGCCGAAACCGCCGGCGGCGTTTTCGACGTTGGCCACCACGTAGTCGGCCTTGTATTTCTCCCGGAGCGGTTTGATCATGTGGGCGCAGGCCTGGCGGCCGGCTCTGCCGCAGACATCAGCCACATAGAGGATCGTAAAGAGAGACATGCGGACAGCTTTCTAAGGTGGAATCGATTCCCCCCCGACCGTCCGCTTCCACCCTTTGTCGGACGGCCGTAACAACTAAGGGTGGAGTTTAATAAAACTCCACCCGCCATGCAACTATGCGGCCGCAAAAAGTCGATTACTTGGCGAATTCGGTCGAGCGCCGTTCCCTGATTACGGTCACCTTAATCTGTCCGGGGTATTGCATCTCGCTTTCGATCTTGGCGGCGATGTCACCGGCCAGGATGCTGCTGGCGAGATCGTCCAGGGTTTCATGCTCCACGATCACTCGCACCTCGCGCCCCGCCTGGATAGCGTAGGCCTTGGAGACGCCGAGGAAACTGTCGGCCAATTCTTCCAGTTGCTGGAGGCGCTTGATGTACGCTTCCAGAGGCTCGCGGCGGGCGCCCGGACGCGCTCCGGAGATGGCGTCGGCCGCCTGGACCAGAATCGGGTACGGGCTCAACGGCGCAATATCGCCGTGATGGGCCTCGACGGCGTTCACCACCAGTTCGTTTTCGTTGTAGCGCCTCAAATAATCGGCGCCGATCTGAGTGTGAGTGCCCTCGGTCTCGCGGTCGATGGCCTTACCGACGTCGTGCAGCAGGCCGCAGCGTTTGGCCAGCACGGCGTCCAACTCCAACTCCGCCGCCATCAACCCGCTAAGCATGGCCACCTCCTTGACGTGGTTCAGGACGTTCTGACCGTAGGAGGTCCGGAACTTGAGCTTGCCCAACTGCTGCATGATATCAGAATGCAGCCCGTGCACACCCAACTCGAAGCAGGCTTGCTCGCCGGCTTCCCGGATAATGACCTCCATCTCCTTCTCGGACTTCTCGACCACCTCTTCGATACGGGTGGGGTGGATGCGACCGTCGGTGATCAACTTCTCCAGCGACATGCGCGCGATCTCGCGGCGCACCGGATCATGCCCGGAAAGGATAACGGCCTCGGGGGTATCGTCGACGATCACGTCGATTCCGGTGGCGGTCTCGAAAGAACGAATATTGCGCCCTTCACGACCGATGATACGCCCCTTCATCTCGTCGGAGGGCAGACTCACCACCGACACGGTCGACTCGACGGTGTGATCGGCGGCGCAGCGGTAAATGGCCGACAGGATAATCTCCTTGGCTTCCTTGTCGGCCTCGCGTTCGGCTTTGTCTTTAATCTCCTTTATGTAAGCGGCGGCGTCGACCCTGGCGGCGTTGATCATGTTGTCCATGAGTTGTTTCTTGGCCTCTTCGGGCGTCATCTGCGCTATCTTCTGGAGCTTTTCGTTCTGGGTGCTGATGATATTGTCCAGTTCGGTTTCGCGCAGCGTGATGCCCTTTTCGCGCGTGTGGGTCATCTTCTCGCGGTTTTGCAGGTCGCGGTCGCGCTGATCGAGCACGGAGACCTTTTTGACCAGACCGGCCTGGCCTTCATCGAGTTCCTTGGAGGCGGCTTCCAACTCCCGACGCTTAGTCTCGGTCTCGCGGTCGAACTCGGCCTTCCGCTTGAGCCACTCCTCCTTGGCCTCCAGGGCGGCTTCGCGGCGCTTTATCTTGGCTTCGTTTTCCGCCTCGGCGATAGTCCGCTCGGCCTTGGCTGTGGACTCGGCCAGCTCCTGCTGGAGCGAGCGGCGGGTCACGGCGCGAGTCACGAAAAAGGCGACCGCCGCAACGACCACCGATATGGCGACGAAGATTACAACATCGTACATGATGTCCTCCCGCCCGGCTGAATCAGTCGGACGCGTTATCTATTTTTACAGTGGGAATAATAAACGCGCCGCGGACAAGGGGGAATCGTCCGGGTCAGGTCTGCACGCGAGAGCAGTCAGGCCAGTTCGGCTTCGAGCCGAGTAAGAATGCCGTCGGCCCGAGACTTGAAATGATCCTGGGAGCCGGCCAGTTGTTCCTTGGCCTCCATCAACTCCGAGGCCAGCGACATGGCGGCCAGAATTGCTATGCGGTCGCGGCTGTGTACTCGACTGGCCCCGGCCGCTTCCTTCATTCTGGCATCCACGAAATCGGCCACCCTGGATATGTAGGATGGATCGGTCACCCCGGTGATAGGGTAATCCTCCCCGAATATATTCACTACCACTTTGTTCTCAGCACGCGTATCAGACATCTTCAACCCGATATTCACCTAATCCGGTCGTATTTACTATCCTACCTATTTACAATAAATTACGAAAACAGCAGGGACGCTGTCAAGATAAAATTTAGTCCGCGAGTTTCTCCAACTCTTCGAGTCGGTTCAGCACCGATTGCAGCTTGGTGCGGACCGCCTCGGACTGGTCGGCCGCTCTCAGAGTCAGGTTTTGACGCTGTTTGTCCAGCCCCGCCAACTCAGCCTTGAGCCTGGTATTGTCGGCCCTGAGCGCGGTGTTTTGGGATTTCAGGTTGCGGACCGTTTCCAAAAGCTGGTCCACTTTCTGAGCAATCTGATCCAGGGTATCACTCACTGTCACTTGTCCCTAATCTCAGCGTTAAACCGTTGCTCTAGTTTTGCTATGACATTCCGCTGTGTCTCATCTACTTGTTCACTCGACAGGCTTCCCGATTTCGACCGGTACTGAATGTTCAGGGCGATCGACTTCCTGCCCTCCGCGACCTGCTTTCCGACGTAGAGATCGAAGATCTCCACGGACTCAGCCAACTCGCCCGCGGCTTCACGCACGCACTGAACAATCTCACGGGCCGGTACGGCTTCGTCCACCACGATGGCCAGATCACGCGGCGCCGCCGGATAGACGGCCAGCGGCTGGAACTTCAGACGTCCCTCACGGCTGTCCATTATCCCCTCAAGCTCCAATTCGGCCACCAGGACCGTCTGTTTGATACCCAGCGAGCGTCCCAGATCGGCTTTCACCAGGCCGGCCCAACCGAGCGGTTTCTCGCCGGAGTGAGTCCTGAAAGAGATCAGGTTATCGAGGAAGGGCACCGACTCGGGCCGGTAGCTGAAGGCGGGCCAGCGAAAGTGCTCGGCCAGTCTGGCCAGGGCGCCGGTGAGGTCATGGAAGTCAAACGGCCGCGCACTGTCGCGCCAACTTTGCGGACTGTTGCCGGTCACCGCCAGCACCAGCCGTTCCGGCTCGCGCCAGTCGCCGGCGCCGGCGAAATAGACTTTTCCCAGTTCGAACAATCGCTGATCCATGATGCGGTGGGTCAGGTTGTGCGCCACCACGGCAAGAGTTGTCGGAATCAGCGAGTTGCGCATGATGTCCAGATCTTCCGAGACCGGATTCAGGATGCGCACCTGCGGCAGGTCGGGATTGAAGGCGGAGGCCAACTTGCTGGAAGTCAGCCCGTGGTCCAGCATCTCGTCAAACCCGCAGGCGGTGAGGACCGATCGGGCCTCGCGGGCGAACCGGTCCTCGGGCCTGATGGCCGAGTAGAGCGGGCCGATGTTGGTCACGGCGTCGTCGATACTGTCGAACCCTTCGATGCGGACCACTTCCTCGATCAGATCGATCTCGCGCTCCAAGTCTCCTCGGAAGGTCGGCACCATGACCTCTATCGGATCGTCACCCTTGACCTCCAATTCCAGGTCGGTCAGTATCTGCTTCATCCGTTCGACGGTGTAGTTACTGCCGAGGACACCGTTGCAACGGGCCGGTCGCATGGTGGCGCGGCGCGGTTCGATCCGCTTGGGGTAGCAATCGACAATCCCCTTCTGCACCTCTCCCCCGCACAACTCGTGCATCAGTTGGGCGGCGCGGTTTACGGCGTACTCGATGCCGTTCGGGTCGGCGCCCTTTTCGAAGCGGGACGACGATTCGGTCACCAACTCCAGCTTCCTGCGACTTCGGCGAATGACATTGGGGTCGAAGTAGGCCGCTTCCAGCAGGATATTGGTGGTGTCGTCGCTGACCTCGGAGTCGAGCCCGCCCATAACGCCGGCGGCGGCCACTCCACTCTTGCCGTTGGTGATCAACAGCACCTGCTCATTGAGTTCGTGCTCCTCCCCGTCGAGCGTGGTGAACTTCTCCCCCGAAGCGGCCCGCCGCACCACCACTTCGTCTGAGCCGAAACGATCAAGATCGAAAGCGTGCAAGGGATGTCCGCACTCCAGCATGACTAAGTTGGTGATGTCGACGATATTCGATATTGGTCTCATGCCGCAGGCCAAGAGCCGTTTACGGAGCCACCAGGGGGACGGCGCGATCGCGACGTTTTTGATGACGCGCGCGGTGTAACGCGGGCAGCCCACGGGGTCGTCGATTGATACTTCGATAGACCCCGTGGCGGGCGTAGTCGTTTCGGTAACCTCGAACTGCGGACGGCGCAGTTTGATCGACGCCAACGCCGCCAAATCGCGCGCGATCCCGATTGCGGACATCGAATCGCCTCGGTTGGGCGTCAACTCGAAGGTGAGGATGTAGTCGTCGTAGTCAAGATACTCTACCAGCGGCGTGCCGACCGGGGCGTCGTCGTCCAGGACGATGATGCCGGAGTGGTCATCGGAGATGCCCAGTTCGCGCTCGGAGCAGATCATGCCGGAGGATTCGACGCCGCGAATTCTGGCCTTCTTGATGACGAAGTCGCCGGCCAGCTTGGCGCCGATGCGGGCGAAGGCGATCTTCTGACCGGCGGCGACGTTGAGCGCACCACAGACGACGTCGTAGCGTCCGGCGCCGTCGTCGACGATGGCTTTCTTGATCTTGTCGGTCCCCTCGATGCCGCTCAGTTCGACCACCCGACCGACCACGACGTTGTCCATGTAGCCGGCGGTCGGCTCAATGTATTCACACGAAGTCCCGGCCAGGGTCAATCGGTCGCCCATCTCCTCCGGCGACCAGTCCAGCCCGGTCAATTCTCTCAGCCATCGATATGAGACTTTCATGGCTACACAAACTGCCTTAGGAAGCGGAGGTCGTTGTTGAAGAACAGCCGGATATCGTCGATGCGGTATTTCAGCATAGCCGGACGTTCCACCCCGATGCCCCAGGCGTAGCCGGTGTATTTCTCGGGATCATGACCGGTCGTCTCCAGCACGGCCGGGTCGATCATGCCGCAGCCGAGAATCTCCAGCCAACCTGTCCGCTTGCACACCGGGCAGCCGTCGCCGCCGCACAAAAAACACTGAATGTCGACCTCGGCCGACGGTTCCGTGAACGGGAAGTATGACGGACGAAACCTGAGCTTGAGGCCTTCACCGAAGAACGCCTTGCAGAAAGCCACCAGGACCCCTTTGAGGTCGGCCATAGTCACGCCCTCGTCGATCAGAAAGCCGTCGACCTGATGAAAGGCGACGTGGGCGCGGGCGCTGATGGCTTCGTTGCGGAAGCACTTGCCGGGCGTGATGATTTTGATCGGCGGCTTCTGCCTCTCCAGAACGCGCACCTGCACCGGCGTGGTGTGGGTGCGCAGCAGGCGGTCACCTTCGACGAAAAACGTGTCCTGCATATCGCGGGCCGGATGGTCCGGTGGGAAATTGAGGGCGCTGAAGTTGTAATAGTCCGTTTCGATGTCCGGTCCGCGGGCGATCTCGAACCCCATGCCGTAGAATATTTCGCACATCTCGTCGATCACCTGAGTGGTCAGATGCTTCACGCCGACCCGCTGAGCGATACCGGGCAGGGTAGGGTCGACCGGGGGGTTCCCCGCCCGGAAGGAGAACCCCAGGCTCGCGGAGAGTTTGGCTTTAGCGGCGTCCAACTGGTGCTCCAGCTCGGTGCGACACCGATTGGCCTCGGCCCCCACCTGCTCGCGTTGTTCGACGGGAAGGTCTTTCAAACCTTTAAGGATGGCCGTCAAGAGACCCTTGCGTCCCAGATATCGGACACGGGATTCCTCAAGCGAAGCGAGCGAATCAGCCGCGCTGATCCGCTCCAGCGCCTCTTGCCTGAGTTGGGCAACTTCCTCCAGTGTCGACATAGTCGGTTACACTTGAGGTTAGTGGCCGGCGGCGATTCTTGCCAAGTTGGTGAAGGTAGCCATATCGCGGGCGGCGATATCGGCCAACGCCTTGCGATTCAGATTGACGCCGGCTTTGGACAGGCCGGCCATAAAGGTCGAATAGTTGGTGTCGCACATCCGGGCGGCGGCGGAAATGCGCGCGATCCAGAGGGAGCGGAAGACGCGCTTTTTGTTGCGGCGGTCGCGGTAGGCGTATTTCAACCCTTTGTGGACCGTCTCGAGCGCCGTGCGATACAGACGGCTGCGGGCGCCGTAGTTGCCGCGGGCGCGGTTTAACACCTTTTTGTGGCGTTTGTGAGCGGCGACATTATTCATTGAGCGTGGCATGTTTGTCTCCTAATCTGTCGGTCGAGCCGCCTATAAGTTGGGAACCATCTTCTTGACGCGCGGCATGTCGGCGGCTGAGACCAAAGTCGACTTGCGCAACTGCCGTATTCGTTTCGGCGACATTTTAGTCAGAATGTGCGTTTTGTAGGCGCGGTGTCTTTTGATTTTCCCGGAAGCCGTCTTCTTGAATCGTTTGGCGGCTCCTCGTATGGTTTTGATTTTCGGCATTGAGGATGTCCTTGCTAATGGCTAAAAACGTTATCTTTCCAGTTCCGTCCCCGAGGTCGACGAAGCGGCTTCTTGCGCTTCGGCGGCGTCATCGGCTGCCGGCTTTGCATCCGGCTTCTTCTCGGGTTTCGCGTCATCTTCACTCTCGGGCTTTTTGGCGGCGCTTGCTTTTTGCGCCGGCCGCGCATCGCGCAGCATCTTTAGAGTTTCGGGGTTGGGACCCAGTATCATGCTCATGTTGCGTCCTTCGCGCTTGATCGGTACGTCGACCAGGGCGATATCGGCCATGTCCTGGGCCACCCGCTCCAGCAGTTCTTTGCCTTTTTCGGTATAGGCTAACTCGCGTCCTCGGAACATCACGTAAGCCCGCACCTTGCTGCCCGACATGAGAAACTCGCGCACGTGCTTGCCTTTGAACTGATAGTCGTGCTCATCGATCTTGGGCCGGTAGCGCATTTCCTTCATCTGGAAACTATGCTGCCGTTTACGAGCCTGCTTTTCCTTCTTGGTCTGTTCGTACTTGTATTTGCCGAAGTCAAGGATGCGACAGACCGGCGGCCGGCTGGTGGGAGATACTTCAACCAGGTCAAGCTCGTAGTCCCGCGCCTTCTCCAGTGCCTCGTTGATCGGCACAATGCCGAGTTGCTGGCCTTCGGGGCCGATCAGTCTGATCGGCGAGGCCTTGATCCGGGCGTTGACCCGAAGCTCCTTGCTGCTTATAGAGCCCTCCTATTCATTAACACCTCAACTCTCATTCAGTCCTTTCGTCGCCACTTCCGAAAGCAGCATCTCAGCCGCTTCATCCACCGTCTTCACGCCGAGGTCGCCGACCGTATGCCGGCGCACCGAAACCGAATCCGCTTCGACCTCCCGCTTGCCGACCACGAACATGTACGGCACCTTGAGCAGTTCAGCATCGCGAATCTTGGCGCCGATCTTCTCGGAGCGGGCGTCAAGCTCGGCCCTGAGGCCGCGAGCTTTCAGTCGCCCTACGACCGCGGCCGCGTATTCATTCAACTCGTCAGTAATCGGCAACACCCTAAGTTGACACGGGGCCAGCCATAAGGGGAAATTGCCGGCGTAATGCTCGATGAGACAACCAAAGAATCGCTCGATCGAGCCCAGCAGCGCCCGATGAATCATAAACGGCCGCCGCTGCTGACCATCGGTGCCAATATAATGAAGATCGAACCGCTCCGGCAAGGAAAAATCGAACTGGATAGTCGAACATTGCCAACTGCGGTTGAGGGCGTCCTTGATCTTGATGTCGATCTTGGGTCCGTAGAAGGCGCCGCCCCCCTCGTCGACCTGAAAGTCCAGACCGGCTCGCTCCAACACGGCGCGCAGGCCGTTCTGGGCCCGTTCCCAGTCGGCCGGGTCGCCGATCGCCTTCTCCGGGCGAGTCGACAGGTAAACGTCGTACCGGGAGAAGCCGAACGCCTTGAGCAGCTTGACGCAAAAGTCCAGAAGCCAGACCAGTTCGTCCTCCATCCCCTCCTGAGTGACGAAATGGTGGGCGTCGTCCTGGGTGAAGCCGCGCACTCGCATCAGGCCGTGGAGCACTCCCCCGCGCTCGAAGCGATAAACGGTGCCAAGCTCGGCCCAGCGCAGCGGCAAGTCGCGGTAGGACCAGCGCCTGCTGCGGTACATCGAAATATGGAACGGACAGTTCATCGGCCGCAGTTGGAACTTACGTCCCTCGGCCTCGAACGGCGCATACATGTCGTCTTTGTAGAAGTCGGTGTGGCCACTTTGATGCCACAGGTCGAGATTGGCGATATGCGGCGAAAAGACCAACTCGTAACCGGCTTTCAGATGTTCGGCCCGCCAGAAATTCTCGATCTCGTTGCGCACCCGCGCCCCGCGCGGCAGCCAGAGGACCAGGCCACCGCCGACGTCGTCGTTGATGGTGAACAGTTCCAGTTGCTTGCCCAGGATGCGGTGGTCGCGTCTTTTGGCTTCCTCGAGTCGCTCGAGGTAATCGTCAAGCATCCCCTTCCTGGGGTAGGACACGCCGTAGATGCGCTGGAGCATGGTTCGGCGTTCGTCGCCTCGCCAATAAGCGCCGGAAGAGGAGGTGAGCTTGTACGCCTTGATCAGGCCGGTGCGCGGGAGATGAGGCCCGCGGCAAAGATCGGTAAAGCGGGAATGCTGATAGAACGACACTTTGTCGTCCTCAAGCTCTTCGACAATCTCCGCCTTGTAGACATCGCCTTCAGAGCGGAAGCGCTTGAGCGCTTCGTCGCGGGGGCAATCCACTCTGGTGAAAACTGCGTCCTCGGCGATGATCTCGGCCATCTTCTTCTCGATGCGCTCCAGGTCCTCCGGCGAAAACGGCTCAGCCACGTCGAAATCGTAGTACCAGCCCTCGTCGATAGGGGGGCCGATGGCCAGCTTCGCCCCCGGGAACAACTCCAGCACCGCCTGCGCCATGATATGAGCGCTGGAATGCCAGAACACCTGCCGCCCCTCAGGCTGGTCGAAAGTCAACACCTCGACCGGTGCGTCGGCGTCGATCACGGCGTTGAGATCTTTCACCGCGCCGTCGACCTTCACCGCCAGCGCCTCTTTGGCCAGACGAGCGGAGATCGAAGCGGCGACGTCCCGGCCGGTGACGCCTCGGTCATACTGCCGGGTCGAACCGTCGGGCAATGTTACCTGAAATTGCGCCATCTTAACGACTCATGCCTTCAACAAAATGAAAAGCGGAGACTCGGTCGGTTGTTGCCGCCGACATCCGCTGTTCTCTTCTATGGTGGGCGATACTGGAATCGAACCAGTGACCCCTTGCATGTCAAGCAAGTACTCTAACCATCTGAGCTAATCGCCCATCTGTCAATCGGCGTCCATCCCGCGACACCATTATCGCGTAACTTGAGATTATACTTCGACCTGGGCGCCATGTCAAGGGCTAAATTGGGTCGAGTGAAGCTTGTGACGCGGCCTGAGGTCGCGCCGGCGAGACCCAGTTCTTTTGCCTTCGGGTTTTCATCACTCGCTACCCGGTCCTGTTAGATCTTGCGTCCCGCCGGCAGCGGGGCGTGCGACCTGACAGATTCGAGACCTCCACTTTCCCCAAAAGAAACCGGCAGGTCACACCTCCGGCTAGACCTGCCGAAACTTGTGGGAGGAACTTCGTCAACAAACGAACCGGCGCACGGCATAGCCCTCGCTCAGGCGGCTATCCCCGCCATCTGCATGAAAGTCTCCGCCTTGACGTACTCATCACGCAGCAGAGCGCAGAACTCCTCGAGGTCCCCGTCGGTGACCTGCATGTGGTCGGCCGCGCTTTGGCGCAGCGAGCCGATCAAGTATCCGTCCTGATAACGGTCGTAGAAAGTCCGCTTGGCGACGTGGTCGGCTATGTGGATTAGATGAGCCACCGGCGACTCGTCCTCGCTTTGCTGCGGATGATGATGGAAACAGATGGAGTCGACCAGCCGCTTGGGCAGCTTCCACTCCGCGGCCAGAAAGGCGCCGATCTGTGCGTGGTTGAATCCGAGCACGCGCTCCTCCAGCAGGTAATCCTCCGTTTCCCGATCCTGTTGCCGGGCTTCCTTCAGTTCGGCTGATTCGTTGGCGAGAAAGCAGGCGATCACCATCTTGCCGACGTCGTGCAGCAGCCCCGACGAGAAGGCGGTATCGGGGTCGATCGGGCCGCGGCTTTGGACCCGTCGCGCCATCACTCGGCCGCAGAAAGCGGTGGCCAGCGAATGACGCCAGAAGGCCTCCTGGAACTCCAGGTCGATGTTGTTCCCCTTGAACATGTCGAGCACCGAGGCGGACAGGACGAGATTCTTGACCGCTTCCATGCCGACGATTAGTACGGCGTGCTTGACCGACTCGATCTCGCGGGTCAGGCCGTAGAAGGCCGAGTTGGTCAGCTTGAGAACCTTGACCGACATGGCCGGGTCCTCGGCCAGCACCGCCGCCACCTGACCGGCCGAGGAGTTGGGATCGGAAATCACCCGCTGTATCTGGTGAAAAACAATAGGCGGCGTGGGCAGGTTGCGGATATTGGAGACAACCAGTTTTACTTTGTTGTCAATCGTCGCCGATTCCATAGTCGTCTTCGGGTTCTCCCTGTTCTCTTTCAGGTTCGGTCAGTTCGTCGGCCAGCCGCTCGGCGGTTTTTCCCCGCACTTCCGGCCGATCGTAGTAACCGGACTCGATTCGTTGTCGCACTCGCTCGAGTTTCTCTTTATCGATCGGTTGCGACGCGGTGTCATCGTCGGCCGCCCGGACGATGTCGTGTCGGGGGCGGCTGTAAAGCTCCAGCCGATGTGCTCCTTCGGCGCCCGATAGCTGCACGATGTCCTGACTCGGCCGAGACTGTCCGCCACCGGGCGATACCGGGGCGGTCTGCTCCCGACTCTTCTCGGGCGGGCTGTCCTTCGGCGCCTTTGGGGGTTGGCCCGCCGGTCGGCTCAAGGCCCGGTTTTCATGATATGGTCCGATCTTCATAGCATCACCTTCCACCTTCCTATATCGGTGACGATCTTCCCAGTTTGCATCCGCTTGGTATGCCGGCCACTGGACGCTCAGTTTTTCCCGTCGACGAACTGAGGCAACGGGTCGCCGTCACTGACGTACTGAAGAATCTTGTGGCTGTTTTTCAGTTCCCCCAATTCTACCCTGATGCGTTCGTAACGCTCTCTCAGGTATTCTTCGCTCTCGGAGACTAGAGTAATGTTTTTTTTGACCATGGTGGCCATACTGTTCACCAGTTTCTTAATCTCCGGTTTGGCCACAGCCACGCGGAACATCTGAGGATGTCGCGCTTTCAGGGCCGCGACCTTGTCCTCCGACTGTTTGATGCGGCGGTGGCAGCGCTCGATCTCAGCGAACAGGTCCAGCAGGTGTTCGTCACGATTGAACTTGATCGAATCCCGCTGTTTGTCCATGGTAATATAAAGCGACTGGTAAAACGAGTACTCTTCTTTGAGGATGAAGACCAACTCGCGTTCCATTCGACTGATGGCGTTGTAATCGAGGCTGTCCATATTACCCGGATGTCGTGAAGCCGTCGCTCGATGGTGTGACCTCGGCGGCGACGGCCGAATCTTTGACTTCCTGCTGTTTCAAGGCCGACCAACCGTCTCTCAGGTTAGTCAGTACGGTTATGATATCGTCAATTTCGGACAAATCTTTGGTCGCCTCGACGACGCTGGTCTGAGCCACGATGAAGCTGTAGAGCTTGGCGAGGTTGTCGGCCACCTGGCCCCCTTGGTCGTTGTCGAGGGTGGTGTACAGATGCACCACGAAGTTCTTACCCTTTTCGATTTGCCGGTAGCCGGCCTGGTAGTCCTCCTTGCGGTAGCACTCGGCGGCGGCCCGGTAGGCAGCGATGGCGCCGTCGTAAACCTGGATGATCAGGTCAAGCTGAGACTTGCCGTGCGTGTCCTGAACCCGATACGTTTCGGCCGATGACTTCACACTTGCTCCTATGCTCTATCGATTGTTGTTGCCGTATCCTCTGAAGCCCCAGAGGTTGTTCATGTTGGTCAACTGGGCGTTCAGATAATCGCTCTGGGCGCTTAGCCCTGACAGAGTCAGTTCCATCTCATAAAACTGCTTGTACAGCGCCTCGCGGCGCAGCGTCAGACGGTCGTCGATCTCCGTGATCCGCTCCTGAAGGTGCTGCACCTGATTGTCGTAGGCCTTAATGCGCCGGTCGAAGACACCGTCGCCGGACTTGGTCAGGCTGTCCAGCATCTTGTCGAGTTTCGAGGCCACTCCCTGCGAGAGAGTGATGCTGCCGTCCGCCCCCGACACCAACTGACCCGGCGTCAAGGTGACCTTGAGTTTCAAGCCGGCGGTGGTTTCGTTGTCCTCGGCGCCGGTAAGATACTGGCCGGTTCCCCTGGCTTCCTCGCCGTTGATGGCGCCGGCCACGTCCTGCCCGGTCATGACGGCGCCGCCGGCCAGGCCCAACGCCTGATAGGCGTTGTTGGCGACGCCGGTGACGATCTCCACTTTCGAGTTGGATCCGTAAGTGGAGCTATGAAACTGCAAATAACCGCCGGCGCCCAGATCGACCCACTCGACCGTAACGCCGAACTTGCCGATACGGGCGTCGGCGTCGATTTTGGCCTGAATCTCGGCCACCAATTCGTCGGCCGAGGTATAGGTTTTGGCCGCCAGCACCAGTTCATCGGAGTTGATGCCGTCGATCTTAAGCTTCAGCCGGTTGGTCGTGCTTTCCAGAATCAGGTCGGTGGAGTCCGGGTTGAGCAGGCCGGCGCCGCGATAGCCGCCCTGGGTGGCGGCCTGGGAGATGTCGACGTCAAAGGTCCCGGTCATATCGGTGTCGACCCCGGCCGACATGAACTCGATGAAACTGTTGGTGGATTGTCCGGAGTCCGAGAAGAGCTTGATAACGTCGTCGAGATTGTTGCGCAGGGCGGCTTCCAATTTGCTGGGGTTGGCCAGGGCCAAGCGACCGGTGGCCATAGTGCGGATGCCTACCGCATACAGATGCGTGAACTCGCCGTCGATCCCGACAATCCGGGCGGCCAGCGCCGAGCGCAACGAGTTCTGCATCGACCAGAGCGTGAAGTCGCCGAACAGCACGCCCGACTCACCGGTATCCTGGTTGTAGGTGTTCTGTTTGTCGATGAACTCCATCACGTCGTTGTAACGCTGAATAAAATCGGCGATCCCGCTCTTGATGCCGCCGGTGTCGACGTCGGTGTTGACGGTGATACTATCCCCGGCGGCGGTCTCTTTAAGCACGTTCAGAGTGAGTCCGCTGATGACGTCCCGGAAAGTATTGGTCGTCGAGGTGATTTCAATCGGTGACCCGGCGCCGCCGCTGGAGCCGAGCGAGACTCTAGCGTCGGAGGCCTCCTGCAACACCGGTGCGAAGGTGCTCACCTGAAACTTATCGCCCGCGGTCATCTTGCCTGCCGCCAGTTGTATCGTCAGGCCGTCGGCCCCGCCGCCGGTGAGGGCAACCTCAGTGTCGGCGGCGGCGATTTCGATCGAGCCGGAGTTGGCGCCGTCGGTCCAGTTGAGGGTGATAGTGTCGCTGCCGACCGTCTGTTCTCCCGAGCCGGCCACCGTAAAGGTGTAGGTTTTGTTGACGCTGCCAGTGTAGGCGGCCGACGCCCCCAAGGAAGCGCTCGAGGTGGTCCCGGAGGCGAACCTGACGGTCTCCGCCGCATCAAAGCTGGAATTGTCGAAGTCCAGATTCAGACCGCCGCTGAGGGAGCTGGTGACGGTGATCTGATTGGCCTCTCCGGTTTGGTTGCCGGTCAGAATGAGGCGGTGGGCGTTGGAGGTCGAGCCGTCATTAATAATGGAAGCGGTGACACCGACGTCGGCGTTGTTGATGGCCGTCTTGATGCCGACCAGCGAGTTGTTGCCGGCATTGATGGTGATCATCTGAGCGCTGCCGTCGCCGACGGCGATAGAGATAGTGCCGGCGCCGAAGTCGGCCAGTGATTTGTCGGAGAATCCCTGCGAAGCCAGTTGATGATTGCGGGCCAGCGACAACACCTGGACGTCATACGATCCGACGCCGACGCGGCCGGTGGCGCTGACTGACAAATAGGTGTCGTCGGATATCTGTATTTGCGCCGCATCGAAGGTGGCGGCCCGTTTCAGCCGCGCGATCTCGGTGGAGAGCGCCAGAAACTTCGCCTGCAGCGCTTTGTAAGCCGAGACGATGTTGGTCTTTTCGGCTTGTTGGAGTTCGAGAAGGACGGCGTTCTGTCGTTCGAAGGTGATGATGGCGTCGACGATTTGATTGGTGTCCATCCCGGACTGAATGCCGACGATTGATTGCGCGCCAGGCATGTTTACTCCAGTCGTATGCGACTTTGTGTCTGGCTCCTATTGCCTGTTTTTTCTTTGGGGGAAGGGATGAACCTTCCCCCAAAGTTGGTTATATCAACTCTTCGCTTAACCGAACAGCGAGAGCACGATCTGCGGAACCTGGTTGGCCTGAGCCAACATGGCCACACCGGCCTGGACCAGAATCTGGTTCTTGGTGAACTCAGACATCTCCTTGGCCATGTCGGTATCGCGGATCTGCGACTCCGACGCGGTCAGGTTCTGGGCGGCGATGCGCAGGTTGCGCAGGTTCGATTCCAGCGTATTCTTCTGGAAACTGCCGATCGAACCACGGGTGGTGGACACTTCGTTGATGGAGGCATCGATAATCGACTGCGCATCCTGAGCGCCCTGCACCGTGGTCACGTCAATGGCAGCCAGCGACTGGAACATGTTACCGACCATGTCGCGGCCGAGGCTGCCGGCGGCCATGCTGCGCAGCGAAATGCTGGCGGTCTGGCCGACGTTGGCGCCGATCTGGAAAACCAGCGAACGATCGGTGTTGTTGAGCTGCTCGGTGCCACCGTCCGAGGTCAGATCATACATCAGCTTCAAAGATTCGCTGCGATCGGCGTTGTACACTGTGGAGTCAACACCGGCGATCACCGTGGTGGCCGGACCACCGTCGAGGCGAACGTTGAAGCGGGCGGCGGAAACGTCGACCAGCATGTTACCCAGGTTGAGGCCGTTGACCGCGGTGGCTATGGTCAGACCGATCGTCCCTCGACCACTTTCGTCCGAGTCCTTGTTGCCGAGCGTCACCGTTGAGGTAGACGCATACTTGATCGACGAAACGGCCGTGGTGTAATTATCGAATGACACCAGGGCATCGGTACCGCTGTTGTCCATCGCGTCCGCAGTCAGATTCAAAGCGTTCTGCAACTCACCAGTCGCGGTGCCGGTAGAGTCCAGCTTGATCTTGTAATCCGAACCCTCATCCCAGGTCTTGAACTGCAAGCGGTCGTTGTTATCACCATACAGCGCGGCATCAATATCGTTGACGCCGGCAGCGATGGTGCCAAAGGCCGTCTGCAGCGCCGTATCGAGCGCGGTCGCCAACGCTGATGCTGAGGTGTAGGTAGCTACGGCCAGTGACACCGTCGCCGAACTGGCGACAGCCTGGGCGGTAGTCACGGTGAACCTGAGATCCTGGTCGGAAACACCGCGAGCCGATGCGCCGGCGGTGTGGGTCAGCCAAGCCGTACCGGAACCGGTGTACGAGGTTGAAACCGTCGACAGTGAGTACTGGGCGCCGGAATTGATGGTACGGAAAGCCAGGTAGCTGCCGGTGCCGCCGTCGTCGGAAGCGTAGGCTTCGACCTTACCGGCCAGGGCAGTGTTGCCGGCAATAGCGGCGTTCAGGTCGGCGACCACTTCGGTGATTGTGTCAGTGGCCACGGTGTCGATGGTCAGCGCTTGCTGGCCGGTCGGGTTCTCACCATTCTCCTGGTAGTTCAGGATCCAGGTGTAGGTGCCGGCATCGGCGCCCGCCGTAGCCGCGGCGGCAACGGTGGCCGTCGACAGAATTTCAGCCTGGGTGGCGGCCGCTTCAACGCGCAGATAGTTGTTGAAGGCGTCCTGAACGGCCACCTGACCCGAAGTCTTCCGTGCTACGTCGGAAGCCTGAATGACATTCAACTGATGGATGCCTTCGGTCAGGTTGTACGGATCGCCGTCGGTGTTGTTCAGGCTGATACCGAGCGAGGTGGTGTTCAGCGTGGCGCCGGACTCCGCCACCTTGGTAGCCACGATGGAGTGCGAGCCGCTGGTCAGGAACGACTCCCGGACGGTCACCAGCGAACTGTTGGAGCTGGTGATGGTGGCCGTGTTGGCCTTGGTGCCGTCAAGCAGCTTCTTCGTACCGAACTGGGTGTTGGCCGCAATACGGTCGATCGTCCTGATGGCGTTGTCGATTTCAGCCTGATCCGCAGCCAACTGATCGGTGTCGTTAAAACCTTCGTTGGCGGCATGGATGGCCAGTTCTCTCATCGAGACCAACAGGTTGTTGATCTCGGTGATGGCTCCTTCAGCAGTCTGAATCATGCTGATAGAACCCTCCGAGTTGTCGATCGCGCGGTTGAGACCGGCGATCTGAGCACGGAACTGCTCCGAAATCACCAGACCGGCCGGGTCGTCGGAACCCTGGTTGATCCGGTAACCGGATGACAGTTTCTGCATCGAACGGTTTAGCGCGTCGGTCGTCGACACCAAGTTTCGGTGCGCGTTCAACGCCGCTAGGTTGTGGTTGATGCGAAGTGACATGTGGAGAATCCTCCTTGAACGGTATGAGGTTTCCTTACCTCTTTAGTTAGTGGTCGCTATTCACAAAGTCACTTCCCATGTCTTCGGGTCGACAGAGAGTTTCAAATCCATTCAGCTCTCCCAATTCGCGCCGACCTGTTAGCCCGCCTTTTACTCTAGTCCTCCTTTTGGTTCTGCGTTAAACCTACTCATAATGGCCTATCACTTTCTTAAATGATTAGTCGGCAAAATCTTGAACCACTTTACAGGCTTAGGTCTACCGATTAATAAAAAACAAGGGGCCGCCCCTTCAGTATCCGACCGGCTCAAACCGGTTCGACGGCCCGCGTAATCTCATCCAGCCGATCGCGCGCCGGCTGAAAATCCGGGTCCAGAGCCAAAACCTGGCGATAGCCCAGCACGGCCGACTCCTGGTGTCCCATTTTGAAATAGCACTCGGAGAGACCGAACAGGGCCAGCGGATCGGAGGGACGGCACTGCAAGGAGCGCTCATAACAGTTGATGGCTGTATCCCATTCCTCCGTACCGGCGTAAAGCGAACCCAGGACCAGCCAGATATCGTTCTCCTCCGGGTTCAACTGGAGGTACTTTTCAAGCGCCGCGGCCGCCTCCGCCGGTTGGTCCAGCTTGATTCGGGCCAGGCCGAGATTGCGATAGGTCGGGACGAGTTGGTCATCGATTTCCAACGCATTCAGGTACTGCTGTTCCGCCTCGTCATAGCGCCCGGAGTTGAAATAGCAGTTGCCCAGGTCGTTGAAGGTTCGGGCGTCGCCTGAGCCGCTCTCGATGATCGAGCGATACAGTTCCGCCGCCTCGTCGAACCGTTCCATTCTGAAACAGGTCTCGGCCAGATGCGGCCGGACCAAAGCCGGGTCGTGACCGGCCGCAATAGCCCGGCGGAACAGTTCGGCCGCCTGTTGAAGCTGACCCAGTTCCAGCGACAACTCGCCGAATTTCATCAGCGTGCCGCCGTGATCCGGATTCAGTTCGAGCGCCCGCCGGAAGAAGCTTTCCGTCTCATCGTACTCTTTGCGACGGTAGTGTATGTCGGCCATACCCACCACCGCTTCGGCGTTGGCGGGTGACGTCTCCAAGGCGCGCCGGAAGCGGTTTTGGGCGTCATCTATGCGATGAAGGCGCAAATATGTCCAACCCAGTCTAGTATCGGTGTCCAGGAACCCGGGGCGGGTCTCCAGAGCGCTTTCAAAATGCCGGGCCGCCGTTTCATACTGACCGTCGTCGAACGCCATGGCGCCAAGGCCATAGTGAGCGCTCTCGCGGCTCTCCGGGTTGAGCAGGATGATATTATCGATTTCGCGCGACGCGTCATACTGCGCCTGCGTTTCGAGGTATTTTCGATAGTACCGTTGCGCTTCCCGGCGTCGGCCGTCTCGCATCTCGATATGTCCCAGCAGAAGGATAGGGTCGAGATAATCGGCCTTGAGTTCGATAGCGCGAAGGCAATGCTGACGCGCCTTTTGATAGTTTCCGGTCACAAAATGCACCCAGGCTATCTGGTGCAACGCCATGAGGTGGACGTGGCGCATGCCCCTCTGCTTCGGGTCGGTCAGTTCCACCGCGCGTCGGGCCGATTGAAGAATGATCGGCGCGTACTCCGGATGGTCGTTCAGTCCCTGACCCCGCAAAAGCTGGGCGTAGTTGAAATGAGCGTGGTAGTTGTCCGGGTTTTCTTGAAGTTGCTTTTCCAAAAGAGCCCGCGAACGCTCCAACTTCGCCTTCATTTTCTCCGGCGAAAGGCCGTAACCGTAGTGTTTGATGCGCACCCCGGCCCTGAGAACCGCCTCCTCCGGCGGTACGTTCAGCAGATTGTGGACGATGCCCTCGTACTTCAGGCCCACTTCGCGCTTGAAGAAGCGCACCGAGGGAAGGAAAGTGACGGTGTCTTGATTGGCGCCGCCGACATTATAGACATTGATGGATATAATCCGGTAATCCGGCTGGTCGAGCAACCGCCTGAGTTGCGGCACGTCCTCTTTGTAGAAACACTCGTCGGCATCGATAATGAATATCCAGTCGCCGGTAGCTTGCTCTATGGAATAGTTGCGGTGCTTGGAGAAATTTCCTTCCCATGCCTGGTGAAAAATGCGGGCGCCGTAAGACCGCGCGATCTCGACAGTGCGATCAGCGCTGCCGGTGTCGACCACGATAATTTCGTCCACCCAGTCGCGGATGGAGTCGAGGCACTGCGGCAGCAGTTCCTCCTCGTTTTTGACCATAAGGCAGGCCGACACGCTGGACCGCTTGCGCAGCGACGCGCTCAGCATGCGCAGTTCCTGAATCTGGCGACAGGCGGCCAGGCCGTTTTCTGTTACCGCTTGGGCTTCACTCCGGCGTCCGAAAGTGTTAAGGAGTTTTATTAGATTGAGATACGGCAGGTGGTTGCCCAGGTCGGCCTGTATCGCCTGCCGATAGCGTCGCTCGGCCTCATCCCCGCGGCCGGTCTCGTTGTAGGCCGCGCCGAGGAAGTTGTACACTTGTGAAAGGTCGGCGGCGGTGATGCTGAAAGGGGGGCGCTCTGGGGATGTCCTGGATTTTTCGCACGACTTTATGAAGGTTTCGGCGCAGGGAATCACTTTGTCGAACTCGCGCAGCGAAAGATGCACGTAGGCCAGCACGTACAAAAAGTCCAGCCCCTCCGGAAACTCCTCGAGGCCCCGCCGGGCGGCTTTCTCCGCCTCGACCAACCGGTGACCTTGCGCGTGTCCGAAGGCGACCAGAAAGTTGTACCGTCCGCGCGTCGCCGGGTCGGCAAAGGGATACCGTGGCTCCAAATCGGCCAGCAGTTCGGTGATCTTGGCGGCCTGGCCGCTTCGCCGATAATGCTCGGCCAGATCGAGTCGGGCACAGATGTCATCGGGGTGGGCGCGCACCGCCGTCAAAAGGCGATCCAGACGATGATCGGCGCCGGTCGATGCCGGCGGTCGCGGCACGCGGCCTTTTGTCTTTTTGCCGGCGGCGTTTTTCTTTTTTGATTTTGCCATGATAGTCCTATGTCGTGACGTTCGTTCCCGTTGGCATCCGGAATTATCGAGATTCTCCCGCTGTCACTCTGGGACGGTGCGGCCGGGTAAACGACGTCGGCTATATTTCGACCAGTTCCCGTTCCTCTGGACGCGAGCTGGCCGGCGAGTCGACTTCGTCCAGCAGATAGTGCTTAACCCGATAATCGGAGTTGACCAGGACCAGTTGCTTGGCGTAGCCGTTGCCTGAGTTGATCAGAATCGGACCCTGTAGGTTGGCCGACATTTTCTGAGGGTCATCCGGCACCGTCACCACCACATAGGTCTCGACCGCCTCGAGATCGGCAATCTCCAGTTCGGCGATCTCCTTGGGATGGACCTCGATGCAGTAGTCCTTGTAGAGCACGGCCGGATTCAACACGATGAAGGCCACCGCCGGGTCCTCGATGGAGTGCAGCCAGAGAAACGGCGCCATCTCCTCGCGCTCGATCAGGCAGAAGCTACTCAGATGCTCGAACCCGAGGATGGGGCGTTTCATGGTGATCACTTTGTCGTCCGGCACCTCCAAACGACCGAAACGGATACTGTCGATAATCATATATCCTATCCTTGCTGGCGGCCTACTTCAGGAAATTCAACAGGCTCGGCTGAATGATCTTGGCCGAAGCCATCAGCGAGGCCTGATAGTTGTTCTCCAGAGTAGCCAGGTCCGTTATTAACTTGGTCATGTCGGCGTCTTCCACGTTCGACAACAGACTGGTGTAGCCCAGTTCCGAGTCCTGCAAGCGCACGGCGGTGGTCTCGAGGCGCATGGCGCGCGCACCGGCCTTGGCTCGCTGGTTCAACAGGTGACTGATCGACACGTCCAAATTGTCGAGCAGCCCGGCGATCCCCTCCTGGTCGTTGTTGTGAAGGGCGTTGGACAATGTTATCAGCGTGCCCATAAGGTCGCCCGAACCGTGCAGGCCGAACGCCTTGGTGAGACGACTGCCGGTGACGTCTTCGATAGTCAGCGAGCGGGTCGGGTCGTCATTGGTGATTTGGATGCCGCGCGCCTCGGAGTTGAGCGACGCGGTGATGTTCAACCCGCAGTTGTTGAGCCGATCCAGCAGGTCCTGCACCGTCACCAGGGCCGGATCGGAGAGATCGAGCGTGCGTGTGGCGTCCCCCTGGTGGATGACGATCTCGGCCATGGGAAAGCCCAGGCCGTTGTTGAGATCGGCCAGAGCGTCCGTAGTCGACAGTTGCGGGTCGAGGTCGTCGCTGGTGAAATCGGCGAAGAACTCGCCGAGGATACCCATATCGTGAGCCGTCGTGCCGGAGGTTTCAGCGATCTCAAAACTGGCCGTCGGCAAAAGATCGGCGCCGGTCAGGACCGGATCGATATTACCGAGAATTCCCAGATTCACGGCGGTGTTGTCGTTGGCGTCTAACTCCGAGATCGACAAACCGAGAAGGACGGCGTTGGCGTCGGTGATTTCGAAGCCGGTACCGGCGGCGTTCAGGGCGGCCGACACGTTGGCCATTTCCGGCGGTGCGGCGGCCGCCATGGCGGCGTTGAACTTGGCGATTATGTCGCCGACGGTGGCCGAACCGGAAAGGTCTACCTCCACGCTAATAGCGCCGCCGTCGGACACGACAATCTTGCCCGGCTCCATGTCGACGCCGTTGCCGGCGTTGAGAACGGCCAGCGAGGTCGCGGCGGTAATCTGTCCCGAGGCGCTGGTGTCGAGCATCAGGTTGTTGTGGTCGGGACCGAGCCTGGCCACCACGTCGCTGATACCGTCGGCGGCCAGTTGCGCGTTGATGGTGGCGATGACGTCGTTGATGGTGACGGCCGCACTGAGGTCGATAGTGGACGTGATACCGAGGTTGCGGTCGGTAAGCGTGATGGTTCCGGGCGTAGCGCCCTGCGTCAGGTCGGCGCCGTCGCCGCCGTGAAGAGTGCTCAACAGGGTGGCGCCGGTCACGCCCACGTTAAGATCAGCCTCGGCGCCGAGCACCATGAGTTGTCTGAGAAAGACGTCGGCGCCGATCATATTGACCTGCAGGTGCGAGTCGGATTCGATCTCGAACTCGATCTTGCCGTAATCGCCGCGGTAAACGGCGCCGTTGGCGGTGGCCAGCAGAGCGTCGCTCTGGGTCTTGAATCCGGCGAAGACGCTCTTGCTGCTCAGTTCGCTGTTGGCGATCTGGAAGACACGCGCGATGATGTCGTCGATCTCGACCGCCGCCGCTTCCCGTTCGTCGCCGGTGTTGGTGTCGTTCGACATCGAGACGGCGCGTTCCTTGGCCCGGGCCAACATCTCGCTGAGATCCGACAGAGCGCTGTCGTAGGTGCGCTGCCAGTTCAGGCCGGCGTCGATGTTCGACCGATACTGACCGATCTTCGACAACTCCTTGCGGTAATCCAGGTCCCTGTGAGCTCCCAGCGGGTCGTCGGAGGGCTTAGTGATACGCCTGCCGGTCGACATCTGCGTCTGCATCTGAAGAAAGCGGCGCAGGGAGCGCTGCATGTTGAAGACCACGCGGTCGGCCATCATGCTCGATGATACACGCATAGTTTAGTCTCTCACCATAGGCGTCAACGGTCGTTGGGCGGAGTGGGGTCGTCCCCTTTGCGCGGTCGATGACGCGGCCGATTGTCCGACTTGTAGTCGATCTTGGGCGGCTTGGTCTCAGCGGCGTCCTTGCCGCTGATTTTGCCTCGGATCGCGCTCATCATGCCGAGCAAGTCATTCTTGATGGATTTGGAAGCCCGCCGGTTCTCCGCCTGAATTTTGACGTAGACTTCCTCGCGGTGAACTACCACTTCCGACGGCGCGTCGATACCAAGTCTCACCTGGCGTCCGTGTATCCCCAGAACCGAGACTTTGATATTGTCGCCGATAGTGATCGATTCACCTAACTTCCTTGTTAGAATTAACACTCAACCCTCCGTGGTTTTACCGTTCGTCAACGGAATTCCTTTTAGCGTCCGACGATTCCCAGGTCGTGAATAACCGTGTCCAGCGCCTGGTCGAAGGCTGTGATCACTCGCGCCGCGGCGTCGTACGCGTGTTGAAACTTCACCATGTTGGCCATCTCCTCGTCGAGCGAGACGCCCTCCACCGATTGGCGGGCGTTGTCGATCTGATGGCCGAGCAGTTCATAGTTCTCCGTAAACGACTGCGCCTCGTGCGTCTCGATGCCCAGTGTCCCTACGAGGCTGTTGTAGAAGTCGTTTATGGTGATCGAATTGTCTTTCATAATGCGCTGATCGCGCAGTTTGTAGACGGCCAGCGCCAGCGTGTTGTCTCCTACCGAGTCCGGTAGTGACGCGGCCGCGATCCTGTCCGTGTCGTTCAAAAGTTCGGCGTTGATCTGGATGGCGGCGGCGTTGGTGAAGCGGCTGTCGAAAAAGTTCACGCCGGTGGAGTTGTCCAATCCGTAGCCGGATTGATGCAGCGAGTTCACCTGCTCAACCAGCGTGCGGGCGATTTGATCGAGCTGTTCGATATACTCCGGGATGATGACGTCACGTGAGTCCAGCAGCCCCTTGATCTGGCCGTTCAGGTTTTTGAAGGTCTTGTCGGTGCCGCTCCAGACCAATTTGTGGGAGATCGAGCCGTTGTCGTTGATGATCCGGGCGTCGATCGAAAGCGCTTTGTCGCCGTCGACGAGAGCCATGGCGCCAAGATATACGATCATGCTGCCGTCTTCGTTATGCGACGTATTCACGTCGATGATCTCGGATAGCTGGTCGACCAGCAGGTCGCGGCTGTCGCGTAGGTCGTTGGCGCTGACGCCGCCGAGTTCGGACCGTTTTATCTCGTGGTTGAGGCGGGCGATTTCCTTGGCCAGGCGGTTGACTTCGCTGGTCAGGTTGACCATATCGCGGTCGACCGAGTCCTTGAGTTCGTTCAACTGCCGCGCCATCTCGTGCAGCCCGTTGACCAGCAAAGTGGTTTGCTCCAGCACCTCATCGCGATAGCTGGTGTTTTCCGGCTCGGTCGAGAGCGAGGACCAGGCGCCCCAGAATTCGTTGAGCAGGCTGCCCAGCGTGGCGTCCCCCGGCTCGTTGAAGAGCGCCTCGATCTGGGAGAGCGACTTGGAGTTATAAGACCAGCGGCCCAGCGACTTGTTGTTCTGCCGAAACTGACTGCCCAGGAAAAGGTCCTTTATGTAGCGCACGTCGGTCGCCTCAAGACCGGTGCCGACGGCGCCGTAGGTGAGCACTTCGGGCGAGGTCGTGGCGATGGTGACGCGCTGCCGACGGAAACCGGGCGTATGGACGTTGGCGATGTTATGACCGACCGTTTGCAGCGACATCTGGTGCGTCAAGAGGGCGCGCTTGCCCAGTTCCAGTCCTTGAAACAACCCCGGCATCAGACTCTCCTGTCCAGCGCTACATTATAGACCTGTTGGTCGGCGGCGGCGGCGGGGCGATAGGCCGGTTCCGGTCGCGTCATTTTCGAGAGCAGGTCCATCATTTTGGCGATGTACTCCCGCGACTTGTTGAGCAGCAGCGCGTTTTGATTGCGCGTGTGGGCGATTTTGTCGTTGAGCGACGTGATCAGATCGCGCAGCCGCACCAATTGCGAAGCCTGCGCGTCATCGACGATCTCCAGCAGACGCGTGACGTTGAGATCCCCTTGGATGCGGTTTTCCTCTTTTATCCGTCGGATCGCATCCTCGCGCTGCTGGTTGAGCCGGCGGCTTTCCATCAGTCTCTCGCGCAGTTGGGCGGTCACCGCACCCAGACCGTCGGCGTCGTTCGACACCAACAGTCGCTGCTGTTGTTCAAACAATGCGAGAAAGGACTCGAAGAGGGAGGCTTCCCTGCCGATAATCTCGATCAACCGGTCAATCATATCCCATGGCTCACGGTTATGGTGTAGCTAGTTTATCGACATTTGCGTTTGGCACTTTAGGTTCGTGTGCCCCCGCTCGTCCGTGGATATCCTGAAACGTTTCGAGAACTTTGTCCACATACGAGCGGGTCTCCTCAAACGGCGGTACCCCTCTGTATTTAACTACGTTGCCGGGACCGGCATTGTAAGCGGCTAAAGCCAGCCGCAGATCGCCGAAACGGTCGATGAGGTCCCGCAGGTAGCGGCTGCCGGCGCTGATGTTCTCCCCGGCGTCAAAAACCTTATTCACACCGTAATCGGCGGCTGTGGAGTCGGCCAGTTGCATCAGTCCTTTGGCCCCGGCCGGCGACTCGGCCTTGGGATCACCGTTGGACTCCACCGTGATGACCGATGCGATCAGAACGGGGTCGAGCGAAGCGCTTTGAGCCGCTTTGTGGATATGATGACGGTAGCGCTGCATCACATCACCGGCGTTCCCGGCTCGTCCCGAACTCCTCAGGGCAATCGGTTCAGCTTCACGACTGCGGAGTGTCACACCGGACGGTCGTCTGTAAACCGGACGAAACTCCCTTTGCGGCAGTTCGAAAGGCCGGGACGCTTCTCGCAACGGCCGAATCTCCCCCGCCTCGTTTTGGGCGGAGCCGGCGTCGATCAGTTTCTCCATCGATTTATAGAGCATGTCGGCGATCGAGTTGTTGCGCCCCAGCGACATCATGCGAGCCAGTTCGGTATCGAAAATATCGGTGAAAATGTCTTTGCTGTTGCCGGTAGAAAGCAGCGACTGGTCCGTCTGATCGTCTTGGAGGATCGTCTGTCGCATCGTCTTCAGCATGTAGTAGTTGAAGAACGACTCAAACTCCCTGGTGGCTTTGCGCAAACGCGCCTTTTCCGATTCGGGATTGCTGGCCTTTCCGCCTTTGAGATGCTCCAGCGGGGAGGACGGGAAGGCGGTCAGGGCCGCTTTGGGACTGATCGCACTCATCACAGAATCACGAGTTCGGACCGCAGCGCCCCAGCCTGTTTAAGCGCCTGAAAGATGGCGATGATGTCGCGCGGCGTGGCGCCGATCTTGTTCAGCGCCTGAGCCACCTGCGACAGATACACGGCGCCTTTCAGATGGACGACGCGGGCCTGTTCATCTTGCACCAGCAGCCGCGGCTGCTGGGACACTACCGTCTCGCCGCTGCTGAACGGCTCCGGTTGAGAGATAACCGGGCTGGACTCGATGTTAACGGTGATGGTGCCGTGGGCGATGGCCACCGGCTCGATGGTGACGTAGCTGCCGGCCACGATAGTGCCGGTCTTCTCATTAATCACCACCCGCGCCGTGTTGTCCGGCACCACTTGCAGGAGTCCGATGTCGGATACGAAGCGCGAACGAAGCTCCGGGTAGGCCAGTGAGTCCGGCACCGCGACTTTGATTCGACCGGCATCGACGGCGATGGCGGTCAGGCCGTACTTGATGTTGATCCGCTCGGCGATCCGGTTGGCCGTGGTGAAGTCAGGATTGTGCAGCGACAGGTAGAATTCGCGCGTCAGTTCCGGTCGCGTCTCGACCTCATCGGTGATCTTGCCGCCGCCGGGCACCCGCCCGACCAGTGTGTAGTTGTTGACGATCTTGTTGGCATCGTCGACCTGAACGTTGAAGCCGCCGATCGACACCGGCCCCTGGGCCATGGCGTGGACGTTTCCGTCGACCCCGGCCAGCGGCGTCATTAATAGAGTGCCGCCCTGCAGGGACGAGGCGTCCCCAACTGAAGATACGGTCACGTCAAAATAGGAACCTTCGGTTTGATAACCAGAGATGCGTCCGGTGACCATAACGGCGGCCACGTTTTTCACTTTCACATTGTCGGCCTCGACCGTCAGTCCCATCCGCTCCATCATATTGGTGAGCGAGCGCACCGTGAACTGGGTGCCGCTGCCGTCGCCGGTGCCGTCAAGACCGATTACCAGACCGTAACCGACCAGGTCGACCTCCTGCGTGTTCTGGAAGGCGGCGATGTCCTTAATGCGCACCTGGGCGGCGGCGACCGTCTGCCACAGGTTCAGCATCAGCGTGAGCACGATCCACAGCCCGGTCGGAGTGATCAGTCTCGCATACAGATTCATCCACATGGCTTCCTCCTAGAAAATCCAGTTAATGAGGCGAGTGATGAACCCCGGCCGCGAGGCGGTGCTGGCCGCGCCCTTGCCGGAGTAATGTATCTCGGCGTCGGCGATAAGGTGCGAGGGGATAGTGTTGTCGGCCGTGACGTCCTTGGAGCGCACCACCCCGGTGAGGGTGAGCACTTCGCGATCACCGGAGATGCCGACCGTCCGCGTGCCCTCGATAAGCAGATCGCCGTTCGGCTTGACCTCGACCACGGTCACCGACATTTTGGCGCGGAGGCTGCCGTTGCGCAGGTTCTCCCCTTTGCCGTCGTGGGTGTTGGAGGCGTCGCCGTCGACACCGAACAAGGGAATGAAATCGAGGGGACCCACCCCCGGTCCACCCTGCGTGGAAAACGTGGTGCTCTTTTCCGTCTTGGTCTCCACTTGTTGCGAGGCGCGGCTCTGTTCATAAATGTGCACGGTGAGGATGTCCCCTACCTGGTGCGCCTTGATGTCGGTGAACAGCGACTGATCGCGTCCGAAGCCCTCGGCCCTCACCTTGAGGGCGAACGGGAGCAACAAGAGGACGGCAAGGATCAAAAGAACTTTCCGATAGTTCATTTTCCTTCTCTCCATAATCAGGCCCTCTACGGGTCGACGGCGACCGCCGTCGCATCGACGATTCGGGCCAGAATGATCTTGCCTGATGATTTATTCTTAACTTTGATGTATTCACCGGCCAGGCCTGACTGCAGCGCCTTCCCCTCGGTGGAGATACGGCACAGGCCGGTGGAATAAACGATAGCCACGTCGCGACCATACTCGATGTCGGGCATCGGCTCGAGGTCGCGCGCCGTCAGAATAGACCCGCGCTTGAGATTTCGTCCCGCGCGCTGTCCCGCCAGTTCGGACGGTTCCGTCAGCGCCCGCTCGTAAAGGGCGGTTACTTCCATGCGCTGCACGGTGAACTGTTCGGCCGTGAACGCCTCCGAGCGGGGAACGTTCTCCAAAAGCACCAGCACGTCGTCGAACTTTCTGATTTTCAGCCGCACCTGGCCGCTCTCCAACGGCTCGCCGCCGCTTTTCACATCGACCATAATCGAAAACAGACCCAGCGGCTGTTTTTGCGACAACGGACGGAGCGTCAGGTCGGACGGTGTCAGTTTCGCGCTCTTGAGCGGATTAGACAGTATCTCGATTCGGTACCGGCTGCTGTCCAGCTCGTACATGTCTATCACTTTAGCCTGAATGGCTTCATCACAGGTGAGGGCCGACGCAAACGGCGTCAGCAGCAGAGTCGGCAACAAAGAGCAGAGCAATGTGACTATGAGTTTTCTCATGGCGCGCTATCTCTTGAGGTTGTTGGCGATGGCCGCCATGTCGTCGGCCGTCTGGATGGCTTTGGAGTTCATCTCGTAGGCCCGCTGAGCTACGATCATATTGACCATCTCATCGACCACTTGTACGTTGGACATCTCCAAGTATCCCTGATCGATTTCTCCCATACCGTTTTGAGCCGGCACGTCAGTGATGGGATCGCCGGAGGCCGAGGTTATTTGCAGCATGTTGCGGCCCATAGCGGAGAGACCGGCGGGGTTGACGAACCGGGCCAGTTCGATCTGACCGATGTCGGTCGGCTCGTCGGCGCCGACCTGCATCACCTGGATCGAGCCGTCCTTGCCCACCGCCACCGACATGGCGTCTTCGGGGACGGTGATCTCCGGGAGGAGATAGTAGCCGTCGGAGTTGACTATGCGCCCGTCGGCGGAGAGCTTGAAGGCGCCGTCGCGGGTGTACACAGTGCCGCCGTCGGGGTGCTGCAACTGAAAGAAACCGCCGCCGGTGATGGCCATATCGAGCGGGTTGCCGGTCTGCAACAGATCACCCACGGTATACTGCCGCATGGTGGCGACCGGCTTGGTGCCATAGCCGATGGCCAGTTCGCTGGGGACGACGCTGCCGACCGCCGTTGCCGAGCCGGCTAGGCGATACTTCTGGTACAGTACGTCCTGAAATTCAATTCGGCTTTTCTTGAAGCCGGTAGTGTTCATGTTGGCCAGGTTGTTGGCGATGTTGTCGACGTTCATCTGCTGCGACACCATGCCCGAGGCCGCAGTTCTCATCGCTTTAATCATGGTTATCTCCTCGGCTTACGCCTCGATTATCCTTTGTCGCCGACGCGGTTGAAAAGGTGGTTCAGTGACTGATCCTGGGACTGCACGGCCCGCGAGTTGGCCTCGTAGGCGCGGAACGAAATCATCATGTCGATCATCTCGCGAACGATGTCGACGTTCGACGTTTCGATGAATCCCTGTCTGATGTTGAACGATGTCACCGCGCTCAACTCGGCGCCTTCCGGCGCTTCGTATAGAGAGTTGCCTATCTTGTTCAGTTGGGTAACGTCGGCCACCGTGCTGGGGACTATTCTCGCCACTGTGGCGCCGTCCACCTGGACCTCACCGGTCTGACCGATCACCACCTGGCCCGAGCCGACCTCGACCGGACCTCCCTCGCCGATCAGCCGCAAGCCGGCGAAGGTCAGGAAACCGTTGGCGTCAACCGTGAAGCTGCCGGAGCGGGTCAGGACGGTCGCGCCCTCTTCGGTCTCAAGGGTGAAGAAGCCTTCCCCTTCGATGGCCAGGTCCAGGGCATTGCCGGTCTTGTCGTACACGCCGGGTCCGAAATCGGTGTAGATATCGTCGACCATCGCCTGTTCCCAGTCGGTCTGACGCGGCAGAAACTTCTGCTGCGCCCGTGACAGCTCCTGGGTGAACACCTGGTCGCGTTTGAAGCCGGCGGTACCGGCGTTGGCGATGTTGTTGGCCGACACCTCTTGCTTTTTCAGGTGCGGCACCATGCCGGAGGCGGATGTGTAGAGTCCTTTGATCATATATTTCTCCACCCCGATTAGAGCAGACCCTGTGCCAGAGTTGGCTGCGCACGGTTAAGTCATTGACTAATTGAGCGTTATGCCACCATACCCAAGGCGCACAGGTCCTCTTGGCTTGGTTTTGGGGAAGCGATTGATCCTTGAGATTGGACTTAATTTCCGACCTCTCCCCTCTTCCTCCCGGTACTACAATCTAATACAATTCAAGTTTGCATCTATGGATGTCAGGATATATCTTGCGGCTGACAATCCGACAGCCCGGTAACAGCAAGCGTTTGAGGCGATTAGGCTATGACGGCAGACCGCTTTGATGATGATCGGACCAGATCATTTACCCAGCTAGCGGCTGGGACTCAAGTTTCGCACTATAAGCTTATCTCCAAGATCGGCGCTGGCGGGATGGGTGAGGTTTACCTGGCCGAGGACACTCAACTGGATCGCAAGGTCGCACTGAAGTTCCTTCCTTTCCATCTGTGTCAAGATGAGGAATGTCGAGCGCGGTTCAAACGGGAAGCGCAGGCGGCGGCCAGGCTCAGCCATGCCAATATTGTACACTTGTACGAGGTGTCGGAATATCAAGGTCGGCCATACTTCTCAATGGAGATGGTTGAAGGCCGAACTCTGCGTGAGATAATAAAGGAGGGCGAACTTTCTCTCACGAGCATACTCAGCATTGCTACCCAAATGTGTGCGGGATTGACGGAAGCTCATGAGTCCGGAGTCATTCATCGGGATATCAAACCAGCCAATATTCTGGTTGACAAAAAAGAGAGGGCGAGACTCCTGGATTTCGGTCTGGCCAGTATCGCTAGTGAGAGCAAGCTGACCAAGACCGGCTCAACGCTCGGCACCGTCGGTTACATGTCACCGGAGCAGGTCAAAGGTGAAAGGCTCGATCATCGCAGTGATATTTTTTCTCTGGGCATTGTGCTTTACGAACTTCTGACCGGCCATCAACCCTTTCGTAAAGATAATGATGGAGCGACCACTCATGCCATACTAAACGGCACTCCAGAGCCGGTGGCAAGATACAAATCTGGTTTACCCGGCGGTCTTCAGCACATTATAGACAAATCGTTGAGCAAAGATAAGGCGACTCGATATCAGCACGCCGATGAGATGTTGGCCGATTTGAAGCTTGAGCTGGATGAGTTGTCGCGACCTAGTGGGGAGTCTATTGCCTCGACGAGTGTGACGAGTCAACGTGGACGGCGGTGGGCGGCGGCTCTGGCTGTTGTAGCCTTCGCTTTAGCTGTCGTCACGTATTTGATTGTGACCAGACGAACCTCCCAGCACATTGTGCCCACAAGATCGCAGCTTACTTTTCTGGGGGATGCTTACATGCCGGCGATTTCACCTGACGGTGAATATCTTGCCTACGTCAGAGCCGCAGAGCAAGACGGACTAAGGCCGGTTATGGTTCAGTATCTGGCGGGCGGTGCGCCCATTAAGGTCTTTGAGGACAAGGTGATATTCGGATTGCGCTGGTCGCCGGATGGAAGCGAGTTGCTGTTTTCGGCATGGAATGATTCCACCCCTGGGACTGTCGTGGTTCCCAGGATGGGTGGCTCTTCCCGACGGTATAGCATTTTTGCCCCGAGCGCCACCTGGTCACCTGACGGCTCTCAATTCGCCACCGTTGGTGCGGGAGGCCGAATCTACTTCGTCGATAAGAAATCCGGCGACACATCTTCCATCGCCTGCGATACGACATTGTATTACGTTGACTGGTCATCTAATGGTAGACTCTTCGCCCTCTCATTGGTGAGCGATTCGGGATGGCACCTGGCCACGAGCGATATTCACGGAAAGAGGATCAATCGAATAATCGAAACCATCCCGGCGATGTTCCCGACCTGGTCCCACAAAGGAGATGCCATCTATTTCATGGAGGACAAAGGTGAGAGCCCACCGAACTTTTTTAAGGTTTATGTAGATCCCCGCACGGGCGAGAAAAAGAGCGAACCGATTCTGTTGATATCAAGCCTTCTGGGCGGGCAGTATGTTCATTCGGTTTCTGCTGATGGGCGAAAAATGGTCTTTCGTCAAAGAGTCGAGTCATCCAACTTGTGGCTGGCACAATTGGATGATAAGAGTGCAAACGACCTGAAAACCAGCCAACTCACGGCCGGCACCGCCGAAGTGTGGGAGCCTGCGATTTCTCCCGACGGCAAAAGGATCGCGTTTGCAAAGAGGATAAAGGACGAGGTTCACCTTTTCACCATGCCTATTGGAGGCGGCACGCCAACGCAGATCACGCATACCAACATCAGCAATCGCTTCCCGGCCTGGTCACCCGATGGAAAGAAAATTGCCTATGCTGCCATTGATGGTGAGAACAACACCGTCTGTATGATCGATGCTGCGGGTGGGGTTCCGCACGTTTTTGAGAAGACCAGATTAACAAACTACGTTGTCTGGTATCCCGGGGAGCGCATTCTTTGTAGTTCCTGGGATAACTACGATTTGCTCGATCCCGAAAGTGGCGACATCGAGCAGCTGATGGCGGACGACATCAACGGGTATGTGTCTGTTGCCAGCTACTCGCCTGACGGCCAAAAGGTTGCGTTCACGATTGCTGAATATGAGGGTGAGCGGCATGTGAATAAGAGAAATAGGTGGACTCATGTAATTTACTCGCTCAATGATCATAACAGGCTCCGCGCTTTTCCGTCGAATCGGGAAACTGACTGCCTGGGATGGTCTCCCGATGGCGAATGGCTCTATCTAACATCGTCCGATAGTTCCAGCACCTTGATCAGCCGAATGCGAATCGCTGACGGTTTTGCGGAACCGCTGGTCAGCTTGCCGTGGCCCAATGTCTGGGACATAGCTATGGCGCCGAATTGCAGTACGTTTGTTTGTGTGCGCGGCGACCAGCAGTCCGATATCTGGCTGGTCGAGAACTTCGATCCAGATGTCAGGTGATGAACTGAAGAGAGACATAAAACCCGATGACGACAAGACCCAGACTCACGTCGTGTAGACCACATCTCATGTCATGGGAGGAGTTATGTCAGCGGATCACGTTCGATTGAATCAATCGGAGTACGTTACGGCAACTGGTACTTGGCGATGGTCTTGTTGATCAGCTTGTCCATCGCCTCGTTGAACCGCTCGTGGCTGTAGTACTCACCGTTGGATTTCTGGTACAGGGGGCAATCGGTCTTGTAGCCGAAGCATCTCAATTCTTCAGCCAGGTAGCAGGCCCGGATATAGGCGCAGCGCTCGACTTTGTGGAACTGGTTCTGAGTAGCCATAGTTGGAACATCGGCAGAAACTTCCCAAAAATGAGTGTCAGTGTGGCAAAACGGGCGTGGCCGGGCGTCGGCGTGATGAGATTGTGAATCCGGTTGCAGCGGGAATGGGCAAAAAAGCCATTGCCAGATTAGCGTCCCTGTTCTATATTATCGGTGGTTTTAGTAAGCACCGGCGCAAATACATACGCGAGTACCGACCTATGCCAGTTTTCTGCTAATGAGCACTGTTTTTGCTTCTAACTGGTTTGTATAAAGACAAGGAAATCGCGATGCGTGACTGTACGAAAGCTATACTCCTGGCGGCGGCCGTGATTTGCGCCCTGGCGCCCTCGGCCGGCCGGGTGTTCGCCCAGGACCCGGGGGTCAGTGATACCCTCCGAATCGACTCGGCCGTAGCCCAGGCCGCCACCAGCGGCGAATTACCGGTCTACTTCACCAACGACGAGGCTCTTACCGGTATCGAAGTGACGCTGAGTTGGGACTCACCCGATATCACGGTAGACTCCTTTTCGTTCGTCGGCGGGCGGCTGACCGGCCACACCGCAGTCGGTTGGACGACCATCGACACCGCGCTGAGCATCTACTTCATCGCCTTCGCCGACCTCGTGCCGCCCGGCCAGGGTCTGCTGGGCACTATTCACTTCGGTTACCTGTCCAGTATCAACCCCCAGGTTGTGACAGTCGACACCGTCACCGTCTTCGCCCCCCAGGTGGAGTACGGCACGCTCTTCTCGGATGATTTCCACGAGCCCTTTACCCCGCAGGTGGTCAAGGGTTACCTTGACATCCAGGCCAGCGGCTGTTGTATCGGCGACCGCGGCAACATCGACAACAGCCCCGACGACATCGTAGACATCTCGGATTTGATCTACCTGATCGACTACATGTTCGTCAGCGGGCCGGATCCGACCTGTGTCGACGAGGCCAATCTCGACGGTGACCCCGGCGGTGTGCTGGACATCAGCGACTTGATTTATCTCGTTGACTACATGTTCCAGAGCGGCCCCCCTCCCCCGCCGTGTAATTAGCATCGCGTGAAACCGAAAAAGCCGTAGGCCTCCCGATTCGAGAGGCCTTTTTCGTACCCGGCAAAGCGCAGGGCAGGTCTCCCCGAGACCTGCCGTGGCAGGACCGAAGGGATCCTGCCCTACAATTGCGATTTACGGCGGTGGTGGGCGCCGGCGATCTCGTCGCTCTCTTTAGTGAGCGTTCGCTCGATCTCGGCGTGGTGTTTGGAGGCCTGGCGTTCTTTGAGCTTCTCGAGGATGCGGCGTTCTTTGGACGCTTCGACCAGGTCGGTTCGTTTCTTCTCCGCCTCCCGCTCCAGCAGTTTGAGGAGTTCGGCGCCGGCGAGACGCTCGCGCTTCAAACGGGCCAGGTAGCGCGAGTAGACCAGCATCTCGGCCACGCAGAGTCTGCTTTTCATGTGGTCGCGCTGGGATGATAGACTGATGTCCCGCGATTGGTCGAGTTGATCCAACTCCCGGTTTTGACGGTGTACCTTGTGAAGAGCCGAGGCGTGCTCTTTCTGTCGCTCGCGTTCGATGTGTTCCTTCACTTTGAGGAGCGCCTGCAAACGATACTTGAACTTCTTCACGGTACGTCGAGCCTCAGTCAGCCAGCAGTTCCGCCAGTTGCTGCACGGAGTCCTCGTGGTCGGACTTTTCCATTATGGCCTGGTGGAAAAACTCGTCGAGCGGTTCGTGTTTGTCGATGGCCCGGTCGATGGCCGGGTTGGAGCCCTTGACGTAGGCGCCGATGTTGATCAGATCCTCAGCCTCACGATAGACCGAAATCAGCTTGCGGACCTCACCGGCCAGCCTCAGTTCTTCGTCGGTGGATACATCTTTGGCCAACCGGCTGATCGAATCCGGGATGTCGACAGCCGGGTACAGATTGCGCGTGGCCAGGCGGCGCGACAGTGAGACGTGACCGTCCAGGATCGAGCGCACGGCGTCCGAGACCGGTTCGTTGAAGTCATCCCCCTCTACTAGTACAGTGTAAATGCCGGTGATGGACCCTTCAGTGGTCTGGCCGGCCCGTTCCAGCAGTCGGGGCATGAGCGCAAAAACCGACGGCGTGTAGCCTTTCGTCGTGGGCGGTTCGCCGACGGCGATGCCGATCTCCCGCTGAGCCATGGCGATGCGGGTCAGCGAATCCATCAAGAGCATGACGTCGCAACCCTGATCGCGAAAATGTTCGGCGATAGCGGTCGCCACCATGGCGCCTTTGACGCGGATTAACGACGGCTGGTCGGAGGTGACGGCCACCACGATGCTGTTTTTCAAGCCCTCGTCACCGAGATCGCGTTCGATAAACTCGCGCACCTCGCGGCCGCGCTCCCCGACCAGGGCGATGACGTTGATGTCGGCCGAGGAGCCGCGCGCCATCATACCCAGCATGATCGACTTACCGACGCCGGAGCCGGAGAAGATGCCCATGCGCTGACCTTTGCCGATGGCGCAAGTGAGATCGATTGCGCGTATCCCGCATCGCAGCGGCTGGTCGATGCGTCGACGCTTGAGAGCGGCGATCGGTTCGGAATGCACCGGCCGCATACTGGTGGCCAGCAACGGACCTTGGCCGTCAATCGGCTGGCCGAGACCGCCGAGAATGCGTCCGATCAACTGATCGCCGACCGGCACGCGCAGTTGTTCGAAGGTCGAGGTGACGATGGCGCCGGGCGTGATACCGGAGATGGGGCCCAGCGGCATCAGCAGGATTCGGTCGTCGTGAAAGCCGACCACTTCGGCTTTGATGCGCGCGCTGTTGTCGAAGTTTTCGATCTGGCAGAGGCGACCGACCGACACGGCCGGGCCGGCGGACTCGATTACCAGGCCGACCACTTTGGTGACTTTGCCGAAATGTTTGATCGACCGGGCGGTGGCGATCCGTTCGGCGTAAACGTCGTAGGCCATGTGGGTCAAGCCGACTCCTCACTGGCCAGGATGGTCTCTTCGATAACTTCGAACTGCGATTCCAGCCGGGCGTCGATGTCTCCGGTGGGTGTCTCGATGAAGCATCCGCCGAAACGCACGCGCGGGTCCGGCTGGATGGCGATCTCTTTGATGGTGGCGGAACCGGTCAGGAAACTGTTGATGTTCTGCTCGACAATCGGCAGATGGTCGGGGTGGACTTTAATCTTTAGGCGCGAGCGGTCGATCAGGCTGTCGATTACGCCGCTGATCATGCCGAGGGTGACTTCCGGGTCCGCCTTGACGGCGTCGAAGGTGACTTTGCGGCTGATCTGCATCACCAGGTCGAGAATCTTGCGTTTGGCCTGCTCCAGGAGTGTCTCGCGCTGGGTGACGGCGTCTTTTATCGCGCGCTCGAACTGTTTGAGCACTTCGCGCGCCTTGGCCAGACCTTCGTCGAGACCGCGCTCGTATCCCTGCCGCGTACCCTCCCGGCTCGCTTGCTCCGACGCCTGCTGCACCTGGGAGCGGATGAAGCGGTCGATTTTGTCGACCTCCTGCACCGGGATGAGCTTGGCACCGTCGGGATCGGTGTACACCTGCACGTCCGGCAACAAAGCGCTCAGTTTGCATTCGGCGGCGGCTTCTTTGTCGCGGTCGAGTTGTCTATCGCCGATGTAAACGGTGGGCGCCGCCTGGCTATGGCGGATAATCCTAGACAATGATGTCCTCTTTGCCGCCGCGGCCGGAGACGATGATCTGGCCTTCCTCTTCGAGGCGGCGGACAGCCTCGACGATGCGCGTCTGGGCCGCCTCCACGTCGGAGAGACGTGTTGGACCCATAAATTCCATTTCTTCCTTAATCATCACCGAGACGCGTTCGGACACGTTTGAGAATATCTTGGTTTTGACCTCGTCGCTGGCCGCCTTGAGAGCCAGCGAAAGGTCCTTGGTTTCGATTTCCTTGAGCAGTCGCTGCACCGAACGGTCGTCCAGCAGCACGATGTCGTCGAAGACGAACATCATATTCTTGATCTCGGCGGCCAGATCGGGATCACTCGCCTCCAGCGACTGCAGCACGTTCTTTTCGGCCGAGGTGTCGATCAGGTTGAGTATTTCGGCCAGCGCCTTGGCGCCGCCGGAGGTGGACATCTCGCCGCCGATTGATTGCTCAAAGTGGCCTTCCAGGGTCTGCTCGATTTCACGTAGAATGTCCGGCGCGATCTTCTCCATCGTGGCGACACGGAAGGCCACCTCTCCTTGCAGCTCCGGTGACAACTCGGCCAGTACGGCGGCGGCGTGGGTCGAGGTCAGTTGCGTCAGGATCAGCGCGATTGTCTGCGGGTGTTCACCTTGGAGAAAGCCGGTGAGTTGTTTGGGATCGATGTCTTTAAGCAGCGAAAAGCCGGTGGAGCGGATGGTCGACTCCAGTCGGTGCAGAATCTCCTTGGCCTTGCTGTGGCCGACCGCTTTTTCCAGAATCTGGCGGGCGAAATCGACGCCGCCCTGGGAGATGTACTGGCGGGCCATGAAAATCTGATGGCACTCTTCGATCACCTTGGTTTCGATCTCGCTCGGCACGTCGCGCAGGTTGGCGATTTCGACGGTGATCCGTTCGAGGTCCTGCTCCGGCATTCCTTTTAACACCAGCGCCGAGACCTCGGTACCGAAAGCGACCAGAGCCACGGCGGCCTTCTGCATCGGTGTCATTGATTCGTATTCCATAACCGGTCTACTCGATCATCATGGTTTTGATGACTCGGGCGATCTCTTCCGGCTCCTTCTTGGCCGTCTCCTGCATCTTATCGACCAAACGCGGCTTGCGTTTTTCCGGCAGTATCTCCGGTTCCGGTTCTTCCTCCACCACCATAGGCCTCGGGGCCGGCGGCGGGGCCGCCGGGGGGATCAATCCGGCCAGGGCGCCAAACAGCTTTTTGGATTTCTTTTTCAGATATAGAAAGAGGAAAGCGGCCAGGAGCACGTAGCCGACCTTGCGAGCGACATCCAGGTAAAACTCGCGCAGGTACATACTGTCGAGAGCTTCCCGGTCGGTCTCGATGTTTTTTCGGTCGAAGGCGATGTTGAGCATTTCGACCTGGTCGTTGCGTTCGGCGTCGTAACCCACGGCGTTTTTCACGATGGACTCGAGACGGTCCAGTTCCTCCGGCGAGCGGGGTTCGTAGATCGTCTCCATGACACCGTTGTTCTCGACTTCGGAGTAACGGCCGTCGACCAGCACCGCGACCGACAGGCGGTCGATAGTGCCGACGGCGTTTATGATGTGATCGACCGTGCGGTTCAACTCGTAGTTGGTGATCGTCGTTTCCTGATTGTCTTCTTCGGAACTCTCGGCGCTCTCCTCGCCGCGGTCGGTGGAACTGCCGGTGGTCTTGGTGCGCTGTTCGCTGCGGATCGAGGGGGCGTTGGGGTCATAAATTTCCGCGGTGCGCTCCAGTTGCTGAAAATCGAGCAACGCCGTCACGCGCACCACCGCTTTGTCCGGGCCCAGCACTTCATCAAGCATGGTCTGGGCTTTCTGTTCGAGATGCCGCTCGACCGTCTGCCCTACTTCGATCTGCGACGCCGTCAACCCGGCCAGGGCGTCGCGGTCCTGCCCCGACGACAGCAGGTTGCCGTCGTAATCGACGATGGTGATATTGTTCGGCGTCAGGCCCTCCACCGAGGAGGCCACCAGATGCGAGATGCCCGCCACCTGCTGCTTGCTCAGGCCGCCGCCGCGAAGCTTCAGGACCACCGAGGCAGTGGCTTCCTTCTGGTCTTCCTTGAAAAGGCGGTCCTTGGGGATGACGATGTGCACGCGGGCCGCGTCGACTTCACGCAACTGCATTATCGTGCGGGTCAGTTCCCCTTCGAGGGCGCGGCGGAAGTTCAAGTTCTGTAGAAAGTCGGTCATGCCCAAGTTGTTCTCATCAAAGAGCGAATAACCGACACTGCCGGTGCGCGGCAGACCCTGGGTGGCCAGGGCGATGCGCGCCTGGTAGAGGTCCGACGACGGCACGTCGATCGTGCGTCCGCCCTGGGACAGTTTGTAATCGATGTTGTTCTGGCTGAGGTACGAAACCACCTCGCCGGCGTCGGCCTCCTCGAGTTCCGAGTAAAGCGTGGCGTAGGTGACGTTGTTGAGCCAGCCCACCAAAAAGACCACACCGACCAGGGTTCCGGCCACGACGCCCAGAAGCATCATCACCTGGCTGGCCGACATGCGACCGACCATCGCTGCTGTGTTCTTGAAGAATTCCTTGAGAGCCTCCATAAACCTTTCCTATCGGTTCCGGCGCCATGACCTTCCTTGGTCGGCCGGGCTCATTACTAATATCTAGACCGGCATTCGCATGATTTCGTTGTAAGCGGTCACCAGCCTGTTGCGGATCTCCAGCAGAAGATCGGTGGCGATCCCGGCCTGTTCGGCCTTGATCATAATCTGGTGCAGTTCCACCGGCTCACCGTTGAGAAAAGCCTGTTGAATCTGCGCCGACTCCTGCTGCAGTCCGTTGACGTCGTTCAGCAGATTCCCCAGCACCTCGGCAAACTCGGCGCGCGTCGCCGGAGCGTCCGGCTCCAGAAGGACCTTACGTCCCCCGGTCGGCTCGATAAGCCCCGGCACCAGTCGCTGAACAGTGTGGACGCCGCTCATTATCTTACTCAGGCTTTCAGGTCGATGACTTTACCCACCGTCGGCTCGGCCGCGTCACCGTTGGCCTTGGTGTAGCCCGGTCCGAAGCGACCGGTCTCGTTGAAGCGGCTGAACAGAAGCTCGAGAGCGCGAGTCTCGGCCTCGGTCAGGTTGTCGGCGTAACTGCCGCGCGGGACTTTCACCGCCAAGCGCGACTCGGTCGGTTGATCCTGCGGCGTGATCGTGACCTTTTTCGACTCGGTCGGCGTCGAGGTCGAAGCGTCGGCCTTGTCGGCCACGTTCTCCTGACGGTTGAACTGCTGGTAGGTCTGAACACCTATCGGGTTAACGTGCATGTCCTATTCCTTCCTCAGGCTAGATTTCCAAAGCGTCTTCGGCCATTTTCTTGGCGGCGGCGATAGCTACCGTGTTGGCCTCATAAGCGCGCGTGGCCGCCATCATGTCGACCATCTCAGTGACGATTTCGATATCGGGCATCCGGACGTACCCCTCGCTGTCGGCGTCGGGGTGCGACGGATCATGAACCAGCTTGTAGTCCGAGGCCGGGTCGATTATCTCTTCGCTTTCGACGCTGGGCAGCTCGATGTTACTTTTTACGCACTCGTCCTGCGCCGGCAGATGGCGACTGTCGGTCTTGGCCAAACGCACTCCGGCCCGTTGAATCATATTGCGGAAACCGCCCTCGACCTGTTTCTCTTCGACCCGGACGCGGCGACGGCGGTACGGTCCGCCCTCTTCGGTGCGGGTGGTCTCGGCGTTGGCGATGTTGCGCGCCGTCGTGTTCATGCGGGCGCGCTGGATCGACAGTCCCTCCGATGAGGTCTCGATAGCGTTGAGAATACCGGCCACCAGTCAGTCCTTTACTTGCTCGTGATCACCTTGCGCAGACCGTCGAATTTGTGTTTGATCAGCCGGGCGGCGACGGTGAACAACAGTTCGTTCTGGGCCAGCGTAGAAATCTCTTTGTCGATATCGACCGAGTTCATCTCGCCGTCGGCGACTTTGGCTTCGTCCGGTTTCGGCGGCTGCTCGCTGTGGAAGCCGAGCGGGAGATGCGCCTCGTTGGTCCGCAGTCCGGCCAGCATGTTGGACTCGCCGGTGAGCCGGACGAACTCGGCGTTGAAATCGATAGCCCGGCCGCGATAGCCGGGGGTCGAGACGTTGGCGATATTGCCGCCGATCAGTTTGTGGCGAAACGACGCCAGGTCGAGATATTTCTCGAACCTGGGAACGCCGACTCGCTCGAACATGAAACCTGCTGTCTTGTTAACCATATATCAACTCGCACGAGTTCCTTCGCCAGGCTATTGAGCAAGCACGATGCCAACTCAGGTGCAACCGGTTTTATCCCCTTATCGGACGGGCGGTTACAGCCGCCGCAGCCGCAGCCGTGCGACCTCATCCGATAGACCTATGCGGAAACCTTTTCCGTGAGAAGCGGGAAGACGTTACTGTTGGTCGGTCTCGCCGTACAGTTGGGACGACGGTTCGGTCTGGGAAAGCTCGCGGGTCAGCACGACGATGTCGACGCGTCGGTTGGTGGCGCGGTTTTCGATTGAGTTGTTGGGGCGGATGGGACGGAACTCGCCGTAGCCGAGGGCGGAGATCCGATTGGGCGGCAGGCCATGTTCGTCGGTGAAGTAACGCACTACTTCTGTGGCCCGGGCGGCGGAGAGCTCCCAGTTGGAGGGAAAGCGCGGCGTGTTGATCTGGCGGTCGTCGGTGTGGCCTTCGACGCGGATGTGATTGGGCGTGTCCTTGATCTCTTCATAAATGAGATCGAGCACCTCCATGGCGCGCGGCTGCAAGTCGGCCGAGGCGACGTCGAACAGCGCCGACTCCACGATATGCACCACCAGGCCGCGCTCGGTCACCTCGGTCAGCACCTCTTCCCCGCGCCCCTTGGTCTCGAACTGCTCCTCCACTTGCCGCTGGATCATACGCAGGTCCCCCAGCTTCAGCACACCGTGACCGGTTTTCAATTGTTCCTCGTCGTACTTGCCAATAATGCTGTGCCCCCCCTTGAGGATGCCGTTGAGCGCCTCGGCCATCTTGCCGAAACGCTTGGCGTCGATCTGCGACATGGAATACATGACGATGAACAAGGCCAACAGCAGCGTGATCATGTCGGCGTAGGTCAACAGCCAGCGGCCGTGGTCGTCGGAGATGCTCTTCTTACGGCGGAGGCGACGCACGGCTACAACTCTTGGTGGCGATGGCGGGGGGCGACAAACCCGACCAGGCGGGTGCGCACGTTACGCGGGGTATCACCCGACTGCAGGGCGATCACACCCTCCAGGATCAACTCTAGGTGGGCCAGTTCCTCCTCGTGGCGCATCTGGAGCTTGTCCGAGATGGGGAGGAAAAACAGGTTGGCCAACCCGACCCCCCAGAGGGTGGCGATAAAAGCGCCGGCGATGGAGCCGGCCATCCGGCTGGCGTCGGAAGTGTCGCTGAGGGCGTGAATCAGACCCAGCACGGTGCCCAGAATCCCCATGGTGGGGGCGAATCCGCCCGCTTTCTTGAAAAAGGCGATCCCCTTGCGGTGGCGCTCTTCTATATAGGCGATCTCGGTTTCAAGAATCTCTCTGAGGACGGTGACCTCGGTGCCGTCAATCACCAACTGCACCGCCTTGCGGAAAAAGGGATTGCCGATGGTCTCAAGCGTCCGTTCCAGGCCGAGGATACCGTCACGCCGGGCTTTCTCGGCCAACCGGACGATCCGGTCGATGGTTTCGTTGGCATGATGAGGGCGACCGAAGAAGGCTAGGCGCATGAACGTCGGCACCTGGATTACGGTCCGGATGGAGGTGGTAATGGTCGTAGCGCCCAGCGTCCCCCCCACTACGATCAGCAGGGGTGCAGTCAGGAAGATGGCGTCGGGGTTGCCGCCTTCGAGAATGTAGGCGGCGCCGATGGCGCCGACCGCCATCACCAGACCCATTAATGTGGCCAGATCCACTTGCGCTTGCTTTCCTTTTCGATCTTGCGCCGATCTCGTCCCCGGCCTTGTAGGTCGAAACCCCTGCGGTTTCGACATTGGCAGGTCTCGGGGAGACCTCCACTGCCGGCCGGACCGGCACAAGGTTCTTCTTCAGTTTATCGGCAGGAGAAGGCGGTTTTTGAAGGTGGGCTTAGTGTAAGTAGGCTGTATTCAACGGCCGTTCGGCTCGAACTTTTGCCTGAGCCTGTTAAAGACCTCTTCTTGGACGGTCCTGGGTGCCCGTCTTATTCTGGCAAGAAGATTCTTGGCCGACTCACTCGCCGGTTGAATATTTCCCTTTGACTGATTGCAGGTTGAACAAAGTACACGGAGATTGTGCTTCTCATCTGTGCCACCCTGGCTCTTTGGAAGAATATGGTCAATGTGCAGTCTTACTTTACGACGAACATTGAACGGGTCTGGATCTCCCGGACCTGCACCGCAGATTTGGCATGTGTATCCGTTCCTCTCCAGGATTTCCTGTCGCAGTGACGGCTGTATCCCCTTGCCCACAACCGGCATGCGCTCGAGTGTTTCCAGGATGTATTCACCGGGTTTGAGATCATGCCGATCCAAATGCGACTTGATTTGTAGACCTTCATCATCGCGTAGTTCTCTTACCCTTCGAGCGTACTCGCTTATTCCTGCCACTTCACGGAGTTCCTGAGTAGAAAGTATGCGTCCTACATTCTTTACAAAAAAGTCCCTCAATCGATCACGGGCGCTCATGTGTAGCTCCTATTCTTCAAAAAAACGCACCAGCAGCCTTTCCAGTTTGTCAATGTCTCTGGCTTGGCATTGCCAGACCGTGAGGACTCGCCACCCCCGTCTCCACAGTTGACGTTTGACACGCCTGTCTCGCACCATGTTCCCGTCAATCTTCTTGTTCCAGAACCTAACATTGGTACTCGGCCGCTTAGAGCGTTTGCACCCCTTGTGCCCATGCCAGAAACACCCATGGATGAACACAACCGTTCGATACTTTTTCAAGACGACATCCGGCAACCCAGGCAATGATCTGTCATGCAACCTAAACCGGAAACCCAATCTATGAAGCGTAGCGCGCACGATTCGCTCTGGTTGGGTGTCTTGGCCGCGAACACGGGACATTATACAGCTACGTGTCGCGGCACTGAAGACGTCGGGCATGTGGCCTCTCTGTTTGGCGTTATCTCTGCGCAAGCAGAGCGACAACCGAATCTGCTACACGCGCCGCAAGAACAGGCGGCACCGCGTTTCCGATTTGCCGTGCAATGTCAATCTTCGCACCTTTGAAGACGAATGAATCTGGAAACGTCTGCAACCGAGCAGCTTCCCTGTGAGTGATCGGTCTATGTTCTTGTGGGTGAAGATATCTTCCCTTTTCAGGCTTGAAGAACTCTGTTCGGATAGTAAATGATGGACGGTCCCACCACATCCGCCCAAACAGGTCAGTACCTCCGGCCTTTTTGCGTATCCAACACTCGGGGGTCAGGTGCGGCGCTATTCTCTGCAGGTCAAAGCGGTTCATCCCTTCTTTAGGAATTGCTCTGTATCGAGCTCTGCTTTTCTCGGTTGGGTTCCTTCCGAAATGAAGATCCAACGGGGGCGCTTCATCTCTAATCTCTGTACCGACGGGGGCCGGGAGGTCACCGATAACGTCTTTCACTGTTCTCCACGGGAGTCTTGTAAGTACTCTAATTCCCTGATCAGTGAGATCATCTCCGTTCCTATTCGGATCACAGTGCGTTACTGTCGGAGGGAATACAGTAGACGGCTCAATCCCCCTTGCCCCTATGATGAACGCCCTATACCTAATCTGCGGAACACCGTAATCCGCGGCACACAGCTTGGCAGATGTCACCGAAAAGCCTAGCCTATTCGCCTCGGCCACTATTGCGTCGTGTTCGGCTGTCCCCAGCAATTGAGGAACGTTTTCCATCACGAACACTTTGGCCGAACTTCGTTGAACAGCTTCAAGAAAAGGTCGCCACAATTGGCGGCGTGGGTCTCCTTTGCGATTCTTGTTCAGCAAACTGAAGCCCTGACACGGTGGGCCCCCAATAACGACATCTGCTGGCGGCACTCGCCATCGGCCGTCGTTGAGGATGTCGACGATGTCTCCAACGTGGCAATGCTCCCCGAAATTCGCATTGTAGCTTTGCGCTTCGGACAGCACAATGTCATTAGCCCAAACAGGTGTGAAGCAGTGTCCGAAGGCAGCTGAGAACCCCAGCGATAGCCCACCGGCGCCTGAAAATAAGTCGATTGCTCTGTATTTTCTCCCATGCGAGATGAGCTTTCCGTCAGCGCGAGCTACAAAAACGGAGACATCCAGCGAGACCGGACCTATCTCCTTCAATGGCAAGGACAGGGCGATCCCTAGGTGTGTTCTGCGGCGTTTCGTTTGTGACATCCTAACACAATAAGAATTCATCCAACACATTTTTCAAGTATAATCTCACTAACCCGGCAAAAATGTGATTTCGGACGGATGCCCAGGGCATAGTTTTCAGCAGCGGACTCGACTGTGATGCGAAAAACCCACCTGTCGCTTCGCTCTGTGTGGGGCACCATTGTCTGGATCACCGCTCCCCCGCAAAGTCACAACGCCTTCTGCGCCGGGTTGGGATCCAATATCGAGTCGTCGGAGCGGTACTCGGCTAGTTTGTTGCGGATGGTGCGGGTGGTGATGCCCAACGCTTCAGCCGCCTTGGTCTTGTTGCCGTTGTACTTCTCCAGCGTCTTAAGAATGAGATACTTGCTCCCCTCCTCGAGCTTCATCGGCACCCGCAGCGACGGCAACTCGTCGGCGATCGGCCCCAGCGCCAGATCGGACGGGAAGTCGTCCTCGGAGAGAACCGTCTCTTTGGAGGTGACCACCGCGCGCTCGACCAGATTCTCCAACTCGCGCACGTTGCCCGGCCAGTGGTATTTCATCAAAAGCCGGAGGGCGCTGCCGTCGACGCCGGTGACTTGCTTGGAGTTATCCCGGTTGTGCTTGTCGATAAAATGATCGACCAACAGCGGGATGTCCTCCTTGCGGTCCTCCAGAGGACTGATGCTTATCGGGATGACGTTGAGACGGTAGAACAGGTCCTCGCGGAAGCGACCGTTGCTAATGTATTGCTTTAGATTACAGTTGGAAGTTGCTATGATACGGACATCTACCGAAATGGTAGTGCTGGAGCCGACCCGCTCGAATTCGCGCTCCTGGAGAACCCGGAGAAGTTTAGCTTGCAGATTCATAGGCATCTCGGAGATTTCGTCCAGCAAGAGGGTGCCGCCGTCGGCCAGTTCGAAGCGCCCGCGATTGGTCTTTTTGGCGTCGGTGAAAGCGCCTTTTTCGTAGCCGAAAAGCTCCGCCTCGACCAGGTTCTCGGGCAGGGCGGCGCAGTTCAGCTTGATGAAGGGACCCTCCTTGCGGTTGGAACTGTAGTGAATGGCCCGCGCCACTAACTCCTTGCCGGTCCCGGACGCGCCGGTGATCATCACCGTGGAGCGGGCGTCGGCGATTGAGCCGATGAGATCAAAAATCTCTTTCATCACCTGGGACTTGCCGACCAGATTCTGGAACTTGTGAGTCAGGTCGCGCCGCATCTGGGCGTTCTCCCGCCGCAGGCCCAGTATTTCGGAAGCCCGGGCGGTGATATGCTCGAGTGTCTCCGGCACCACCGGTTTGATGAGAAAATCGTCGGCGCCCAGCTTGATGGCGCGGACGGCGGTTTCGATCGTACCAAAGCCGGTGATCATGATCACGATCGTATCGGGCGAAGTCCTCTTCACCTGCTTCAGAAGCTCGATGCCGTCCATGCCGGGCATACGCAGATCGGACAGGATTATGTCGGCCTCGCGGTCGTTCAACAGGGCCAGCGCTTCCTCGCCCGAGTGCGCGGTGCGGCAATCGTAACCGGCCCGCTTCAGAGTTTCGTGGGCAAGTTCGTTCACCAGACTGTCGTCGTCGACAACCAACACAGAGTACTTCATTAGTGATGCTCCCTCTTCTGGTGGGCAATCCTCGCGGGCAGCAAAAGATGGAAGGCCGCCCCGCCCTCCTCGCTTCGCTTAACCAGGATGTCTCCGGAGTGAGTTTTCATGATTTTCCAAGCCACGGCCAGACCCAGACCGTTACCGTCGGGGCGAGTCGAGAAGAAAGGCGCGAAGATCTTCTCGACATGTTCTTCTTCGACGCCGGGGCCGTTGTCCGATATGATCGTTTCCAGGATGGTCTCATCGATGTCTAACAGCACGCGCTCGCCGTAGGCAGCGGTTGCTTTCTCGCGCGAGAGGAGAAGGGCGCGTACGACAACCTCGCCCTTACCGCCCAGCGCCTCCAGGGAGTTGTCGAGGATATTCAGGATCGCCTGGCGGCAGAGCACGGCATCGATCGACACCGTCGTCCCGGTTGCATCGGCCGGTTCGAACTCGGCCACGTCAATGCGCGTCTTCCCCAGTCGAGCCTCGTTGTCGATCAAGTACTGCCCCACGGTCTTGACGATGAAATCCTGGTATCTGATCTCTTGGCGGCTGATCTGCTGAAAACGGCTGTAGTTGAGCAGGGTCTCAATCGTTCGGTTCAACCGGTCGACGCCGCAGGTTATCTTATCGACCGTTACCCGACGCGGATCATCGGTCTCCAGATCGCGCTTGAGCAGGGCGGCGAAGCCGGCCACGGCCGAAAGTGGATTGCGCACCTCGTGAGCCACCGTGGCGGCCATCTCCCCCAGCGCCGCTAAGGTGTTCAGGCGCGCCAGTTCCGCCTCCATGCGGCGGGTTTTGGTGATGTCGTGAAAAAGCTCCACGGCGCCATTGGCGTTCCCCTGGCGATCTCGCAGAATAGCCGTCGACACCGAAATGTGTCTCGACCGGTTGTCTCCCAGGTTGATCTCCTTCTCCACCGCCGTTACCTCGCGGCCGGTTTCGGCGGCGCGCAAAGCGTTGGCGTCGGAGGGGCGACCGGCGGGGAGGATATCGCGATACCGCTTACCCAGCGGCTGCTCGCGCGGTATTCCCAGGATAAGAGAGGCTGCCCGGCTGAAATGGGTTACCCGCCCGGACTGATCGACCGCGATCACACCGGCCGAAATCGAGTCCAGCAAGCTGTTGAGGAACTCGGTGGCCTCGAACTGGCGTCGGCTCAGGTCGATAAGCTGCATGTTGGCCTCGACCAGTTTATCGTTCTGGGCGGTAAACTCCTCCTGCAGCTCGATGTATTTGCGTTGCAAGGAGTTGATGATGCGGTTGAAGGAGGCGTAGGACTCCGTGAAACGGGAGACTTCGTCGGTTTCCTCCGCCGACGCCACAACTGCACTATCCAGGTCATCCATGACTTAAGCACCAACGGCTGGTTTCTAACTTCTGAGCATTATTTTCCGCTTTTGGTAAAAGAACATCAACAAAAACTTGGCGGCCGGGGACGATGGCGGCAGGCTCACTCTTCGACCTGCTCAGGACGAGGTTCGCTTGTCCCCTCTTGGTTGTCTTAGGCGGTAAGCGCGGTCCAGTTCACGTTAAACACGCGGCCGAGTTGTGCCCATGATAATCCCGCCGGCATAAGCCAGCGACTCTGTAGGGTTCGAATCTCAGGGCCAAACTCGGCCAGGAGGTCTGGCTGCCGCCGCGGTGAGGGGTGTAAAGAAATAATAAACTTGACTGGGGTGCTTCATAGAACGATAATGTTGGGTTGCAAATACGAGTCGTATCCTGGTGGAACTTACCTCCGCGAATCCATTCGGGATACGGGTCACCTTGGGGATATCCCAACAAGGACTTCCTGGTTTTGCCGGGAAAGGAGGTGATAGTTCCTAACATGTGAATAAGGTCAAATTGAGGCTCAGTCTCGTAAATGCGGGCGCCGTACACTAAACGTCTGCCCGCTGCATTTCTCAGTTTATCTACGCATCAGGGTAACAACGGCATCTGCTAACAGTGTTGAGTTCGGTTCAGCCATCGGCTACGGCCTTGAGCGATCTTGCATACTCTTGCCCGTCATCGGGCCGGCTAAAGTTGTCCGATTATAGCGGTTTGCGAACCCTCATCATCGTGGCCACAGGTGCTGATGCGGACATTGTTCCGCATTGCTACCCTTGAAACGTGGATTCGACGTCCAAAGGAGGTTAGTGTGATGTTCTGTTTAAGAATGCGATCAGAACGGGCAGGTCGAATTTCCTGTCCGACCACCGGTGCCGCCGCAATCATAGTTCTTCTGTCGTTGGCGCTCGCGGGTAGGGCGAACACTCAGGAGGACTATATCCCGGCAGGAATAGATGCCTTTCAGACGGTTGGGTGTGACACTACGGGTCAGTCCAACAGCGGCTGGGATTTCAGCGTCAACCCCATTGATGCCGGGGTTTTTGATGTGTTCTCAGAAGAATTCGTTGGCTGGATCGATTTCATGGGTATGCCGCTGGACACAGTCTCGATGGGTCTTACCGATACGCGTGTTCAGAGGGGACCTATCGACTTCGGGGGATCAATGCACCCTCTCCCGAAGGCGTCCACATGGATTCGAATGCTCGGATTATCGACGCAATCGATAAAGGCAGTCAGGATCGGAATTGACGGCTGGTATACGCAGTCTTGGGTGGCCTATGCTCATTCCGAGCCGTCTGAACCGGGGACAATGGCTGTAACGCGGACACACCAATGGCTTGACGGAAAAGTCTGGCGGCCCGCTGCGGGTTACTGGGAATCCGAGCTGCCGGTGCAGGTCACCTTTGATTTTGTACGTCTGGCCGATCCCGATGTAGTCGTGTCGCTACCCGCTGTCTCGGTGGACACAGTTAAGGCAACAGGTTGGTGGGTTAGTGATGCGCTGCTAGATATGGACGAAGAGATCTTCGTTGAACCCGGAACCCACGGTTTTGTGCCGTGCGTCGCAGGATATCCTGATAGCCAGTACATCGAGCCGTTCCATGGCACTATCCAGGACCAGCGACGCGGCAACCACTGGGGCAGTTGCCCAGTACGGCACGTGGCAATCGGAAGCTCGTGGATATTGATGGCGGACTTCACGTCAACCGCGGTCATCATCGGGTTGTTCGGAAACCCCGATTCCTCTTTCGGATTCGTGGTTGACGGCCAAACTGACCGCTCAAGAGACCAGGGCGATCAGGCTTATGCCTTTCGATTGGAAAACGGGAGGATATACATTAACGGTCGCATCGTTGAGGCCGATTGTAGAGCACACGCCCAAGTTGAAGAGGTGAGCTTCCCGGCCATGACCAGTCGGGTCGATTTCGACTACCAGGTAAGAGCTCTTGACGAACCAATCGTTGTAGCAGAGCTCACCAAACACGGCCTATCGGCGGGGCAGATTGACACACTAATGCGATTCCAGCCGGCATCCCGCAGTAGGGTCATTGGCGTCGGAATCACGGAGACGGTTGTTGATGCGACTGAAGCTACCGGCAATATCTCATACTACTACGACGGATATAAAGCCAAGGAATCGCCCGGCTCAAGTCTCTTTCGGACGGGCGAGCGCCTCAAGTTTGTCGTTGCCGTGTATGAAGATGCTTGGTGCACCGGCTACTTCTTGCGACGGCCAGCGGCCGGCCCACGGGGTTTTAGGGACTGACTGTCCAGGAGGTCTTGCTCGTCATAGTGGCCATTGCATTCGGCCGTCGAAGGTAAAGTGTCGGCCACCCATCACTAGGCCCCCGGTCAGTAACGTGCATCGCCCCAGGCGCGAAGCGCAAGGGACGCGGCTTGGCCGGGTGGCCAGCGGACTCGCGATGACGAGTTCCGGTGTTTCTGAACGAGTCCCGGGTATGAGGTCACTTGGCCCGTCCACTTGATCCTGAGCCAATACGGACAAGCCCTTAAGTGTCGCCCAGTCTGCTCCTTGGGGCGACGCCAACCGGCAGCAGTGAGTGTCCCGTCCTTAGAATACGGGAGGCGGTCCTAACCGTGAAGGAAGGTCCGTCCTCCCTTTTCATGGCTACGCCTTTTCGATCTCGGCTTTTAGAAGTAGGCCATGATTTCGTCGGCGACGTTGTCGATTGACGTGACGTGGTCGGTGATGCCGGCTTCGATAGCGGCCCGCGGCATGCCGTAGACGACACAAGTTGCCTCGTTCTGGGCGATCACGATGCCGCCGCGAGACTTCACCGCCTTCAGGCCGACGACGCCGTTGTTACCCATGCCGGTGAGCACCACGCCCATAGCGGCGGCGCCATAACTGTCCGCGACAGAGTTCATCAACACGTCGACACAGGGCCGGTACAAGGTGTCGGCCGGTGTGTCCGAGACCACGACGCGGGCGCCGGAGGATGTGCGTTTGACCACCATCTGGCGTCCGCCCGGAGCCACCAGGACACTGCCGGGGGCGACGGCGTCGCCGTCGGTCGCTTCCTTGACGGCAAGCAGCGACAGAGTATCGAGCCGTTCGGCCAGCGATTTTGTGAAGGCAGCGGGCATGTGCTGGGCGATTACGACGCCCACGGGCAGGTTGCGCGGCAGGCGCGGGATCACCGCCTGAAGGGCCGGCGGGCCGCCGGTGGACGAGCCGATAGCGATAATACCCACGGGATGGCTTCGCTTGCGCAGCGGTTTTAGCGGTCGGGGCGGGCCGGATGGACGTTGCGACCCTCGGGTGCTACGCTGTCCGCTTTGGGGGTCGCTGAGACGTGCGAAATCGGCGCTACGGGCGCGGGCCATCAGGATAGACTTGCGCCGGGCGATGTCTTTGATTTTGGCCAGCAGTTCATCCTTGATCTTGACGATGTCCAGGCTGACGTACGAGAGCTGTTTGGGTATGAAGTCGACGGCGCCCATTTCCAGAGCATCGAGGGTGGCGCCGGCTCCTTCGGTGGTGAGCGAGGAGATCATCATCACCGGCAGCGGGTTGGATTTCATGATTTCGCGCAGCGCCGCCAGACCGTCCATGCGCGGCATCTCAATGTCCATCGTCACCAAATCCGGCATGAGGCGGCGAGCCATCTCGACCCCTTCTTCTCCGTCGCGGGCGGTCCCGATCACTTTGATGCCGGGATCAGACTCCAACATCATCGACAACGCCTTGCGCATGAAGGCGGAGTCGTCGACAACCAGTACTTTTGTTACCTCGTGGATAGCCGTCACCGTCGTGCTTTCTCCGATCTCATGCACTCATGGCCAGGCGGAACAAGCCTACCAGATCTACGATCAGCCGGATGCGTCCATCGCCCAGGATAGTGGCGCCGGCGATGCCCTCGGTGGCGCCCAAGTACTCGCCGAGCGACTTGATGACTACTTCCTCCTGTCCCAGAAACCGGTCGACCATCAGTCCCAGTTTGCGCTCGGCCAGACCGACTACCACGATGTAGGGACATTCGGTCATCATAAACCCGGCTGGGGCGCCGCTGATCATGGCAGCCAGGTTGATCAGGGGGATGATTTCGTCGCGGAGGCGGAAGACCGGGCGCTGGTTGACGTAGTGGACTTCGCATCCCTCCGCTTTCACCGTCTCATGGACCGACGACAGCGGCAGAATGAAAATGTCTTCGTCACACTGGACCAGAAGCCCTTGAATGATGGCCAGAGTCAGCGGCAGTTTGATGCTGATGGTGGTGCCGACGTGTTTAGTGGAGTCGAGATCGATAATCCCGTTGAGCTTTTGGATGTTGGTCCGCACCACATCCATGCCGACGCCGCGACCGGAAACGTCGGTGACCTTCTTGGCCGTCGAGAAACCGGCTTCGAAGATGAAACGATACACCTCGCGATCGGGCATCCGGTCGACTTCCTCGCGCGCGGCCAGGCCGCACTCGACCGCTTTGTCGCGGATAGCCTCAACGTCGAGGCCGCGACCGTCGTCCTCCACCTTGATGATGATATTGGAGCCTTCCTGATGAGCCGAGAGACGCACCGTGCCCTGAACCGGTTTTCCTTTTTCCCGACGCTGTTCGGGACTTTCCAGGCCGTGGTCGCAGGAGTTGCGGATGATGTGCATGAGCGGGTCGCCGATTTCCTCGATGACCGACTTGTCCAGCTCGGCGCCTTCGCCCGAAATAACGAGGCTGATTTGCTTGCCGCTTTCGCGGGCCAGGTCGCGCACCTGCCGCGGAAAGCGGCTGAAGACTTTGCCGACCGGCTGCATGCGCATCTTCATCACCGCCATCTGAAGTTCGGTGGTGATGAAGTTGACCGCTTTGGCCGCCCGGTTGAGGTTTTCCAGTTTGTACTCACCTTCGTGCTCGGCGGCCATCTGGCCGACGCTCCGCATGAGACTGTTGCGGTTGAGCACCAACTCGCCGGTCATGTTCATCAGAGCGTCCAGCCGGTCGACGTCGACGCGGATGGTCTGTTCGACCGCCCCGCGCGCCGGTTTGCTCCCGCACTTTGTCGCGGCGGACGTTTCTTTCGCCACAGCGTCGGCCAGAGCGGCGTCCTCGGCTGAGTGGCTCGTGTCCGAGGTGGCTAAAGTAGTCGCTTTGTCTTCGGTCGGCACGCCGTCCGCTATGGGCGCTTCGGCGTCGTTGTTCAGCAGAGTCTGGAGATGGGCGAGGATATCGTCAAGGTCGATCGGTTCGTTCTTGTGGTTACGAACATTGTCCAGGAGGGTCTTGAGCAGGTCCAGCGCCTCCAGGAGAAGGTCCATAATATCGGGACGCAGTTTCATCTCGGCTTTGCGCAGCTTGTTGAGAATGTCCTCCATGCGGTGGGACAAGGTCGTCACCCGGTCGAAGCCGAGAAAGCTGGAGGTCCCCTTGATAGTGTGGACGGCGCGGAAGATCTCGTTGAGCAGATCGAGATCTTCCGGCGATGATTCGAGAGTTACGAGGTTGTTATCCAGCGAGGCGATCAACTCGTCGGCTTCGACAAGGAAATCATCGATGATCTCCTTCATTTCGTCCATCTCGAGATCGGTTTCGATGGTCATACGGCAACTCAGCCCTTGCGTGCGAACAAATCGTCGATGGCCGACTGGTCGGTCATCTTGTCGAAGAGGTCGGCGTGCGGATCATAGACGCGAGTCTTCTTGCCCTCGTTGTTCTCAGCCGCCGACTCGTCGCCGTGGCGGCCGTTGAGCGCACCCATGATGTTTTGCAGTTTGGTTTCGATCTCTTCCAGCAGGGACGCGGCGTGGTTCATCTGCTGGGAGGTGATGTCCTGAAACTGCAGGGCATCCATTATGGTGTAGGCGTCGCTGTAAGTAGTGTTGGCCTTTTCGATCAAATCGTCGACCAGCGTCACGATGTCGCCGGTGCGTTTTTCGTACACGCAGGTTTTGATTTTCTCCAGGCCCTGTTTGGACGTTTCGACCTGATCGACGATTTTCTCGACGCGGTCGAGCATCTGATGAGTCGCGGCCTCCGTCTGCTCGCTGATCTTGTCGAGCTGCTCGGTGGCTTTAGGCACTTTCTCGCTGGATTCCCTCAGGGGCTTGTGCAGCTCCTTGAACTTTTTCACGATCTGGTTTATTGACGCGGCCAACTCCGCGACTTCCTGCCGGATCGTGCTGTGCAACGGTATGTAGTCTGACATCATATACTCCTTGTCATGGACTTCTCTATCCTGCCAGGATCTTTTCGATCTTTTCTTTGAGTGTTTCGGGGGTGAATGGTTTGACGATGTAGTTATTCACCCCGGCCTTCAAAGCCTCCATGATGTCGTCCTTGACCGACCGGGTGGTCACCATGAGAATCGGCAGGCTCTTGTACTCACCCATCGATCGCAAAGTGGTGACAAACGAAAGACCGTCCATCTCCGGCATGTTCCAGTCGGTAATAACAAAGTTGACTTTCTCCACTTTCATCTTGGCCAAAGCATCCCTGCCGTCACTGGCCTCCAGCACGTCGCTGAAGCCGGCCCTTTTGAGGGTGTTAATGATGATGCGCCGCATGGTCGGGCTGTCATCGACTGTGAGTATCTTCAAATCCGACACGCAACCTCCTCTATCTGTTTGAACATTGTTCGCTGGTTTTCAGGTACTTCAAGACTTCCTCAAGCAGCACCGACGCCTTGAACGGTTTCACCAGGTATGAATCGGCGCCGACCTGAATCCCCTGCTCGCGGTCGTCGTCCCCGTCCTCGCTCGTCAGAATGATAATCGGTGTATCGGCATGTTGTGGATTTCGGCGCAGGGCGGTTATCAGACTGTAGCCGTCGAGGTTCGGCATGTTCAGGTCCGTGATTACCAGGCTGACGTCGTCCGAGAGGCTGGACAGCTTTTCGATAGCGTCCATTCCGTCGCAGGCGGTGACGACGTCGTACCCGCTCTTTTTCAGCGAGAAGGCGACGAACTTCACCACCGTCGGAGAGTCATCCACGACCATTATCTTAAGCGCCATTGTCTTTGTTCCGTTTATCTGCTGTTGCCGTTACTTACTTATGGTCATCGCTTTTATTTTGCTCAACAGATCTATCGCTCGTTTAGCCCCCGCGGCGGCGGTGTCGGCGCCGGGACGCGCGGCCTGGCCCCGCGGAGAGGCGGCGCCGACCGCCTCCTTCTGGTAAACCAGGGCGTTCCTGAAGTAGACCAGCCTGAAGGCCTTGGAGACGCCGTGCAGGGTTTCCGAGTGTCCGATGTACAGATATCCGCCCGGCAGCAGGCTATTGTAGAAGCCGCGTACGATTCGTCGTTTGACCTCATCCGAGAAGTAGATCATCACGTTGCGGCAAAAGATGGCGTCGAACCCGGAGTGCATCGACATCTGACGTGGTTCGTTGAGATTGATGTGGGAGAATTTCACCACCGCCTTGATTTCGGGCTTGACGCGATACAACTCGCCCACCCGGTCGAAGAAGCGGTCCCGCACCGACGGTTTGACGTTGCGCATGGTGATGCCGTTGTACTCGCCCTGCCGCGCCTTCATCAGAACCTTTTCGGAAATGTCGTTGGCGATCACTTCGATCTTCCAGCCGGGCAGGGCGCCGAGTTTCACCATCATCATGATGGCCAGTGTGTACGGCTCCTCGCCGGTCGAACAACCGGCCGACCAGACTCTGAGGCTCCTGGTTCTGCTAGCCTGCGATTTTTCCTCGATCAAAAGCGGCAGAACCTCATCGGAGAACGACAGCAGTTGCGGTTCGTTGCGAAAGAAGCTGGTTTCGTTGGTGGTGACCAGGTTCATCAACTCCTGGAGTTCCCTGAGCGAGGTGTCATACTTGACGTGATAGAAGTAGTCCCGGTAGTTCTTGATTCCAAGGTCGCCCATCCTTTTAAGGAGCCGGTTTTTCAACAAGTAGGTTTTGTTTTCAGCGAAGAAGATGCCGCTTCGTTCGTGGATGAAGTCCCTGATCATCACGAACTCGTCGGGCGCCATCTCCGGCTCGGCTGAGATCGAAATCGGCATGTTGCACCCTTTTTGTGTCTACTACGCCCGTTCAGGTTGCGGCGAAATCGCTCCCTCGATCCACGGCGACGCCGGCGGCGGCGGATCGGCGGCGCGGCCGATCTTTGCCTCTTTGCCGTCGCCGTCCCGTTGATGAGTGAGTCTGCGACTGCGCTGGGCGGCCCGCGCCACCGCCGACCTCAGTTCATCCAGTTCAAACGGTTTGATCACGAAGTCGCAGGCGCCCCGCCGCATGGCGTTGATGACCGATGTCACCGTGGGATAACCGGTCATTATGATCACACACAAATCGGGACGAGCATCAAGCAGTCGCGGCAGCAGGTCCAGGCCGGTTCCGTCCGGCAACATGTCGTCAAGCAGCAGGACGTCGTAGTCCTCTTCGGTTATTTGCGACAGTGTGCCGGCGGCATCGGCGGCCACCGAGACGTCGTAGCCGAGGGCGGTCAAGTATTCGCCGAGATCGTTTCTGATACCCGGCTCGTCGTCAGTAACCAGGATGCGTGGTCCGCTCGTTGCGGTCATAGTTATGCGGCTCCCTCTTCCTCCCGGCGCAGGTGCGACTCCACCCGCTTGTAAAGGTCGTTAACGCTGAAGGGTTTGGTGATGTAATCGGCGACCCTGGCGCGTAACGCCGAAACGGCGGAGTCGACAGAGGGATATCCGGTCATTATCACCACCGGCATGTCGGGATAGTCCCGGCGCACTTCACTGGTGAGCGCCATCCCATCCATGACCGGCATGCGCAGATCGGTCAAGAGTACATCGACCTTCTTCTCGCGCAGGATTTCGAGGGCTTTCTCACCGCTTTCGGCGACGGCGATCTCCCATCCCTGGTCCTGGAAAAAATCGTACAGCAAATCCCTGATCAACAGTTCGTCATCGACCACAAGTATAGATGGATGTTCCATCAGACAGTTCCTTCCAATTCGGATATGGCGGCTCCGGCGGCCTGGACAACGTCGTCGTTCTTATCGGCGCCGAGCTGACGCAGGCGCGGTACGGCGTCGCGGCATCTCAGCCCGGCCAGCGCCTTGGCGGCCGCTATACGGATGATATCCTGATCGTCCTCCAAAAGCGGCATGATGTACTCGGCGTAGTTTTCGACACCCAGGTCGCCGACGGCATCGATGGTGTGGAAACGGACCCAGACGTCGATGTCCCCCAGCAGCGCCCGGATATCACCGGCCGCCGCCTGGCCTTTGACGGCGACAAGGGCGGTGACGGCGGCGATGCGGACGGCGGCGCTTTCGTCCGAAAGGGCCAGCACCAACGGTTGCGGGTCGGTGATGGCCTTGATTCGCCCCAACGCGACCACGGCCAACTTCCTCACCGAGGCGTCGGGATGATTGACGGCGCTCGACAGCGGCCCGACGACATCAGCATCGCCGATCATACCGAGCGCCGTCACGGCCAAGCGCTGACGTTCCACGTCGTCGTGGTACAGGTCTTTGGTGAACCGCGACACCACCTGCGGCGTGGCAAGAACGATGAGCGCTCCCATGGCGGCCTGTCGTACGTCGGGATAATCGTCCTCCAGCCCCTCAAAAAGGAAGCCAATTTCGTTTTCATCGGCCAGCCAGCCGAGCGCGGCGTAGGCGGTGGCGCGCACGTGACCGACGGCATCGCGGGCCAGTTTCTTTAGCGCCGGGACGGCGCCGTCCCAACCGGAGATACCCAGCAACTGCGAGAGGCGCTGCCTGACATCGGGCTCGGGATCATCCACGAAAGCCAGCAGCCGCTGAGCGATTTGCTGATCGACCGACGGCCGAATCACTTCCAGTACAGTCAGCTTGGTTGTGGTAGTGGCGACCGGGAATTTGTCGAGCATGGCGCTCACCGCGGCCGGTCCCGCCTCGATCAGAATATCCGATATACGCCGACGGTCATCCTCCTCGACCGCGTCCAAAACCCCCACCAGCGATGATATGACCTCACTGCCGCACCCGTGGGTCAACCGGCCGAGCGTGAAATCGGTGATTTTTCGATTGCGGTTTTTGATGCCGTCAAAGAGAAAATCGGTGAACTGGTCCAGGGGGAGATCACATCCGATCCGACCCTGGTTTTTGAGGCTGATATTAATGACAGCCATGAGCGCGGTCTCGGCGATGGCGCGGTCGTCCGCCTTCAGAATCGGCATAAGACGCGGCACGGAGTCCGTGCGGCCGATGTTTCCGATGGCCTCCAGCGCGGCGAACTTGAAGACGTCGTCGTCGGTGTCGGCGAACTCGTATAGTTTTTCAAGGGCCGCCGGATCGCCGATCTTGCCCAGCGCTTCGGCCGCCTGCAAACGGGCGTCCTCGACATTTTCGCAAGCTCCGATCAGGGCCGGCACGGCCCCGGACGACCCGATCTGCCCGAGCGCCTCGGCCGCCGAACATGAGACGTTGGCGTTCTCATCCCACAGCTTGCGACAGAGCGGCTCGACCGCGGCCGGATTCTTGATGAGACCGAGGACGTCGACGATGAATGTGCGCACGTCGCAATCCTGGTTGTCGATCTCATCGAGCAAGGCCGGCACGGCCTCGGCTCCGATCTTGACCAGAATCTCGGCGGCCAGGTTACGTGTACCGATGTCGGTATGCGCCAGAAACCGCACCAGCAACTGCGAAGCGATGGCTCCTTTCATCTGGGCGAGCAGTTCCGCGGCCAATTCCCGGATACCCAGGTCGGGGTCCTTCAGGGCCATCACCAATCCGGCCACCGCCTCGTCCGCCTCATAGGAGCCAAGACATCGGACCGCTTCCTGACGCTCGTAGAAATCGGGGGATTGCAGCCGCGCCAGTAACTCGGCTATCTGATCAACAGCAGTATTCATGGAGCCCTCTTCTCGGCGCCTCGAGGTCCTCACCCCGCGCTGACGGCCTGATAGGAGTTCAGCGCCTCCTCCTGGCTGACGAAGATTTCGAAAATATGCGATAACTGAGTGATGTCGAATATCTCGTGGACGTAGCTGGCCAGGTTGGACAAAGTCAGTCGCCCTTTGCGAATCCTCGTCTCCTTCATAATGGACACGAGCGCTCCCAGCCCGGAGCTGTTGATAAAATCAACATCGGCCAGGTTCAGGTGGACATTGAACTCTTCTTCCTCAAAGAGTTTCTTGACCTGTTCTTTCAGCAACGATCCGCTGGAGAGGTCCAGCCGCCCCTTAAGGTTGAGTATCGCTACGCCTTTGGCTTCGGTCACTGTGATTTCCATGGGGTCCTCCGTTCGACTCTCCGGTATGTTCTCACTTTATTTGCATTATCGGTTTCCGTCTAAGCTGCACCGAGACCTTCAAACCGCCGCCTTTGGTCTGTACGAACTGAATATCATCGGCACAGTACATCATAAGGGTCACGCCGCGACCGCCCTCGGCGAACAGATCGGTCGGACACGGCGCCTGAAGCTTCTTCAGGCCCTCTCGGCCTTGATCTGTTATATCGGCAGAGATGGTCCGCTCATTAATGTCGAGTTGCACCTGCACCGTTTTCTCGGGATCGAGTTCATTGCCATGGATCAGGGCGTTGTTGAACGCCTCCGACACGGCCAGCATGAACTTGCGCTCCTCTTCAAGGCTGACTCGGTTCTCCCTCAGGGCCGACTGCAGACGCTCCAGGAACAGCGACTCGGAGGCGACGGCCGAAGGAAAGGCCCATTCGTAAAACGCCATCATCACTCCACCTTCACCTGTAAGACCGTGAAGTCGTCATGGGTGTCATCCCCGGCGCCTTCGCTGAAGCGGTCAACCCATTCTTTAACTCTGCCGCAGAACTGCTTGGGGGACAATCCGATCTCGGACGAAAACACCTGCTCCGCCCGCTCCCGCCCGAAAAGGTTGTTGCCCGCGTCGGTGGCTTCGGTCAAGCCGTCGGTGAACAGAAACAGTCGGTCGCCGCTGTGCAACTCGCGCTCCTCTTCGGCAAAGGTGACGCCGGGGAACTGACCGACGATTGGACCGCCCACCGCCAGCTCGCGGATTCTGTTCGCCTCGTTGTCCCAGAATAACCCCGGCAAGTGGCCGGCGTTGCAGAAAGTCAGCTTGTGTTCGGTCAGGTTGAACCGGCAGAAGAACAGAGTAACGAACATCTCCCGATCCTTGATGATCTCGTGGGACAGAATGTCGTTGAGCGAAGCGGCCAGTGCGGCGGCCGAAATATTCGGGTCGGCGCGGATGATCGACTTGATGATACCGGCCGCGGCCGACATCACCAACGCCGCCGGGACCCCTTTGTTGGAGACGTCGCCGATCACGACAACAAAACGTGAGTCGTCGACCCTGATGACGTCGTAGAAGTCCCCCCCGACCTCACGCGCCGGGTAGTAGACCACGCCGATATCGGCGCCGTCGATGCTGTCGATGTCCTGGGGCAGGATGGTCTCCTGAATCTGCCGGGCGATGGCCATCTCCTGGTCGATTTTCTGACGGGCCAGTTGCTCCTTCATGAGGATGGAGTTGTCGATGGCCACAGCGACGAAACTCAGCAGCATTTCTAGGACTTCTTTGTCTTCGTCGGTATAAAGGCCGCCGCCCGACTTATTGACGATCACCATCACGCCATGGCACTGCTTGGCCGTCTGGATCGGTGCCGCGATGATCGACGCCACCTGGAAACCGTTCGCGATCTGGAGATCCAACTCGTTAAGAACGATCGTGCTGCGAATCTTGTAACAGTAGCTGGGCAAGTCCATGCCTTCGAGATAAATCAGGGATTTGGCGAACTCTTCGTTCACTCCCCACGAGATCTCCACCTTGAGTTTGCCGTGGGACTGAAGCATGATCAGTCCCACCTCACCGTCGACCAGCCGGATGGCCATGTCCATAACCACCGATAGGACGGCGTTGATTTGATGGATCGATGTTATCACCGCTCCCATCGTGGCCAGGTCGCGCAGTTGCGCCTTCGTGGCCTCGAGGCGGGATTCCAGTTGGTGCAATTGGTTTTGCTGTCCGGTCGTGGTCGCCATACAGTTGATATATCGGCGAAAACAGCCGGGGCGTTACGCATGGTGGGCAACAGGATGGGCCGGGCGGGCACGAAGCATGTGGTGTCGGGCGCCCATGCCGGATACCGGCCAGCCTGCTACTTGCGGCGGAACTTCAGCCGGATCGGAACCCCCTCGAAACCGTACTCCCGCCGGAGTTGGTTGCTGAGAAAACCGACATAGGCCTTGTCGACCAGCTTGGGATAGTTGACGAAGAACACGAAAGTCGGCGGCGCCACCTCGCTTTGAGTGACATAGTTGAATTTGATGTGCTTCCCTTGTCGCGACGGTGGGTGCTGGCGCTGGATGAGGCGCTGGAGCAGTTCATTGAGCGCCGAAGTGGGAATCCGTTTGTTGGTCTCTTCCCAAACGGCGCCGACCAGCGACATCGTCTTGGCCACCCGTTGGCCGGTCAGGGCCGAGATGTAGATCACCGGCACGAAAGCAGAGCGGGCCAGCAGATCTTTGATCTGACGGCTGAACTGATCGGCCGTGTGGCTGTCCTTCTCGATCAGGTCCCACTTGTTGACGGCCAGCACGGCGGCCCGTCGGTTGGTGATGACCTGCTCCAGAATGCGTTTGTCCTGGGTCGTCACCGAGTCGGCGGCGTCGACCAGAACCACAGCCACGTCGCACTCGGCGATCGCCCGCTTGGTTCGGAGGTTGGTGTAGAACTCGATGTTTTCGTGGACTTTGTAACTCTTCCTGAGTCCGGCCGTGTCGATCAGCACGTACCACCGCCCCTCCATCTCGAACGGCGTGTCCACCGCGTCGCGGGTGGTCCCGGCCTGGGGTGTAACAATCAGGCGCTCCTGACCGATGAGCTTGTTGATGAACGATGACTTGCCGACATTGGGGCGTCCTACCACAGCCACGCGGACGGCATCCGACTCTTTATCGCCCGTTTCCTCAGGCGGCAGATGGGCGATCACTTTGTCCAGCAGATCACCGACCCCCCGACCGCCGGTGGCCGACACCGGGATCGGATCACCCAGCCCCAGTTTGTAGAACTCATGAGTCTCCAACTCCCACTGGTCGGAGTCCGCCTTATTGGCCGCCACCAGCACTTTCTTGCCGCCTCGAACGAGACGTTTGGCGATCCCCAGTTCGGCCGGGTCCACTCCGACCTGAATATCGACCAGAAACAGCACCAAATCCGCCTCGCTGACGGCGAACTCGGTTTGATCGTAGACCAACTGTTCCATTAAGTCGTCGGCGCCGGCTACGATGCCGCCGGTGTCGATCAGATAGAAGCTACGTCCCCCCCAGTCGCAGACGGCGTAATTGCGGTCCCGCGTCACGCCCGGCTGCTCCGCCACCACGGCCATGGGTCGCCGTAAGAAGCGGTTGAATAAAGATGACTTGCCGACGTTGGGTCGGCCGATTATGGCTACCGTCGGGAGTCTCATAAGAACGCCTCTTTGATGGTTTCGGCTAAGTTGTAGCTTCCGACCAGCACCGGGTGACCGACGGCTTCCTCGAGCGCGCGCAACGTGACGTCGTCAAGAAATAGATCGTCGCCGTTGAGACAGTTGGGCGGTAGGACTATCGTGTCATAGCGGCGCGCAATCGGCGTCAGTTCGCGCTGGATGTCCTGCCCGGTCAAAAGACCGGACACCGTAACGCTGTCACCCCAAAAACGATTGCGGACCTGATGCAGCGTCACCTTCAGCCCCAGCACGTCGGTCAGATAAGGCAACAGGCGCCTGCGCAGGAACGGCCCGGCCGAGTGACCGGTCACCATCAGCACCTTCCTCTTGCTTCGCACCGTCTTCAGATGACGGCGCCGACGGTTGAAACCGGCGATGAACTCGCGCGCCATCCCCACACCGTTCTCAAACTGGGGCATCTCTTCATACGACTTCAGTGACGGGAATTCGCGGTCGGCATTGACATAGAACTCATCGGCCGCCCAGACGAAGCGACTGCCGAGCGTCTTCAAAAACTCGCTCTGCCAAGCCTCGACCCGCTCGATCGTCTCCTCCGCCTCTTGCGCCGTGTGAGTTCTCAGGCGCGGCAAACGTTGTCGATAGCGAGTCAGCCCGACCGGCGCCACGGCCAGACTGGCCATCTGTGGATGAAGCGCCGCCAGATCGCGTACGGTTCGTTCGAGACGCACGCCGTCGTTGACCTCGGGACATACCACCACCTGAGTATGAAGCTGAATCCCGGCCGCAGCCAACCGTCGCAGTTGCGGTATGATCGGCTCGAGTTTGGGATTGCCCAGCATCTCGCGGCGCAATCGGTCATCGGTGGTGTGCACCGAAATGTAAAGGGGTGACAGCCGTTGCCCGGTGATGCGTTCGAAATCTTCTCGGGACATGTTGGACAACGTAATGAAGTTGCCGTGGGTGAACGAGAGCCGGTAGTCCTCGTCCTTGATGTACAGCGCGCGCCGCATCCCTTTCGGCTGTTGGTGCACGAAGCAGAAAACGCAGTTGCACCGGCAGCGTCGAATCCTGCCCTCTTCCCAACTCAGGCCGAGATCGGCGTGCAGCCCGTCGACTTCGAGTTGGTACTCGCGTCCGTGCTGGTCGGCGAAGATCAGTCCCACGCGCTCCTCGGCGGAGCGAAACTGGAAGTCGATCGAATCAGCCACCGGCTGACCGTTCAGCAGCCGGAGGGTGTGACCGGGACGGACCAATCCGAACAGCGGTGAGTCCGGGTCGACCTGGCGTACTTTCATACGGTGTTCCAACCATAAAAAAAGCGGGCGATGGGGCTCGAACCCACGGCGTCCAGCTTGGGAAGCTGGCATTCTACCACTGAATTACGCCCGCTAACAGCTATCAGCGAAGTTAATTTACCGGGGCGCCCGAAACTTGTCAACCGGCGATCTCGTCTTTTCGGGAGGGCTCTCTCCGGCCGGTCAGCCTTACGACGATAATCGAGATTTCATATAAGACATAGAGCGGGCCGGCCAGCAACACCTGACTGATTACGTCGGGCGGTGTCAGGATAGCGGCGATAATCAGGATGATGACGATGGCGTAGCGCCGGCCGCGCACCATGACCGAGGACGAGAGAATCCCCAGTCTGCCCAGAAAGTAAGCGATGATCGGCAACTGAAAACCGGCCCCAAATGCGAGCATCATCAGTCCGGCGAAACTGATATAGCTGCCGACCGTTATGATGGGGCGGATGATGTCGCCGCTGAAGCCGATCAGAAACCGCAGAGCCAGCGGCAGCACCGTCCAGTAGCAGAAAGCGGCGCCGACCAGAAACAGCAGGGTCGAGATCAACACCAAAGGGAGCACCGCCGTTTTCTCCGTTCGGTACAGGCCCGGCGCAATGAAGGCCCACATCTGATAAAAGACAATCGGCAGAGCGGCCAGCAGTCCGGTGATGATGGCCACCTTCATGTAGGCGTAGAACGAGCCGGCCACCTCGGTGACGTGAAGTTGAATGTCGCCCAGGGGTTTGATCAGGAAACGGAACAGTTGATCGGAGAAGTAGAAGGCCGCGACGGCCATGACGATTATAGCCAGAATCGATTTCAGCAGCCGCCAGCGCAACTCCTCCAGGTGATCCAGAAACGGCATGCCGGAGGAGCCGTCGCTCTTGTCGTCGGTGTTCGATTCGGCGTCGCCACGGTCGATCATGGCGGATAAGGTTCGTTAATGTTGCCGAAAAGTCAAATGGAATGTTGCCGCGATGCTTGGTCAAAACCACTTGACAGGCTCGCGTACCGTCGCTTATCCTCTTTGTCATTATGAATACATTACAGAGATTTCTATCGATCGGCGCCGCGCTGTGGCTGGCGGCCGGTGCTGCGGCCGCTCCCCGCGGCGAATTGAACTTCTCGCTGGGCGGGATGTTTCCCCAGGGCAACTACGCGCACTTCGCGGATCCCGGCTTCACGATGAATCTAACGGGCAATTTCCGAGTCCCCGGATTCGGAGTGCTGGGCGGCTGGGTCGACGGCAACGCCTCGTTCTTCGGCTCCGATGAGAGTTACGTCGAGGTGATCGATCACCCTTACTATTCCCACGCCGACCAGACAACCAGCGAGTACGCCATTTCGGTCCACGGCGGACTGCAATTTGGTTTTGACACCGAGCGGGGTTTTTTCCGTCCTCGGGTCGGCCTTGGTCCCGGGATTTACATTTTCAACACCGAGACGAAGCTGACCATTCCGGATGTCGAGGAGCCGTTGTCGGAGGACACCGAATCGCAGTGGAAGCTGGGCTGGCGTGGTGTGGCCGGGGTCGATCTTTTCTTCGTTACCAAATGGGGACTCAGCTTGGGATTCACCTATGACCATGTGCTTGGTCTCGATCACATCGACGAGTATGTGGAGGGTGTCGGAGTCGTGCGCAAATCCCGCACCGCGCGGTTCCAGAGCTACCTGATCGGCGTCACGATTCCGTTCTCGAAGATGAAGGATTAGAGCGCCGTTTCGCCTTTCCGTTACCCCGGCGGTTTCGGTATAAGGTAGGTCGAAACCCCTGTGGTTTCGACGTTGTGCCAGGTTAGTAGGTCAGGTTCCTTGGAACCTGACACTACCTCAGAAGTTATGCGCGCCGGGATTCCTGCCACCTGCGTCCCCGGTGTCACCCTGAGCGCAGTCGAAGAGTGACACACCAGAAACGCCCCCTCACTCCAGCAGCTTCTTCATCTCTTCGAGGAATTCTTCTTTGTCTTTGAACTTGCGGTAAACCGAGGCGAAACGGACGTAGGCGATCTCATCCACGTCGCGCAGCTTCTGCATGACGATCCCGCCGATATCGTGGCTGGTGATTTCGCTCTTGGAGAGGGTGTTGATCTCGGCCTCGACCTGGTCGGCCATCGTCTCCATCTGCTTGGCCGAGACGGGGCGCTTGTTGCAGGCCAGTTTGATCCCCTGGAGCAGTTTGGCGCGGTCGAACGGTTCGCGCCGGTTGTCGGTCTTGATGACGGTGAGGGTCGACTGCTCGACGTACTCGTAGGTCGTGAACCGCTCGTTGCAGCCCAGGCATTCGCGGCGGCGGCGGATAGCACGCCCATCCTGCGACGGCCGACTATCCACGACCTTATCTTCCTCATGTCCACAGTGCGGGCATTTCATTTGTCAATAAACCACCTTCTTACCTACGACTTTCGATGTCGGCAATGGCTCGTTCGATTACATCTCGACCGTGCGCAAGTCCGTGCTGATCAAGGATAGCCAGTGCATCCTGTAAGTATTTCAGCGCCGCGTCCAAGTCGCCCTTGTCAGAGTAGATCAGGCCGATGTTGCCCAACTGATTAGCCTCACCCTGACGGTAGCCGATCTCGCGGTCAATCGCCAATGCCTCCTGATGGTATTTCAGCGCCGCGTCCAAGTCGCCCTTCGCCTGGTAGATCAGGCCGATGTTGCCCAACTGATTAGCCTCACCCTGACGGTAGCCTACTTCACGATGAATATCCAAAACCTCCTGATGGTATTTCAGCGCCGCGTCCAAGTCGCCCTTCGCCTGGTAGATCAGGCCGATGTTGCCCAAAGCAGAGGCCTCACCCTGACGGTAGCCTACTTCACGATGAATATCCAATGCCTCCTGATGGTATTTCAGCGCCGCGTCCAAGTCGCCCTTCGCCTGGTAGATCAGGCCGATGTTGCCCAAATCAGAAGCCTCACCCTGACGGTAGCCGATCTCGCGGTCAATCGCCAATGCCTCCTGATGGTATTTCAGCGCCGCGTCCAAGTCGCCCTTCGCCTGGTAGATCAGGCCGATGTTGCCGAGGCTCGCACCGCTCCCTTGCAGGTGGTCAAGTTCCTTTGAGATTACCAAAGCTGTTGTGTGGTGATTCAGCGCCGTCTCCAGGTTGCCGCGGTCCTGCATCAGTAGCCCCAAATTCCCCAGCGCCTGCGCCTGGACCAGCCGATCTTCGGACTCGCGTGACTGGTCAAGGGCTACTTGGAAGTAATGCTCCGCCTTCGCTAAATCACTCTTCGCATACGCCAGTCGGCCAATCCTTACCAGTTCTCCACTGTCGATCGTGCCACCTCTATCGACAATGGCGCTTGCAGTTCTGTCTATGTCGCCGTATTCGGCGGGCACCTCATCGGCTCCCATCGGTACGGGATTAGGGTTGACCTTATCGAGGAGAGGCCGGTAACGCTCGAACTGTGCCTTGAGATCATCCACTTCTGCTTTGACTGCGTCGACTACTTTCTTGTCAGCTTTTTCAGCCGCTGCTTTGTTGTCGCGACGCTTCTTGTCAAGGTAAATGACAATCGTTACGAGAATGCCAAGGGCCGTTAGAATGATCGCGATCAGTTGATAGGTTTCCATCAGATTTGCCTTACAATCACTCCCCCCTACCCCGTCTCCTCCACCACCCATTTGACGTAGTCTTCGAAGCCCTGGGCGACCGGCAGGCCGAGGATTTCCGGCAGATCGTACGGATGGTGGTCGGTGATGTACTGCTGCAAGTCGGGGAAGCGCGATGCGGTGGTCTTGATGATCAGGAGCGCTTCGGAATCCTCCAGCACCTTGTTGTCCCACCAATAGTACGACTCCATCTTCGGCACGATGTTGACGCAGGCGGCCAGGCGCGCTTCGACCAGTTGTTTGGCGAACGGTTTGGCCTCCTCGCGCGGGATGGAGACAAAGACGACTCTGATTTCCGTGCTCATATTCTCACCTCGTGTTTGAGGTTGTTTATTTCGAACTCAGTTGTCGAAACCACAGGGGTTTCGACCTACAAGAACTCCTGTCACCCTTCGACTGCGCTCAAGGTGACATCGGTCGTGTGGCCCGGACGTTCGTCCGGGTTTCACGGCCCACAACGTCTTATGAGACCCGGACCAAGGTCCGGGCCACCCCAGCGGCCTTCGCGGGAATGACACCGGCGAACCTGTTTTTCGCGCATCACGCACGCAGCACGAAGAGATGGCTGGCCGCTCGAAACCACAGGGGTTTCGACCTACGAAACTGTCAAAGTCCCCTCTTGAGAGGGGATTTAGGGGTGTGTCGCCGCGCGACTCCGCCGGAGGAACAGACCCCGGTCTTCGGCCACTCCTCTCCATAGAGGATTGAGACACGCAACTCCTGTCGGCGGCACTCACTTGTTCACCTTGCGTCTGAGCCGTTTTTCAATCGACGCCACTTTGCCGGTGAGGCGGCGTTTGGCGCTTTTGCGGTCATCGATAGTGAGCACAATATAGACCCGCTCGTTGGTGCGCCGCAGCATCTTGCGCGCCCGGTTGATCAGCTTAATGACCGGCTCCCACTCTCCCTCGATCGCGGTCGACATCGGCCCGAGTTTGTACGGCAAACCGGATTTGTCGATCAGGTCGATCACTTTGGACACCTCGGCGGAAATCGACGCTTTGCGTCCGCTGGTGGGAAACATGGCCAGATTGAACAGCATGGCTTACTCTCCTGCCGGTTGTGATTTCGGATATGTCGCCGTCAGGACGAATATAGCAATATCCCGGACCATATTCAACTTTTTGTAGTGACCGGCGAGCCATTTCACGAACGCTTCCCAGCGATCGGTTTTCAGGTTTGAATACGGCTTCCCCTCGCGTTTGAAGCCGCACCTATCCCCTATCGGCGCGTCAAATCAACCGCTCGGCGTAGAGCGGGAACTTCTTGCACAGCTCGGCGACTTCCTGCGCAATGCCTTCCAGAACCTCGTCCCTGCGGCGGTTTTGGATGCCGCGATCGATCAAGTCGGCGATGGTGCGCATCTCATCCGGTCCCATGCCGCGCGTGGTGACAGCCGGCGTACCGATTCGCACCCCGGAAGTCACGAACGGCTTCTCCGGGTCGAACGGCACCGTGTTCTTGTTGACGGTGATGCCGGCTTTGTCGAGCGCGATCTCGACTTTCTTGCCGGTCACGTTGGGCACATCGACAAACGACATCAGCATCAGATGGGTGTCGGTGCCGTTGGAGACCAGCTTGTGGCCTTTGTCCATCAGGGCTTGGGCCAATGTCTGCGCGTTGTCGATGATCCGTTTCTGGTACGCCTTGAACTCGTCGGTGAGGGCTTCTTTGAAAGCCACCGCTTTGGCGGCGATCACGTGCATGAGCGGTCCGCCCTGGATACCGGGCATGACCATGCGGTCGAGGTCGGCGGCGTATTTCTCCTTGCACATGACGATACCACCGCGCGGACCGCGCAGGGTCTTGTGGGTGGTCGAGGTGACGAAATCAGCATACGGTATCGGCGATGGGTGCAGTCCCGTTGCCACCAGCCCGGCGATGTGGGCGATGTCGACCATCATGTAGGCCTTCACCTCGTCGCAGATGGCGCGAATCTTCTCGAAGTCGAGCGTGCGCGGGTAGGCCGAGGCGCCGGAGACGATCATCTTCGGGCGCACTTTAATGGCCTGCTTTAGAAGCTCGTCGTAGTCGATCTGTTCGGTTTCCCTGTCCACGACGTAGCCGGTGAAGTTGAACAGGAAGCCGGAGAAGTTGATCGGGTGGCCGTGCGTCAGATGGCCGCCGCAGGTGAGGTCGAGACCCATCACTTTGTCGCCCGGTTTGAGGACGGTGAAGTAGGCCGCCATGTTGGCCTGGGAGCCGGCGTGCGGTTGGACGTTGGCGTGCTCGCAGTTGAACAGTTGTTTCAGGCGGTCGCGGGCCAGGTCCTCGGCGATATCGACGAACTCGCAGCCGCCGTAGTAGCGTTTGCCGGGGTAGCCTTCGGCGTACTTGTTGGTCATGACGCCGCCCATCGCTTCGAGCACCGCTTCGGAAACGAAATTCTCCGAGGCGATCAACTCCAGCTTGGTCGACTGGCGGTCGGTTTCTTTGAGAATGGCGTCGTATATTTCCGGATCGGTTTCTTTCAGGTATGACATCTCGCAACTCCGTCTTTGGCGTTTGCGAGAATGTAGGCAATTGTTGGAGAGTGGTCAATGGGATAAGGAGCCGGTTGTGAGTGCGAGTATGGAGAATCCCGTCAGCAACGACATCATTTGCCTTGACGGCATGTGGATAAAGGTGTATTATGGCAGAGATCAGTTGCCAATATGTCCGGTTAGTGACTTGGATTTAGGATTCTTAGTCGCTGGTGGACTTTATTGAGCGACGAATAATCTGTCGCTCTGATTCGGTCGCCAAGGTCACACATTAAGGCCGCACGACCGAGAAGGCAACGAATGGCCAAAAAGGACGGACCATCTTGGGTAAAGGTTATTTTGATGAACGTCTTGTATAAAAGTGCGGTGAGCGTGTTCGTAATGAGCCTTGGTTCTCTACTGTGGGCGGCTCCAAGTGCAGAGGCTCAGGGTATCCGCGTTACCGGCAAAGTGATCAATAGATCTGCTCCGCGATCCCTGCCGGAAGAGCTTGAAGTCCTGGTTTCCGTTGATAGCCAATTCATGAGTGCGGAATATGATGCTGAACCGTTCCGGGCTTGCCGGAGACAGAATTATGTGAGAGATTACTGTCATGGCAAGACAAAGCAGGTATTCACCGGAGGTCCGGGAACGGGCCGTGCGGATGGTTGAAGA
>Ga0214473_10000098_pt1 | contig 123404 bp, 114 predicted proteins | sample RVTome_7_FD_203509 | JGI IMG/M metagenome (GOLD analysis project Ga0214473, IMG submission 203509) | Soil microbial communities from uranium-contaminated site in the Upper Colorado River Basin, Wyoming, United States - RVT98D197 | ecosystem: Environmental > Terrestrial > Soil > Contaminated >...
GTTCTAACCCCGCGTATCTTGCTTAACTCCGGGTTATCCCCGACGGCTCGGAGCATAAGGCCTCCAAATGCATTGCGAGACCAAACGATAAGGCCCCCAGCCACTGCCAGCGTAATGCCGGCAGCTACTAGCTGAGCGGCAGTCACGTGCCCCCCCAGCAAAAGGATTCCAGGCTCTGCCTCACGGGCCCAAAGCATACGCCGCGCCTCGCCCCATGTCAGGGCAATCAAGTTCTGAAGCACGACTAGCAGACCGAGCGATGCCAGCAAGTGAATCTCCGGGCTGGCACCGCGATGGCGCAGCCGTCGAAAAATGCCTAGCTCCATAGCGCAACCGGCAATTCCTCCGGCGATCACACCTCCTGCGACTGACAATAAAATACCCACCCCGCCGCTAGCAAGAGACATCGTCACATAGGCCCCCAGGGTATACACAGCGCCGTGAGCGACGTGAAAGAACCGCGCAGTTCGACTGATAAGGGCGAACGACAAAGCAATCAGGCCGTAGTGCGTCCCAGCTAAAAAGGCGTTAATAGCGAGCTGCCCTATCAAAGATCTACTCCTGCGCTCCAGTACCCGAGGCTAATCGTCTCTCGGCAATCACCGCCTCCCCTTTCGAGAACTTCCAATCAAAAACAGGGAGGAGTCCCTGGCGGATGAGCCGCGGGGCATATAGTGGGGCATCAAAATTATCGGTGGGAAACTGATAGCCTTGTGCCCTGGCAGCATATCCGCCAGGAATCGTAGAGCAGTTGAGGGTGAAAAGCGCGCCACCGCCACTGGCCATTTCAGAGCAAAGTTCCCAATCTTCGCGTGTACTAAGGAAAGGCAAGACGGACGGCGCGAAGAGATTATGTAATGCCACCGCACATTTAAACTCCTGCCTATTGGGGACCCAAGGCGTCTCCCGCACAAGAGCACCGGCGGCCCCCTTGAGCCTTGGTACGCCTAGAATACAGGGACCAATCCCGTAAGTCTCGGAGATATACGCCTCATGATCCATTAGGAGCGCCCAGTCCAATCTCCAATCAGATAGCCCAGACAAAATACCCATACCAATGGTTCGAATCCCCGCAACAAACATTCGGTCATAGGCCTCAAGGCGATACTCGAAGCACGCTTTTTTTGTTGTCCCCGGATGATATTTGATGTATTGGTCTCGGTCATATGTCTCCTGCCAGAGCACTATGAAGTCGAGCCCCGCATCTTTTAACCGTCGATACTCATCGACGTCAAGGGCTTCAGCGTTAATTCCGACGGCGCCTCCTCCAGATTTTGCGAGTAACCTCTGAACCCGCTCTACGTCTTTGCACATCCGATCAACGCGGACAAGGGGATCTGTTGCATACACCAATTCAATTACTCGCAACCCCTTTTTCTCAATAAGATATTGGACTTCATCTGCCAACTGCAGAGGCCTCAGGCGTACCCTCTGAAGTTTAACGCCTCGGTTCCCAGCGCGGAAGTTGCAATAGAGACAGCTCTCCACACAGATGCTCGTGATGTACAGAGGAACGATTGCAAAAAGAAATCCCCTGTACTGCTCATATTTTTTCAGCTTTGATGCTTCAAGGATTTGCGTATCAAGCGAACCGCCTTTCCCAAACTGTTTGTCCCAAAGCGCATGTGCGATAGCTAAGTCGCCGGTACGCCATTCGAAGGATGTGGGGGGGCTGCTCATTTCCCCGCACATAATCGCCTCCAGGCGTTTGCGTGAATCGATAATATGACGAGCGCTAAATGCCATCAATAGTCCCCATCGATGACGCCATCCTGTCGCTTATCGATTCCTGGCGAACAAAAACAAGGACAGCAAGATTCTCGTTGTCTATATTCCGCGCAAGAGATATCAATGAGAGGCCCGCACTAAAGGCTCGCCCTACTATCTCATAAGTAGACTCAAAAAAGTCACGCGTGCCTTGAATCGCTTCTTCTCGGCTACGAAGTAATCCACTGCAGGTGCCATCGCCAAGGAGTTCGTTTAACTCGACGGACGAGATGCGTCCGACAGCCAGCGCATCCAGAGCCTCGTAAATGAACGTATCGTAGACATCACGAGCATTCTGGTTTTTCAAACCACGCAATGGAAAAATATCAGAGATAATAATATGACCTCCGTAACGGACCGCTGCGGCAAGTCGCTCCATAGCCGTTCCCTTCTCGGATGGTCGGATATCGTGTAGCACAAAGCTGCATTGTACAATGTCGAAGAAGCCGTAGCTATCCAGGCAGCAGGCCTCAAGAAGGTCGCATTGATGGAATCGCAACTTGTCAGTCAACATGGATAAATGCTCGTGCCGACGAAGCTCCCCAGAAACATCAGCTAGATCGATTGCGGTAATGTCTGACCACTTCTGAATACAAGATTTATCGCTAAGGAGCTGCTCGGCCTCATCACCGAAACCGCACCCTACTATCAGCAGCCGGCTGCCAGGTAACGACGCCAAAACGAGCTTTTGGTACTCGCGTTGGGCTTTCACGGAGGAGAGAGCTCCTGCGAGCCTAAATCCCCTATAAAGACGAGAATACGGCATTATCTCGTCTTTCCTTTTGCCCGCCTTCTCGGCCTAAACGCTGCAATGGCAAGCCGCTGGAGCTCGCCTTGATTTTTAAACGGACCGTCTTTGAGATGCTTATCAAAGAATAGGTCTCGAAGTTCCAATAAGTACCCCTTCAGGCGCGGTTCGTTCCTAGCTGCCTCTGAAGCGATAAGGATGCCAGACTCATCATAGTAGTCGAGAACGAATTCGTTGCTTAGAATTACATAGTCTGTAAGGAAACGATATTGGCGCATCGCGTTGCCCTGCCGACGCAACGACTCCCTATCTATACCCCAGAATGGGATGCCAACACCTCCGCCATCCATATCGTACCCGTTAAGGAGAAGAAACAGCTTCCAGTGTTCTGATAGAGTACATGAAGAACCATCGCAGTCCTCGGGTTTCTGTGGAAGCCATGTATTAAAGTCTTCCAGCAATAGAATCCTCACGCCCGATTTCGGATGGGCTCTAACGTGTTCAATGAATGTATGGAAGTGTGGGAAATAGTCAAGCGCCGCCCCGTACACCTGTTTAATCGTTGTCGGATTTTCCCCACGCCTTATTGCAGTCTGCACTATTGTATTCCAAAGAGCGCGTGGTGAGTACGCGCAAACAGTGAAGAAGTGTTTATAATGATTAGCCGGCTCGATATCTACACCAGCAGCGCCAACCACATGCTTAAGAAGCTCTGCCGCCAGTGCTGAGTAAGCCTCCGCTTCAACGGCCGCATAGACACCTATACATCCGGAGTTAACGGCGACTTGGCCGCGGCGACTCGACGGCCATAACATATTCGGGTGGGCAGGTCGGTTAATTGGGGGGTTAAACTCTCGGATGAGTTGCTTCACGAACGCTGTGGCTGCGTGAGAGGCAAACGGCTTCCACTTTTCTCGTTCGTCTTTGTTAGCCTCTGCAACCTCAGCGGGACTCTTATCCTCGTATTCTTCCAACTTTGACTGATCATAAACCAAGTCGGAGATGCCTTTGACAAGGAGGTAGGGCGGGGCTTGTTCCATTTCAGAAAATTCTCGAAGAAATCTCCCAACTCCACCCACTTCCATGTCAAAAGCTGCCAATTTGGGGTATAGCTCGACATACGTACGCACGTAACCTTGGCCCGGAGTTACAAAAGTATCAGCTGACGCAACTTCACCTGCCCATGCATTCGGTCGAAGCGCAATGTCTTGTTGGCCTATTTCGGTCTTCTCACCAGGCCGTTTCGTCATATCCAAGCTGCCTCTCCAGGAGTCTCGCTGTCTGGTCAATTCGGCGGCTTCAAAGAGCGAACAAGACGGTTGATAAATCGGCCTCTCTCTTAATTTCATTCCCTTTATCGATCCGGTACGAACCAAGCTACCATATACAAGGTCACCTAGCTTGCGGGGTTCGTTATAAGTCGAGACCCCGGCTGCGATGCCGAGGACAATTAAGTATGACGGATGCAGCAATTCTAGTGCTTTCTTTGTCATAGAGTAAGCAGGGGTTACTCCGAGATCGTCGCACAGCCAAATTACCCCGATTATTGCCTGCCGATCCCCGTCCAATGTAGGAATAACCCCCCATTTGAATTGTACCTTATCCTGTTCATCTCCTTCATATTCGAGCTGAAACAGCTCAGCGACCGCACGCGCTTCCGCATCATTCGCCGTAAGCAAGAGAAAATCTACACGCGGAGTGTGGCGTTTTATGGTTTGCTTCACAAGTGGAGTAGCACCGATGCTATCGCTCAAGTTGACCTCTCAACTCTTCGAAACTCCCGTTGTGAATTATCATAAGGCGAAGCGGTTTCTCGACGTCACCGTTCTTGTCAAACTCGAAAGATCCTCCTGGCCCGGTGTACCGCCCTAAGGCGTGAAGGGCATTTCGTAGAGACGGGCCGTCGCGCTTGTCGCATGCTGTAACCGCTTGTGCAACCACCCTGTACGCATCGTATCCTTGGGCTGCAAAAACATTAGGATCCCGCCTATAGCGCTCGCGAAAAGCACTAACAAACGCTTGAGTCGACGAATCTGCATTGGCCACGTCATAAGCTGGATAGGTGAAAACCGCACCCTCAGCAGCTTGGCCAGCTACTTTGATAAGTTGCGGGTCGTAAAGGCTGTTCACACCAATGAACCTGATTCGAATGTCAAGTTCACGCGCTTGTCGGAGGATGTTTCCAATCTCGGCCACATAACCCGGCAGATAAATGGCGTCAGGCTTAAGAGATGCAATTCGCATAATTAGAGTGCGGAAGTCAGTCGCTCCCTGCTTATATCCCTCTCTAGATACGATTATCCCCCCAAGTGCCCGGAACTCTCTAGTGAACACCTCTGTGATGCCGACTCCATAGGCCACGTTCACGTAAAGAATCGCTACACGGCGAAGACTAAGATCATTGTACGCAGCCTTGGCCATAACTTTTCCATCGTAGTCATCCGACGGCCAGAGCCGGAAGAAGAAGGAGCTCATTCCCGTCAGTCCGGGTTTGGTCGCCGTCGGCGAAATGAGAACAACACTCGCCTGGTCGATGACCGGAATAATTGGCTCTGCTGTCGCGCTCTGCGCACCCCCTATAATCATAGGGGCGTGCTCGCCGTCAATCAACCGGCGAACTGCGGAGATAGCATGACGGGGAACTCCTTGGTCATCCTCATAAATCAGCTTAATCTGTGTTTGCCCATCGGCTGAGTCCTGAACTGCAGCTAACTCGATTCCATCCTTGATCGCCTGCCCGTACACGGCAGAGTCTCCGGTAAGCGGAAGGATAACTCCGATTCGGAGGCTATGCCCGGACCTCGATAAATTGGCAACTCCCCAGATGAGTATGGCGGTCAGAGCCACACCGACGACGATGAATAATCTAGGCCGCTTACTTTTTTGGCCCGTCATTCTGCTCCCTCCTTTCCGATGTCCGAGCTTACTTCTAGTCCGGACAGGTAGTACGTGCTCGCTTGTACGGTCGAGCTAACCCCATGCTTGGCGACGCCATTCGCCAAGGCGAAACGACGAACGACAAGGTCAACTGGACGGGCCTATCGGGATATTATCCACCTTCTTATTAGATCTGGGATCGGATGAGTCCACGAGTGTTTTAAGGTCATTCCACCTAAACTTTTTATTAACTCTGCTTGAGAGCTCTCTAAGTCCTGCTTCATCACGACAAAGCAACCAATAGCCGTAAGTGGGCGTATCAGAGAATCCGAGATAGTAGCCAATTCCCCTTCCGCCATCATAGAATGCAAGAAGGACCGTCCCAAAACGAGAGCAATGCTCGACGGTGCTTCTCCATTTACCTTCAAGGATAGTGCCGTGCATTTCTCCTCTGACAATCCAGGAAGTTGGTCTCTTCTCGTTAGCTAAAAGAATTGTTTTCGTCGGTCGAACCGTAATAGTGCCTAAAAAGGTCTTCTTTAGTATTACCTCGAGTATCGTATTCTTTCGATCCGGATCAGCGGACTTTAAATCATACTCTGCCGAGTACCAGATTCCGTCTATCCTATAAGTTGGTTTGACCCCAGTCAGCCTTTTCAAAGAGATCTGCAAGACTCGTGGAATGTGTGTAAAAAGGAAACCTAGGGCGCCGCCAGCAACCAGATTTGGCCAATCAAGAAGCATAATTCAACCCATCCGCAAAATAAATATTATCATCTCGCCGTCCGCAAAGAAAGGAAAAAGATGAGACTAACAGGACGAAGTCAAGTCCATTTATAATCCAGATTACAGCGTGTGTTTTTTACATTGTTGGAGTCCCTCTCCGGAAAAAGCTTCAGACCTACTACTCGTTTTCCAACAATTCAAACCAATTGCCTAGTTTGGTCCTTATTACGACGAAATAGCCCCGTGATTTAGGGGAAGGCTCGCAAGAATATCAGAAGGCGTTTATTTCGCCTGGGCTAGGTCTCCAATCACGAAGCCGCGTCAAGTGCAGAAAAAGTTGGGGAAAAATAAACGTCGGCCAAGGCCAATATTTTTGGCATACTTCGACATGCGTAAAAAACGTTTCCAAGTTGTTGACGGGATTGGCCATTACTTTGTTTTATGGAGGTTAAGAGAAACCGATACGTCTAATTCGAAGTCCACCGCTCTATCCGCTGAACAGCAGTCGCGCATCGATCTTAACAATCCTACTGGGGGAAAAACAGCGGTCCTTTTCTGAGGGCCCCTTTAGAGAAAAAATGTAGTAAATTTCTGCAGAGATTTCCATAGCGGAGTAAGCACGTGAGTCGGGCGACCGCCCCATACCCCCCCGAGGGCCTAGGACCCTCAGGAGCCTTGGGCGTCGCCTATCTCAAGGGATCCCATCCGAGTATCTCGACGGGCCGGACAATCCTTCTGATGCGGGCTGGCCGACCCAACGGGAAATCTGGAACCGGGGGGCCCCGCTTTGGGAGCGTGGATTGGGCTAGGTGGAAGATGCCGAGGAACTTCTCCACTCATGGGCTATGTCACACCCGTGTCACAAATATGTCACCAATAATGCATAAAAACGCCCACTCCTGCCTACTGGTGCCTAAAGGGAAAGGACGGTTTATATGGGGAGGAATGGCGGGGCCGACGAGACTCGAACTCGCGACCTCCGGCGTGACAGGCCGGCGTTCTAACCAACTGAACTACGACCCCGCGAGGGCCCGCCTATTATAGAGAAACGGCCCTTCACTTTCAAGATGCCCCTCAGACCAGGGGGAAAGTCCCCTAAAACCCTACTGCCGTCGCGCCCAGACCTGATTTCTGATAAATTAGAGCCCGGAGGGGAAACTATGGCAAAGCTCACCAAAACCGACGAATTTCTGGAGAGGCTCGGCATCGAAATGGACCACATCAAGGCCGGGCTGATGGAGCTCAAGGCCCGGGGCCGGAAGCTCGGGCTCGAAGCGCGCCTGGACTTCGAAAAAGGCCTCAAATCGCTCGAGAAGACTGAGAAGGACCTCAAGGTCAAGATGGGGGAATGGGCCAGGGTCGGAGGGCAGGCCGGGGCGGACGTGAAGACGGGCCTCGAGCGCGCCGCCAAGGAGCTCAAGAAGGCCATCGGCGACGCCGCATCCCGCCTGAAGTGACGGGCCGGCCCGCGGTCGCGTTGACCCATGCCGATCCATAACAACGACGTCGCCGGGATCTTCGACGAGCTCGCCGACTTCCTCGAGATCAAGGGCGAGAACCAGTTCCGCGTCCGAGCCTACCGGAACGTCGCCCGGACCGTGGCCGGCCTGTCGCGGAATGTCGCCGAGCTCGCCGCCGAGGAGAAGGGCCTCGACGGGATCCCCGGCATCGGCAAGGACCTCGCGGACAAGATCCGGACGATCGTCGCCACGAAGAAGCTGCCGCTCCTCGAGGACATGAAGAAGGAGCTCCCCGAAGGGCTTAGCACGCTGATGAAGGTCCGCGGCCTGGGGCCGAAGAAGATCGCGCTCCTCTACAAAGAGCTCAAGGTCGCCTCTCTCGAGGACCTGAAGAAGGCCGCCGCCGGGGGCAATATCCACGAGCTCCCCGGCTTCAGCGAAAAGACGGAGCAGGCGATCCTCGAGGAGCTCGGCCGGTCCAAGGCCGCCGGGCACGGCCCCGTGAGGTTCAAGCTGGCCGTGGCCGAGCAGATCGTGACGCCGCTCTTCGAGGACCTGAGGAAAGCCAAGGGCGTCGAGGCGATCGAGATCGCCGGGAGCTTCCGGCGCCGCGCCGAAACGGTCGGGGACGTCGACATCCTGGTGGCCGCGGAGAAGAGCCAGGATGTCATCGACCGCTTCGTTCACTACGACGATGTATCCAAGGTCCTGGCCGAGGGCGAGACGAAGGCCTCCGTCCTCCTCCGGGGCGGGCTTCAGGTCGACCTGCGGGTCGTGCCGCTCGTCTCGTTTGGGGCCGCGCTCCACTATTTCACGGGCTCCAAGCCCCACAACATCGCCGTCCGGCTCATGGGGGTTAAGCGGAAGCTCAAGGTCAACGAGTACGGCGTCTTCCGGGGCAAGAAGATGATCGCCGGGCGGACGGAAGAGGAGATCTACAAGCTGTTCGGCATGCCCTATATCGAGCCCGAGCTCCGGGAGGACCGGGGCGAGCTCAAGGCCGCGATCAAGGGCCAGCTGCCGCGCCTCATCCGGCTCGCGGACATCAAGGGCGACCTCCACGCCCATACCAAGGCCACTGACGGCCGTTACACCGCCGAGGAGATGGCCGAGGCGGCGAAGAAACGCGGTTACAAGTACCTGGCCATCACCGACCATTCGAAGCGCGTCACCATGGCCCGGGGACTGGACGAGAAGCGGCTGGCCCAATCCATCAGGGAGATCGACAAGCTCAACGCCAGGCTCAAGGGCATCACGCTGCTGAAGTCGATCGAGCTCGACATCCTCGCCGACGGCTCGCTCGACCTGCCCGACGGCATCCTCGGCGAGCTCGATCTCGTCGTCTGCTCCATTCACTACAACTTCAACCTGTCGAAGGAGAAGCAGACCGAGCGCGTCATCCGGGCCATGGACAATCGCCTGGTCAACATCTTCTGCCATCCCTCGGGGCGGCTCATCAACGAGCGGCCGGCCTACGAGATCGACCTCGAGAAGGTCATGAGAGCGGCCGTCGAACGGGGCTGCTGCCTCGAGCTCAACAGCCATCCGGACCGGCTCGACCTCGACGACGTCCACTGCCAGATGGCCAAGGAGATGGGGCTGAAGGTGGCCTTATCGACCGACGCTCACAGCACGGACGACCTGGCGCTGATGCGGTTCGGGATCGGGCAGGCGCGGCGCGGCTGGCTCGAGCCGGCCGACGTCGTCAACACGCGCGGCCTCGGCGACCTGCGCAAGCTCCTCAAGCGGAAGTAGGCGGCTTCAGGTCGCACGAGCCCGTGGCGCATATCGAGTGCTCCTCGGTCTCGATCTGAATGGTCGAGTGGAGGACCTTGAACCGCGAGGAGATGACCTCCTGGGCCCGCCGCAGGACGCCGGTCGCGTCAGCATTCGCCCGCACCCTCAGGTGGGCGCTCATCGAGACGAACCCCGAGGTGATCGTCCAGACGTGGAGATCGTGGACATCGAGGACGCCGTCGAGCGCGGCCAGGGTCGCGCGGACGGCGGCGATGTCGAGGCCGGACGGGGCGCCCTCCATGAAGATGCGGAAAGAATCGCGGATGAGCCGGCCCGAGCTCCACAGGATGAGGACGCAGACGGCGGCGCTGACGATGGGGTCCCAGATAAAGGACCCGGTCGTCGTGATCAGGAGGGCGGCGACGAGGACGCCCACGCTGCCGAGCGCGTCGGCGGCGACGTGAAGGAACGCGCCGCGGATGTTGAGATTGCGTTCCCGGCTCCGGTAGAGGACCGCCCCGACGGTGATGTTGGCCAGGAGCCCGAGGACCGCAACGGCGAGCATCAGGCCGCCATTGACCGGCTGGGGCGCCTGGAGGCGCAGGAAGGCCTGATAGCCGATGACGGCGGCGATGACCCAGAGGGCGACGCCGTTCAGGAAGGCGGCGAAGATCTCGAAGCGGCGCCAGCCGAAGGTGCGCTCGGACGTCGGGGGGCGGGCGGAGAGCCAGAAGGCGAAGAGGCCGAGTCCGAGCGCCCCGACATCCGTGAGCATGTGGCCGGCGTCGGCGAGCAGGGCCAAGCTGCGGCTCAGGAGGCCGCCGGCGATCTCGACGACGAGGACGGCCGAGGTGATAGCGAGGGCGACTTTCAGCAGTTTCTGAGGTTTCGTATGCAAATGGACCAAAACCTACCTCGCGACGCTTTCTAAAATAACTTTAATTAGTATACGGCTTATTAAGGGAAAATGCCTTTCGCTTTAATAAGGCTACATCTTCTCGAGGGCGGCGATGCGCTCCTCGATGGGCGGGTGGGTGCTGAACAGGCGATTGACCCCGCTGCCTCCCTTGAGGTTCTTGAGCGGATTGACGATGTAGAGATGGGCCGTGGCCTTGTTGGCCGCCTCGAGGGGCTCGGTATCGGCCGATATCTTGCGCAGGGCCGAGGCCAGCCCGGCCGGGTAGCGGGTCAGCATGGCCGAGCTCGCGTCGGCCAGGAACTCGCGCTTGCGCGAGACGGCCAGCTGGATGATCGTGGCGATGAGGGGAGAGAGGACGGCCAGGGCCAGGCCGACGAGGACGAGGACGCCGCCGGCGGCGCCGTCGCCGCCCCGGCGCCGGCCCCCGCGCCGGCCGCCGCCCCACATGAAGCTCCTCAGCATCCAGTCGCTCAGCAGGGCCACGATGCCGGCCATGACGACGACGAGCGTCTGGAGGCGGACGTCGTAGTTCTTGATGTGGGACATCTCGTGGGCGATGACGCCTTCGAGCTCGACCCGGTTGAGCTTCGCGAGGATACCCGTCGTGACGCAGATCACGGCCGTCTCGGGCTTTCGCCCGGCGGCGAAGGCGTTGGGGGCCGTGTCGTCGATGACGTAGCACTTGGGCGCCGGGATGCCGGCGGCGAGGGCCAGGCCTTCGACGACGTTATAGAGGTAGGGGTACTCGTCCTTCGAGGCGGGCCGGGCCCGGCTGATGGCCAGGACGATCTTATCGCTCGAGTAGTAGCCGACGGCGGCCATCCCCATGGCCACGCCGACGGCCAGGACGAGACCGCCCTTCCCCCAGCCCGTGACGTATTCGAAGAACCAGACGAGCAGGAAGATGAAAGCTATGAAGAAGACGATGAGGGCGGCGGATTTCCACTTGTTGCGCGAGATCTGTTCATACATGGCCGGGCTCACATGGGGACATGTACCGCAGGTACGTGTCCCCGATAAGAGATGGGGACACGTACAAAGAGTACATGTCCCCTCTCGGGTTTAGAACTGGACCTTGACGGGGCCCTTGGCCACTTCCTCTTCGATCTGGTAGTAGTCGCGCTCCTTGAAGCCGAACATGTTGGCGATGATGTTCGAGGGGAACACCTGCTGGCGCATGTTGAATTTCATGACGGTGTCGTTGTAGAACTGCCGGGCGTAGGCGACCTTGCTCTCGGTCCCGGCCAGCTCCTCCTGGAGCATGAGGAAGTTCTGGTTGGCCTTCAGCTCGGGATAGTTCTCGGCGACGGCGAAAAGGGATTTCAGGGCGCCGGTCAGGACGTTGTCGGCCTGGCCGTGCTCTTTGATGGTCTGGGCGTTGACCGCGGCGGCCCGGGCCTGGGTCACCTTCTCGAAGACCTCGCGCTCGTGCTTGGCGTAGCCCTTGACGGTCTCCACGAGGTTGGGGATGAGGTCATAGCGGCGGCGGAGCTGGACGTCGATCTGGGACCAGCCGTTGTCGCAGCGGTTGCGCAGCGTGACGAGGCTGTTGTACATGCCGATGGCCATTATGGCGACGGCCGCGATGATGATCAGCAAGAGTATGAAAGCACCCATTCTGTCCTCCTTCGGACCTGAGGTCCGTTCTTAACAATAAGGGCCTGGGGCCGAAAAAGCAAGGCCCCGCGCCCGGAGAATCCGGGCAGATGTCGATATGAGGAAATACGTACCCCCGCCCCGGGAGTTTTGATCGGGGACACGTACCCGGTACATGTCCCCGATTTCGCTACCACTTGTCGGTGCGGAAGGGCGAGGCGGGAAGGCCTTCCTTGTTGGCCAGGTTGGGCACGGCCAGCTGGTGCCAGCCGAACCGGACCGCCTTCGGCGCCGGGACGCGCGAGCTCCAGACGACGACCGTATCGCCCGCGACTTCCGCCTGGGCCCTGTAGAAAGTACGGTCCTCGCCGGCGATCTCGAACCACTTGAGCGGCTCGCCGTCGTTCGAGGCGAGCCCGCTCCCGACGTGGTCGAAGGAGAGGCGGATCAGGTTCCCGTCGACGGCCATGGATTTGTAGAGCGGCCCCGAGTAGACGAGGGTCTTTTCGCCGTAGGTGCGGGCCCGGGCCCACAGCGACAGCCGGTAGCCGACGTCCTCTTTATTCGTAGGGTGGATGTCGTTGAGATCGGTGATGTCGGTGATGACGGCCATGCCCGTGTTGGGGATGCGCAGCGCGTTCCGCTGGGCCTCCCAAATGAGGGGCAGGAGCAGGAAATCCGGGACGTCGCCCGTGGGCGCCTCCCGGTTGTAGGCGTAGTTATAGGGCGCGAGCTGGACGTAATAGAAGGGGAAGTCTCCCATCTTCCAGGCCAGGCGCCAGCCCTGGATAAGCGCGTCCATCTTCATCTCGTAGAAAAGGCCGTCGTTCCGGTTGTTCTCGCCCTGGTACCAGATGGCGCCCCGGATGGCGAACGGCGTCAGGGTATGGATCATGCCGTTGTAGAGAGTCGTCGGCGCCTGCGGGCTGTCGTAAGGGTTGTCGGGAAAACCCTGCTCCGGCTCCGCGGGGACCGGGGCCTTGGCGAGGAGCGCCTTGCGGCTCTCACGGACCCACGTCTCCCAGGCCGGAAGGACCTTGGCCAGCTCGTCCCGGAACCCGGCGTACTTGGCCGCGTGCGCCTCCAGCAATGGCTTCACCTCGGGAACCGCCACGAACCCGACCGGAGGCGTCCATGGCTCGATATCCGTCCCGCCCCAGGCCGACTCGATGAGCCCGACAGGCACTCCAAGCCGCTTATGGAGCTCAAGGCCGAAATAGTAGGCGACGGATGAGAAAGTCCGGACCGTACCCGGGGAGCAGGGCTCCCACTTCGCGACGACGTCGTCCTTCGGCCTGTCGGAGGTTCGCTTCGGGACGAAGAAGAGGCGCATGCTCGGGTTCTCCGCCCTGAGGACATCGGGGGAGGGATACCGGAGCCAGGCCATGGACATCTCCATGTTGGACTGGCCCGAGCACAGCCAGACCTCGCCGACGAGGATGTCCTTGACGGCGATCTCCGGGCTTTTCGAGCCGCGGACGGTCATTTCGAGCGGACTATCGCCCGCCTTGAGCGGATCGAAAACGACCCGCCACGTCCCGTCGGCCGCCGCGACGGCTCTCTTCTCCTGGCCGTTGAACAGGACCGTGACCGCCTCGGCCTTTCCGGCCCAGCCCCAGACCGCGACGGGCTTGTCCTGTTGAACGACCATGTGATCGCCGATGACGGCAGGCAGGCGGACTTGGGCCGGGAGGAGGGCGGCGAACGCCAACAGGGAAGCGACGGCCAGGGCGCTTCCGATCGCGCCGGTATTCTTTCGAACCATGGTTCTTTCTCCTTATCAGAACTGCAGCCGGAAGCTGACGCCGCCCGGCCAGATGCCGAGGGTCCACTGAGCTCCGCCGGCCGCGGGCGACGGAGGCGCGCCGGCTCCCGCGAACCCCGATTCATATTCCTTCAGGTCGCGGGTCGCCCGCATCGGCTGACTGAAGATGTTCAGAAGCGAAACGGCTTCGCCGACGGCGAAGCTGACGAGCCCGTCGGTCCAGGGCCGCTTGAACGCGGCCGCGGTGACGACCCCTGCCGCCGCGTTGACGCCGAGGTTCAGCATGTGCGTCGTCAGGCTCCGGCCGCTCTTCTCGCGGCGCGAGCACTCGCGGAGGAGCGCCTCGGCCCGCTCGAGCTTCGCCGACCGCTCGAGGGGCGTCGTCTCCGGCAAGGGCCTCAGCTTTCGCGCGGCCGTGGCCGGGTCGAAAGGGTCGATGGCCAGACCGACGACGCCGAGAGCGAACGTCGCGCCGCCGACGAGCATGTCCTGGGCCAGGCTGTTGTCGATCTCGGGGACCGGCGCGAAGGTCTGGATATCCGGCGTCTTCTTCCAGCTCGTGGCGCTCAGGATGCCCATGGTGACGGCGCCCGCGGAGTAAGCGCCGATCCAGCCGTACCACCACGTCCCGGCCCGGGATTGTCCGGCCTCGAGGGCATTCGTGATGAATCCGAGCCGGCCCTTCACTTGCTCGTCGGAGAGGGCGGCATCCTGGGCATAGGCTGCCGTCAAGCCCGAGACGAGGAGGGCCATCGCGGTGCAAGCAATGATTTTCGAGCGGGCCATTTGTGTCCTCACCTGATGTCCACAGAGATTCTCTGACGTTGATCGGATATTAACACGGGGCGGGCCGGGAGACAACCGACGGATCCGTGCGAGCGAGCGGCGACGCGATACCTGTTGCGGCCTGACCGTCGAATGTGGAGAATAGGGGGCTCGACGAAACGCCGGACAGGAGGTCCCTCATGAAGCCGATCACCCGGGCCATCGCGGCCGTCACTCTCGCCGTCGCCATCGGCGCGTTCGCATCCGATCAGGTCCCGACCGTCGATTGGGACATGGCGGCCAGGATCCGCGAGGAAGGATTGCAGCGCTCGCAGGTCATGGACATCGTCGGCTACATGACCGACGTCCTCGGCGCCCGCCTGACGCTGTCCGAGGGCATGAGGCGGGCCCAGCTCTGGGCCAAGGACAAGATGGAGAAGCTCGGGCTCGAGAACGTCGCGATCGAGCCGTTCATGGATTACGGCGCCGCCTGGGACAACGAGTATTTCTCGCTCCACATGCTCGAGCCGGAGTACCAGCCGATGATGGGCTTCCCTCTCGCCTACACGTCGGGGACAAAAGGCAAGGCGGTGGGCCAGGCGGTCATCGCCGACGACATCCAGATAAAGAAGGACCTCGACAGGTACAAGGGCAAGCTCAAGGGGGCGGTGATCCTGTCGACGCCGCTTTACCCGCTCGATATGGCCGCCCTGACGCAGGGCGTCTCGCGCCTGACCGAGGCCGATCTGAAACAGATCGAAGAGAGCGTCATCCCGCGGCCGCAGCGCGCCCGGACGACGCCGCCGCCGCCCAATCCCGACCTCGTCAAGGCCGAGGAGAGACTCGATTTCTTCCGGGCCGAAGGCGCCGTCGCGGTCCTTCAGTGCACGGGCGGCCAGATGGGAGCGGTTGTCGGATTCTCCCGGCCCGGCGCGAACGAAGACAAGTGGTCGCGCCAGGGGACCCTCAAGACGCTGCCGATCATCGCGGTGACGCCGGAGCACTACAACCGGATGTACCGCATCCTTAAGCGCGGGATCCCGGTCAAGGTCGAGGTCGAGGTCCGCAACCGCATCGGCGACAAGGTCGAGAAGGCCTCCAACGTCGTCGGAGAGATCCCGGGCACGGACCTGGCGGACGAGGTCGTCATGCTCGGGGCGCATTACGACAGCTGGCATGCGGCCGTGGGCGCGAGCGATACCGCCGCCGGCTGCGCCGTCGCCCTCGAAGCCGCCCGCATTCTCAAGACGATCGGGGTCAAGCCCCGGCGGACGATCCGCGTCGCGTTCTGGGGCGGCGAAGAGCAGGGGATCCACGGCTCCCGCGAGTACGTCAACGCCCACTTCGGCAACCCGAAGGACCCGAAGATCGGGGCCAAGCCCGACTACGAGAAGTTCTCGGCCTACTTCAACCAGGACTACGGCGCCGGCCAGTATCGCGGCATCTACCTTCAGGAGAACGAGCGCGTCCGGCGGCTTTTCGCGGCCTGGATGGAGCCGTTCCGGGACTTCGGCATGACCGCGCTCTCGATCCAGAGCGTCGGCAGCACGGACCACGTCTCGTTCGACGCGGCCGGCCTCCCCGGCTTCCAATTCATCCAGGACCGCATCGGCGGCACGGCCGGGCACACGAACATGGACTTCTACGACACGCTCCGCGCCGAGGACCTGATGAAGAACGCCGTCGTCGAGGCCTTCTTCGTCTACCAGGCCGCCATGGCCGACGAGCGCGTTCCGCGCAAGCCATTGAAATAGCTATAATTATGTGCCGACGATCCAAGCGCGCGAGGGCCGGGCGCGGCGTTTTTGCGATTGACACTTCCCGCATTCCCGTGCTAAGATGGGGCGCTCTGCGAGGGTGAATATCACCCTTTAAATACACCACAATAGGAGGTTTGTTAGGAATGGCGACACTCAAGGAAAAATTCTTCACCAAGGTGGGCCCGATGAAGGATCGGGTCCAGAAGCTCAACAAGGAATTCGGCACGGTCAGCGTCTCCAAGGTCGATGTCGGCCAGGTCATCGGCGGCGCCCGCGACATCATCTCGATGCTGTGGGACACGTCCCTTCTCGACAAGTTCGAGGGTATCCGCTTCCGCGGTTTCTCCATCCCCGAGCTCCGCGACAAGCTGCCCAAGGCCCCCGGCGGCACGGAACCCCTGCCCGAGGGCATCTTCTATCTCCTCCTCATCGGCGAGATCCCCACCGCCGCGGATGTGGCCGGGATCACCGAAGAGTGGCAGAAGCGCAGCGTCCTGCCCCAGTATCTCCTCGACACGATGAACGCGATCCCCAAGGACACCCACCCGATGACCCAGTTCTCCCTGGCCATCCTCCAGCTCCAGCGGGAATCCGAGTTCGCCAAGCGGTACAAAGAGAAGATGCCCAAGGCCCAGTACTGGGATTCGACGTATGAGGACGTCATGAACCTCATCGCCAAGCTGCCCAACATCGCCGCGTACATCTTCCGCCGGACCTACTTCGGCGGCAAGCACATCGCCCCCGACCCGAAGCTCGATTGGGGCGGCAACCTGGCCCACATGCTCGGCGTCACCGATGACCCCTCCTTCAAGGAGCTCATGCGGCTCTACCTCTGCATCCACAGCGATCACGAGGGCGGCAACGTGTCGGCCCATACGACCCACCTCGTCGGCTCGGCCCTGTCGGACGCTTACTACTCGCTTTCGGCCGGCATGAACGGCCTGGCCGGCCCGCTCCATGGCCTGGCCAACCAGGAAGTCCTGGCCTGGATCATGGACCTCATGAAGGAGCTCGGCGGCGTTCCGACCAAGGAGCAGATGGAAAAGTACATGTGGGACACGCTCAACGGCGGACGGGTCATCCCCGGCTACGGCCACGCCGTCCTGCGCAAGACCGATCCCCGTTACATGGCCCAGCGCGAGTTCGCCCTCAAGCACATGCCCGAAGACGACCTGTTCAAGATCGTCAGCCTCGTTTACGAAGTCGCGCCCGACGTCCTGACCAAGCACGGCAAGACCAAGAACCCGTGGCCGAACGTCGACGCTCACTCCGGCGTCCTCCTCTACCACTACGGCGCCAACCAGTTCGACTTCTACACCGTGTTCTTCGGCGTGTCGCGCGCCCTCGGCGTCCTAGCCCAGCTCGTTTGGGACCGCGCCCTAGGACTGCCGATCGAACGGCCCAAGTCCGTCACCACGGAATGGCTGGAGAACTTCATCAAGGAGAATCCTCCCGCCCCGGCCGCCAAGTAAGCGCCTCAAGAAGTAGACGCGAAGGGCCGTCATCCTCCGGGATGGCGGCCTTTTTTTTAGCGGCGGGCCAGGCTGAAGTAATCGACGATGTCCAGGAGATCGCCGGAGGTGAAGGCCACCGACCGCTCGCCCGTCCGCGTCGCTCCCGGCACCAGGGAGGCCCTCCGGGCCTGGTTCTCGTCGGTGAAGACGATCTCGAGCTTGTAGGGGGCGCCCGGCTTGTAGGGCTTGTACGCCTTCAGGTTCCGCAGGGCCGCCGCGACCCCCTTCTGGATCATCTCCTGGGATTTGACCGGGTGGATCATCGAGGCGGCCGGGCCCATGCCCTCCTTGACCGCGACGGTCTCGATCGGCCCGATGATCTCCTGGATCTGCTTGCATATGGCCGAATCCCCCGACAGGAAGACGACGGGAACGTCGAAGTATCCGGCGATGGCGGCGTTCCAAGCGCCCTCGGGCATACGGACGCCGTTGAGGATGACGTCGAAGAGCGATAGGCTCATCGTGTGCTTGAGGACAGCGTTCGGCGTGCCCGCCCGGGCGTGATAGCCGATGAAGACGACGGCGTCGAACGTCTTGTCGACGCCCTCCATCATGCTCAAGGGGCTGTTCCATTCGCGGATGAGCCGGGCCTCGGGGCGGAGGAGGTCGGGCAGGATGTTCCGGGCGCTGCCGTGGGCGTCGCGGACGACGATCTCGGTCGCTCCCGCGTCGAGGGCCCCGGCGATGGCCGCGTTGGCCTCGGCGGTCATGAGCTTGCGGAACAGCGGATAATCCGCTCCCCCCTCGGAGGTCTCGTCCCAATGGATGAGGCCGCTGACGCCTTCCATGTCGACCGAGATGAAGACCTTGAGCCCTTTAGCGGGCTGTTGGGCGGCCGCGAAAGCCGCGACGAGAAAGATGACCGCGAGGATCGAGAGAGCTTTTTTCATGGGGGCCTCCTTGCCGGGGCATTGATCCCCGGCCGCGACAGGCCCATTCTCACTCCAATGCGCCCGCCCCGTCAACATTCAATTCCGGCTTATTCTTCCGACATGTGCGGGTAGAAGGGGTCCCGGGGAGGCAGGAAGTTCTCTTTGACGGACTGGGGGCTCGTCCAGCGCAGCATGTTGAAATAGCCGCCGGCCTTGTCGTTCGTGCCGCTGAGCCGCCCCCCGCCGAACGGCTGTTGGCCGACCACGGCGCCCGTCGGCTTGTCGTTGATGTAGACGTTCCCGGCCGCCTGGGACAGCCGGTCGAGCGCCAGCCGGATCATGGCCCGGTCGCGGCCGAAGATGGAGCCGGTCAGCGCGTAGTCGCTCGTCCCGTCGATGAGCGCCAGCGTCTCTTCGAACCGCCGGTCGTCATAGACGTAAACCGTGAGGACCGGACCGAAGATCTCCTCGGACATGCCCCGGGACTTCGGATCGGAGGTCCGGATCACGGTCGGCCGGATGAAGAAGCCCTTGGCGTCGTCGGACCCGCCGCCGATGACGATCTCGGCCTCGCTCGAGGCGCGCGCCTCCTCGATGTACCCCGTGATCCTCTTGAACGCGGACAGGTCGATGACGGCCCCCATGAAGCTCCGGAAATCGGCCACGTCGCCGACCCGGGCCTCCTCCGCCATCTTGGACAGGCGGGCCAGGACACCCGGCCAGAGCGATTCGGGGATGTACGCGCGGCTGGCCGCCGAGCACTTCTGTCCCTGGTACTCGAAGGCCCCCCGGAGGAGGCCCACCGCCAGCTCATCGATATCGGCGTCGGGACAGGCCAGGATGAAGTCCTTGCCTCCGGTCTCGCCGACGAGCCGCGGGTAATTCCGGTAGACGCGCCGGCCCAGGTTCGCGGCCACCCGGTCCCAGATGTAGATGAACGTCCCCGTCGATCCCGTGAAGTGGATCCCCGCCAGGTCGCGGTGATCGATCGCCGGATTCGCGATCTCGCCTCCTGTCCCCGGGACCATGTTGATGACCCCGTCGGGCAGGCCGGCCTCGAGCAGGATGTTCATGAAATAGTGGGCGCTCAGAACGGCCGAGCTGGCGGGTTTCCAGATAACGGTGTTCCCCATCATGGCCGGGGCCGTCGGCAGGTTGCCGCCGATCGACGTGAAGTTGAAGGGGGCGACGGCGAGGACGAAGCCGTCGAGCGGCCGGTATTCGAGCTTGTTCCAATTCCCCTGCGGGCTGACCTCGGGCTGGCCGGAATAGATCCGGCACACGTACGAGACGTTGAACCGCAGGTAGTCCGTGAGCTCGCAGGCCGCGTCGATCTCGGCCTGATAGACCGTCTTGCTCTGGCCAAGCATCGTGGCAGCGTTCATAGCATAGCGGTAGGGACCGGCCAGCAGGTCGGCCGCCTTGAGGAAGACGGCCGCCCGGTCCTCCCACGGCAGGCGCTGCCAAGCATCCTTGGCGGCCGCCGCCGCCTCGATGGCCCGGGCGACGGTCTCGGGAGTGCCCTGGTGATAGACGCCGAGCTCGCGGCTGTGGTCGTGGGGGCAGGCGATCCGGCCCGTCTTCCCGGTCCGGACCGGAGCGCCGCCGATGACGATCGGGACCTCGACGGGGTTCTCGGCCTGCCTTTTCAGCTCCTGTTTCAGGAGCCGCTTGTCCTCGGATCCCGGCCCGTAGTCGCGGACCCTTTCGTTGACGGCTCGAGGCGTGATGAAGCGTCCGGACGGCATCGCACCCTCCTCCCTCTTCGAGTTTTCTCCATGATACGCCCTTCGCCATCGCGCGCAAAATCCCGGGATCCCGCAGATCGCTTCCGAGAATCCGCTTCCCGTCAGACCCCGATTTTGCTAGAATGATTTTTTCAGCGCGCGCGGAGGAGGACGGAGATGGAACACAAGATCGGGCTCATCGGCTGCGGCACGGTCGGGCAGGGGCTCCTGCAGATCCTTCATGATAAGAAGGTCTTTCTCCGCGACACGTTCGGCTTCGAGGCCCGGGTCGTGGCCATCTGCGACAAGATCAAGGGCACGCTCATCCTTCCCGACGGCCTCGACATCCCCACCGTCCTCGCCCTCCTCGGCGCGGGCAAGGCCCTCGCCGATTACCCCGGTGCGACGCCCGCCCAGGTCGAATCGCGCGATCCCCTGGACATGATCGAGCGCACCGACGCCGACATCATCGCCGAGCTGACCTACACCGACATCAAGACCGGCGAGCCGGCGACGAGCTACATCAAGAAGGCCCTGCGCCTCGGTAAGAACGTCGTCACCTCGAACAAAGGGCCGGCCGCCCTCCACTACCGCGAGATCCAGGACCTGGCTCGCCAGAACGGCCTCCAGTTCCGCATCGAAGGCACGGTCATGAGCGGCACGCCCGTCTTCCACCTCGCCGAATGCGGCCTCGCCGGAAACAATATCCGCGAGATCAAGGGCATCCTCAACGGGACGACGAATTTCATCCTGTCCAAGATGGAGACCGAGGGCATGGACTACGGCCCGGCCCTGGACCTGGCCCAGAAGCTCGGCTACGCCGAGGCCGATCCGACCGCCGACGTCGAGGGCTTCGACGCCCTGGCCAAGGTCGTCATCCTGTCGAACGTCCTGCTCGGCGGCTCGCTCAAGACCGCCGACGTCCCCTGCAGGGGTATCTCGGCCATCACCAAGGCCGACGTCGAGACCGCCAAGGCCAAGGGCTTCCGCTACAAGCTCATCGGCCACGCCAAGCGCGAGAACGGCGCCGTCACGGCGACCGTCGCCCCCCAGAAGCTGCCCCTGTCCGATCCCTTGGCCGGGGTCATGGGCGCCCAGAACGCCCTGAGCCTCGAGACCGACCTGATGGGCAAGGTCACCATCCAGGGCGCGGGCGCGGGCAAGCTCGAGACCGGCTTCGCGATATTGTCGGACATCTTGGCCATCCACAGGCGCTAGCCTCCGAAGGGGGTTTCGTCCGCCAACTTGACTCTCCCCCTATCTTCTTTATATGCTAGAGGCGCAGTCTTGACTGTGTCATGCCGTTTGCTTTAACAGCGACAATCCGTTTCTTCGCACCCCCGTCTATCCCGGAATCCGCATTGGAGGACCCATGAGCTCCGCCCCGAAACTTACGCCCGGCGTCCAGAAGTACGTCGACGCCGCCCGCAAACTTCTGGCCCAGCGCGACGCCGCCGTGACCCGGATGAAGACGATGAGGTTCGACACGATCGCCGTCCACGGCCTCTACACCGTCGAGGAGGCCCTCGAGCGCAACCAGGGCGCCGTCATCGAACCCCTCTACCTTTCCGCCTCCCAGGCCTACGCCGACGCCGACGAGCTCGAGGCCGCCCTGGCCTATCTCGTCCCGACCTGGTGCTACACGCGCATCGCCAACCCGACGACCTACTACCTCGAATGGGTCCTGGCCCTGCTCGAGGGCTATCGGACGGGCCACGATACGTCGTGTCTGGTCACGGCCTCGGGCATGTCGGCCATCGCCGCCGCCGTCGATCCCTTCCTGGTCAAACAAAAGGAGGGGCCGGAGCGGATGAACTTCGTTTCCTGCGTCCAGGTCTACGGCGGGACGTTCCAGCACTTCTCCGTCCGCAAGATGAAGGAGCGCGGCATCGAATGCCGCTGGGTCCAGCATCCCTGGGACATCGAGGACTGGAAGTCCAAGATCGACGACGACACGCGCTTCCTCTACATGGAGATGCCGTCGAACCCCCAGCAGTCCTTCACCGACGTCAAGGCCTTGGCGGACCTGGCCCACAAGTGGGAGATCCCGCTCATCATCGACGCGACCTGCGCGACGCCGGCCCTGATGAGGCCCATCGCCCACGGCGCCGACATCGTCGTCCACTCGCTGACAAAGTCGATCACGTCAGGCGGCCTCGCCATCGGCGGCGCGCTCATCAGCCGAAAGCCCATCACGACCAAGGTCAAGAACGACCACCCCCTGTTCAAGGACAGCTTCGCCGAATACGTCAAGTTCCTGCCCTACCGCGACAACGGCCCCGCCTCCTCCCCGGTCAACGCCATCTTCGCCCTGAACGACCTGCGCACTCTGCGCTCGAAAATGGACGTCGTCAGCGCCAACTGCCAGAAGGTCGCCGAGTTCCTCCAGAAGCACCCCAAGGTCTACCAGGTCGACTACCTCGGCCTGCCCAGCTACCACCTCCACGAAGTGGCGAAAAAGTACATGAAGCTCGTCGATTCCGGCGACAGCGCGGGCCAGGAGATCAACCGCTACGGCCACCTCATGAGCTTCCGGGTCGACGGCCCCCCGGCAAACGCCCGCAAGGTCTTCGACGGCTTCAAGATGATCTACCGGGCCACCGATCTCGGCCGCATCAAGAGCGTCGCCACCATCCCGGCCATCTCGACCCACCAGCAGCAGGGCGAGGAGGCCCGGCGCATGGCCGACGTGCCGCCGCAGCTCATCCGGCTCTGCGTCGGTGCCGAGCACCCGGACGACGTCATCGCCGACCTCGACCAGGCCCTGAAGTCGCTCTGACGACGCGATCGAACAGGAGAACACCGTGCCCGAAGGAATGAAAACGTCCGGATACAGGGGCCGCTGGGCTTTCATCAACCTGACCAACAGGACCGTTCGCGTCGAGCCGGCAGACCCCGGCTACGCCCGCGACTATGTCGGCGGCCGCGGCCTCCAGGCCCGGCTCCTGGCCGACCATCTCGAAAAAACGGGCCCGCTGGCGGACCCGCTCTCGCCCGGGAACAGGATCGTCATCGGCACAGCCGCCCTGAACGACACCGCCGTGGCCACGGCCGGACGCGGCTCCTGCTCCTTCGTCGGCACGATGGCCCGCTCGCCGGAGCCGGCCGCCTGGGTCCCCGGCCACAAGCCCATCTCGGGGCTCGTCACCCACTCGAGCGCGGGCGGGCTCTTCCCCAACATGCTCAAGCGGGCCGGATTCGACCAGATCGTCATCGACGGCCGGGCGGACCGCCCCGTGCGCCTCGAGATCGTCGGCGGCGCCTGCCGCGTCGTCGATGCCGAGGACGATCTCTTCGAAACGGTCGCGGGCCGGCGCGTGCCCCCGGCCGCGTCGATCATCACCGATACGCTCACGGCCGGGCTCAAGGGATCGTCCACCCTGACCGTCGGCCCGGCCGGCTGGAACCTCGTCGATTTCGCCTGTCTCACCGCCGACCGACACCGCAACTTCGGCCGCGGCGGGGCGGGCGCCGTTTTCGGCTCGAAAAACCTCGTCGCCATCACCGCTCTCGGCAACGAAGCCGTCGTTTACGACGACCCCGAAGCGTTCCGGCGTCTCAGCCGGGAGCTCGACGCCCAGATCAAGTCCAGCGTCGAGGACCCCGCCAGAACGGCCTCGTTCCGCCCGACGACGGGCACGACCTGGTGGCTGGACCGGGCTTTCAACGGCCGCTACCTGGGCGCCAAGGGCGGCTATCTGCCCTGGCATAACTTCGACGAGGGCGCCTTCGAGGCCTCGGACTACGACAAGGTCTCGACGGACGCGTTCCTGGCCATCTCCGAAAAGCACGACGTCTGCAACAAGTGCCGGCACGTCTTCTGCACACGCGGGGCCCGGGTCGAATCCGGGCCCTATGCGGGCGAGGGCGTGCGGCCGGAGTTCGAGACGATCGCCCTGTGGATCAATTGCGGCATCCTCGACCGCGACGCGATCTTCCACATGAACGCGCTCTGCAACGAGCTCGGCGTCGACACCATGACCTTCGGCAGCGTGATGTCCGGGGCCATGGAGCTCCAAGAGAAGGGTCTCCTCGGCCGCGTCGGCGGGGCGCCCGCCTTCGGGGACGCCCCGGGCATGATCCGGACCCTCAAAGAGATCGCCTATGCGTCGAGCGACCTCGGGCGCCTCGTCGGTCATTACAGCGACCGGGTCATCGCCGAGCTCGCGGCGGCAACGCCGGCGTCCCAGGCCGATATCGCCTATTGCCTGACCACCGCCTTCGGCGGCCTCGGCTACGCCGGGATCAGCCCCAAGGCGTTCCCGGGGATGTTCACGGCCTACGGGACCTCGAACCGCGGGCGCGGCGACCACACCTACGCCTGGACCGTCCAGGCCGAGGAGGGAGGGCTCAAGGACGCGCGTGACCTGGCCGCTTACGTCGCCGAAGGGCAGGGCGGCAAGGCCCTCGTCGATTCCCTCGGGCTATGCGATTTCTTCACGGGCGACATCACGGCCGAGCCATTCCTGTCGCTCTATCACGCCCTGTCCGGGGTCGCCTACACGCCCGAATCGCTGAAAGCGTGCGGCCGGAGGATATACGCCCTCGAGCGGCGCATGAACAACGCCCAAGGCCGCGACCGGACCTACGACGCTTATGTCCCGCCCAAGCTCAAGGTCCCCATGACCCGCGGGGCCCACGCGGGCCGGGCCGTCGATGAGGCCTTCTACAACACCGTCCTCGACGCCTATTACGAAGCCTGGGGTTGGACGAAGCCGGGGCGGGTCGTCTAGCGCAAGAGAGACCGTCCCGCCTTACCGGACTGTCCCTCGGGTTGAATTCGCCCGGCGCTTCCTTTACAATCGGCCCGATGGACAAGCTGATCATCCGCGGCAATCCCGGCCTTCGAATGAGGGGCGAGGTCCGCATGAGCGGGGCCAAAAACGCCGTCCTCCCGGCCATCGCCGCCTCGCTCCTCTCGAGCGCGGAGGTCCGCCTCACCAACGTGCCGCACGTGAAGGACGTCGAGACCATCCTGACGCTCATCGCGGAGCTCGGCGGCTCGTACAAGCTCGCCGGTGACGGCGTCGCCCTGCGCGTCCCCCGGATCCGATCCGACGAGGCGTCCTACGAGCTCGTCCGGGCCATGCGCGCCTCCATCCTCGTCCTCGGCCCGCTCTTGGCCCGCTTCGGCAAAGCGGTCGTGGCCCTGCCCGGCGGCTGCGCCATCGGCTCGCGGCCGATCGATCTCCACATCGCTGGCCTGCGGAAGCTCGGCGCGACGATCTCCCTCGAGCACGGCTACATCCAGGCCGAGGCCGGCCGCCTCCAGGGCGCCGAGATTGTCTTCGAAAAAAAGACGGTGACCGGGACCGAGAACCTGCTCATGGCCGCGGCCCTGGCCAAGGGCGAGACCATTCTCCGGAATTGCGCCCGGGAGCCCGAGGTCGTCGACCTGGCCGTCCTCCTCAATAAGATGGGCGCGAAGATCGACTGGCCCGACCCGGAAACGGCCCGCATCCGCGGCGTCAAGGAGCTCGGCGGCGCGAGCCACGCCATCATCCCCGACCGGATCGAGACGGGCACCTTCCTCGTGGCCGGCGCCCTGACCTCCGGCGACTTCGTCGTCCGCGGCGTCATCCCCGAGCACGTCGAGAGCGTCATCGCCAAGCTGAGAGCCTCGGGGGCCTATGTCGAACCCGAGGGCGAAGGGGCCCTCCGCGTCGTCGGGAAGGGCGAGATCGGGGCCCAGGACATCACGACCTCGCCCTACCCGGGCTTCCCCACCGACATGCAGGCCCAGTTCATGGTCCTCCTGACGCAGGCCGCCGGCACGTCGATCATTACCGAGACGATCTTCGACCGCCGCTTCTCCCATGTCAACGAGCTCGTCCGCCTCGGCGCGTCGATCGAGGTCCAGGGCGACAAGGCCATCGTCAAGGGCAAGACCCCGCTCTCCGGGGCCGAGGTCGTGGCCACGGACCTACGGGCCTCGGCGGCCCTCGTCCTGGCCGGTCTCGTCGCGTCCGGAGAGACGACCGTGACGGAGATCGAGCACCTCGACCGCGGCTACGAGCGGATCGAAGAGAAGCTCAGCGGGCTCGGGGCCTCGATCGAGAGGGTCAAAGCATGACCGCCCCGCCGGCCGCCGACTGCGTCTTCTGCCGCATCGTCCGCGGGGAGATCCCGGCGAAGCTCCTCTTCGAGACCGGGCGCGTCATCGCCTTCGACGACCTCCGGCCGCAGGCGCCGGTCCACGTTCTCGTCATCCCCAAGGCCCACTTCGCCTCGCTCAACGACGTCCCCGAAGGCTCGGAGGGCCTTCTCGGGGAGCTTCTCCTCGCGGCGCGCCGGGCGGCCCGCGAGAAGGGCGTCGCCGAGACGGGCTACCGAGTCGTCCTCAACACGGCCCGCGATTCCGGTCAGGACGTCCTGCACATCCATTTCCACGTCCTCGGGGGGCGGCGCCTCGGCTGGCCGCCGGGGTGACGGAGGGACGCCCGAACGGCGGCGCGTCATGGCCTACCTCATCGACGGCAACAATCTCCTCGGCCGCATCGCGCCGCACGAGCTGCGGGAGCGCGGCGGCCGCGACGGCCTCGTCGTGAGGCTTCTCGCCTTCCAGCGGGTCACCCGGGCCCGGATCCATCTCGTCTTCGACGGCAATCCCGAGGAGTCGCCGACGGACGTCCCGGTAAACGCCAAGTTCACCATCCACTATCCCGGCGCGGGCCAGAGCGCCGACGACGTCATCCTCGAGATGATCGGCCGGCAAACCGACCGCCGCCGCTTCTTCGTGGTCAGCTCGGACCGGGCCATCCGGGAGCTGGCCAAAAAGAAAGGGCTCGAAGCCGTGACCTCGGACGTCTTCGCGCGCGAGCTCAAGGCGGCCATCAAGGAAGGGAAGAAGCGGCGCGAGCTCTATAAAAAGACGGAGACCCCGACCGGTCTCGAGATCGATCTCTGGGACGAGATGTTCAGGTCCAAGCCATGAAAATATTTTCGATCGTCGGCGCGGGACGGCTGGGGACAGCCTTGGGGGCGGCGCTTGTCCGGCGGGGCTGGCTCGCCGAGGCCATCGTTGACAGGGACGTCCGGGCGGCCCGCGAGAGCCGGCACATCATCGGCCGGGGCCGGGCCTCGACATCCTACGCCGCGGCGGCAGAAGCGGGCGGGGCGGTCATCATCGCCGTGCCCGACGACGCCGTCGGCCGCGTCGCCGCGGCCCTGGCCCGGTCGGGCGGAGCGTGGGCCGGACGGCCGGTGTTCCACACGAGCGGACTCATGCCTTCGAGCGCGCTCGGGCCTCTCGCCCGGCGCGGGGCTTGTACCGCCTCGCTCCATCCGGTCCAGTCTTTCCCGCGGAAGGACGCTCCGGCGTCGGCCTTCAAGGGCATCACGTGGGGGATCGAAGGCGGCCCGGCCGCGGTCGAGGCCGCCGGTGAGATCGTCCGCGCCCTTCGCGGCCACGTCCTTCTGCTCTCGGAAAAAGACAAGCCCCTTTATCACGCCGCCTGCGCCCTGGCGTCGAACGCCTTTGTGGCTTTGGAGTGGACGGCCGCCGGGCTGCTGCAGAAGGCCGGCGTCGCGGAAGACGCCGCCTTCGCCGCTCTCTTGCCGCTCGTGCAAGGAACTTTACAGAACGTAAAGTCCCTGGGGCTGGAAAAGGCCCTGACCGGCCCGGTCGTTCGGGGAGATGCGGCCGCGGTCCGAAAGCATCTGGAAGCTCTGGAGAGCGACCCCGGAGCCAAAGAGATCTACGCCGCGGCGGGAAAGCTCGTCCTCCGCCTGGCCGCCAAACGGGGCCTTCCGGCGGGGCGCGTCAGGGCGTTGAAGCGTCTGCTCGAAGGTAAATGACCTCTTCCTCGAGGCGGACGCTGAACATCTGAAAGACTCTGTCCTTGAGCTCCGCGGCCAGGGCCAAGACGTCGCTGGCCCGGGCGTTCCCCTTATTGATAATGAAATTGCAGTGGACGTCCGAGACGGCCGCGTCCCCGACGGAGAGCCCCCTGGCGCCCGCCTGTTCGAGGAGCTGGCCGGCGGCGACTCTGGCGCCGCTCACGGACGAGCAGTTCTTGAAATAGCTCCCGGCACAGGCGGTCCCGTGGGGAGGATGCTTGGCCCATCTTTTCTCGAGGATGCCGCGGACCCTGGCCTCCGACTCACGCCTGTCACCCGGGGAGCACAGGAGCGTGGCCGAGAGGACGATGCCGCCGCCCTTTTTCAGGGCCGAATCCCGGTAACCGAAGCCCAATTCTCCCCTGGAGGCCGTTCGGAGCCCGCCCGACGGGGAAAACAGGCTGACCGTCTCGAGAACGTCCCCGATGCTCCAGCCGTAGGCTCCGGCGTTGCCGTAGACGGCCCCCCCGACCGTCCCCGGGATCCCGGCCAGAAATTCGAGACCGGTCAAGCCGGCCTCGATGGCTTCGCGGAGAACGCAGGCGAGGCTTGTCCCGGATTGAACGATGAGGCGTTGCTGCTCCCGGCGAACCCCTTCAAGGCGGTTGCGGACGATGATCCCCCTGTAGCCCGCGTCATCGAAGAGCAGATTGAAGCCTCCCCCGATGACATAATAGGGGTATTTTTCGGAGGCAGCCAGGGAGACGGCCGCCTCGAGATCGGATTCCGTCGTGGCCTCGAAGAAGAGGTCCGCGGGCCCTCCGATGCCGAAGCTGGACATGGCCGAGAGCGGCACATTTTCCGACGGGGAGGTCCCCATTTTCGAGAGAAAGGCCTCCCGAAACAGCGATTTCCGGTCCATGGCGCGTATTATACCCTGGATTGGCCGGCAGAGCACGGCGGAATTCCGGGCATGAGCGGGATCTCGATCTGTCGCGAATCCGGGGCTCAACCCCGGTTCTGGCATATATATTGCTATTATTCAGGGCGTGAACGCACGAATGTTGACAAAGACAGGGATGCGGGCTATGATTCCAGAAATTTTCGAGAGAGGTTAGCATGAACAGGAAACCCTTTGTGTTCGTGATCCTGGTACTCGCTCTCGCGGGCCTCGCGGCCGCCCAGAGCGCCGACGAGGACTACCTCAAGGCCATGCAGATCGCGGATAACTGCCAGAAGGTCCAGGCCTTGGAAGCCTATATCAATAAATACGCCGGCCAGGGCACGACCAACGAGCACTGGGCCTACGCGTACTACTGCCTGACCCCTTGCGCGTCGAAGAGCGCCCAGAAGGCGGCCGAGCACGGCGAGAAAGCGCTGACCATGGACGGCATCGACGCACAGACGAAGCTCCAGCTCATGGCCGCGATCCCGACCCTCTACAGCACGGCCGGCTTGGCCGACAAGTCCAACGCCGCGGCTCATAAGCTCATCGACTACGGGAAGGCCTCGAGCGACGCCAAGCTGGGCGCCAGGCTCCAGGCCGGCGGCTATCTGCTCATCGGAAAGAACGCGGAGACCGCCGGCGACAACGCCAAGGCCACGGAGAACTACATCATGGCCTATGACATCCTGAAGGATGCAAGCATCGTCAAGGAGATCAAGAGCCTGGCGGACAAACTCTACAAGGCCCAGAAGTACGCCGAAGCTGAGCAGGTTCTCCAAAGGTTCTACGCGGCGGACCAGGGACCGGAAAGCGCCACGGTCTATGCCCAGACCCTTTACAAGCAGAACAAGATCAACGAAGCCCTGGCCATCTACAGGGAAGCCTTCGCGAAAAAGAAGACGGGTGGCCTGGCCAAGAACATCGCCACGATCCTGAACAACCAGGTCAAGACCGATCCTTCCAAGACGATGGAGGCCATCAACGCGCTTATCGAAGCCGCCCTCCTGAATCCCAAAGAAGCCAACCAATACACCGAGGCCGCCAAATACCTCTTCGTCAGCCAGGACAAGGGCCTCGCCTCGAGCTACGACCAGATCGCCGAGCACAACAAGGCCATCGAGGAGTTCACCAAGACCTATAACGCCAAGGTCGAGGGCAAGAACGAGGAAGACCTGTCCGAGGCGGACAAGCGGCTCCTCAAGACGCTCGAGGCGAACATCGAGGCCGAAAAGCAGGCCATCGCCAAGATCCAGGCCGGCCACAAGGGCGTCCTGGACAAGTTCAACGCTCTCGTCGCCCAGGCCAAGACCCGGCTCGGCAAGTAAGCGGCTCCAGTCCGCTCACGACACCCGCCTTCCGGCTCCGCGAGGCGCCGGAAGACGAGGGGCTTCGATAGAAGAAGGAGGGAAGACGTGTCCTCCTCTCCCGCCGGGCCGAAGGATCGCTCCCGGGCCGAGGCGCTGCGCCGGAAGATCCTCTACCACGAGCGCAAGTACTACGTCGACAACGACCCCCAGGTCTCCGACCCGGAGTTCGACGGCCTCATGCGCGAGCTCCGCGACCTCGAGACCCGCTTCCCCGAGCTCGTGACGCCCGAATCGCCGACGCAACGGGTCGGCGAGAAGCCGGTCGAGGGCTTCCCCGCCGTCGTTCATCGCAGCCCGATGATGAGCATCGAGAACGGCTACAGCGAAGACGAGATCCGCGAGTTCGACGAGCGCGTGCGCAAGCTCCTCCCCGGCCGGGAGGTCGCCTACACGGCCGAGCTCAAGATCGACGGTCTCGGCATCTCCGTCGTCTTCCGCCAGGGCAAGTTCGCCCGGGCCGTCACGCGCGGCGACGGCGTCCGGGGCGACGACGTCAGCGGCAACGTCAAGACGATCCGCTCCCTGCCGCTCGTCATCGAGACCGGGGGGGAGGTCGAGGTCCGGGGCGAGATCTATCTTCCGTTCGCGTCCTTCCGCAAGATCAACCGGGAGCGCGAGGAAGCGGGCGAAGCCCTCTTCGCCAACCCCCGCAACGCCGCGGCGGGCTCCATCCGGCTCCTCGATCCCAAGCAGGTGGCCTCCCGCAACCTCAGCGTCTTTCTCTATTACCTCGTCATCGACGGCCGTGAGGAGCCGGGCCAGTGGGGCGCCCTCAAGAAGCTCCGCGAGCTCGGCTTCCCGACCGATCTCCACTCCCGGTTCTGCAAGACCATCGACGACGCCCTGGCTTACTTCCGGGAGTGGAACGCGAAGCGGGACAGCCTCGATTACGACGCCGACGGCATCGTCATCAAGGTCGACGCCGCGGACGAGCGGCGGGAGCTCGGGGCGACGGCCAAGTCGCCGCGCTGGGCCATCTCCTATAAGTTCCCGGCCCGGCAGGCGACGACCCGGGTCAACGACATCATCATCCAGGTCGGCCGCACCGGCGCCCTGACGCCCGTGGCCGTGCTCGAGCCGGTCAAGCTCTCGGGAACGACGATCAGCCGGTCGACGCTCCACAACGAAGAGGAGCTGCGGCGGAAGGATGTTCGGATCGGCGACCATGTCCTCATCGAGCGGAGCGGGGACGTCATCCCCAACGTCGTCTCGGTGATGAAAGAGCGGCGGCCCCGCGGCGCCCGGGCGTTCGCCTGGCCGAAGCACTGTCCCGTCTGCGGCTCGAAGGTCTTCCGGCCCGAAGGCGAGGTCATCTCGCGCTGCGCCAACACCTCCTGCCCGGCCCGCGTCCGGGAATCCATCCTCCACTTCGCGGGGCGCCGGGCGATGGACATCGACGGGCTCGGCGAAGCCATCGTCGACCAGCTCCTCGGCGCCAAGCTCGTTCGCTCCCTGCCCGACCTCTACGGCCTCCGCTATGACGATCTCGTGGCCCTCGAACGGCTGGGGCCGAAGAGCGCCCGGAATCTTCTCGACGAGATCGAGGCCTCGAAGTCGCGCGGCCTCGCCCGGCTCCTCTTCGCCCTGGGCATCCGCCACGTGGGAGAGCGGCTGGCCCAGACGCTGGCCGCCAACTTCCCGAGCCTCGAGGCTCTCGAGGCGGCCGGCCGGGACGAGCTCGTCCAGGCCGAGGACGTCGGCCCCAAGGTGGCCGAGAGCATCGCTTTCTTTTTCGCCCAGCCGGAGAACCGCGAGCTCATCCGCCGCTTCAGGAAGGCGGGGGTGCGCGACCGGGCCGCCGCGGCCGCGGCCGGCCCCAAACCCCTGGCCGGCCAGGTCTTCGTCATCACCGGGACGCTCTCCGGACTGAGCCGCGACGAGGCGCGCGAGCTCCTGGAGGCGCAGGGGGCCGAGGTGGGGTCCTCCGTGACCCGCAAGACGACCGCGCTCGTCGTCGGGGAATCGCCGGGCTCGAAGCTCGACAGGGCCCGTGAGCTGGGCGTCCGGGTCATCGGAGAGGAGGAACTCCTGGAAATGGCCGGCCGTAAGCCGTAGCTACTTTTTCTTCTTCGCGCCGAAGATGTTCAGCCCGAAGGGGCCCTTGGAGGGCTTCTTTTTACCGCCCGTCAGCTCTTCGAGGGCTTCGCGCGCGGAGGCGTGCTCGGGCTCGACCTCGAGGGCCTTCTCCAGCTGCTTGATGGCCTTGGTCTGCAGGCCTTCGGCCTTGTAGAGAAGGCCGAGGCCCACGTAACCCTCGGGGTTCCACGGCTCGAGCAGGATGGCCGCCAGAAAATCCTGCTCCGCCTTTCTGACATACGCCGGCAGCTTCGATTCGCACATGGCCAGAAGAAGGAAATAGTCGCCCTTGTCCCGGCGCACCCGGACGGCTTCCTCGAGGTAGGCGATGGCCTCGTCATAGCGCCCCTGGGCATGCAGGGTCTTGCCCTGGCGGAATTTGATGTCGGCCTTCTTGAAGGTTTCCTGGATGTCCTCTTGGGTCGAGACCTGGCCGGACTTGGCGTCGTAAACCCGCCGCGAATCCTTGTTGCTCAGCACCCTGTAGGCGTTGGTGATACCGTCGAAAACCCCGTCGATCTGGGCCTTGAACTCGGCGGCCATCTTACGGTCGAACCGGTCGGGGTGGAAACGGCGGGCCATCTGGAAATAGGCCTTCTTGACGTCCTCTTCAGTGGCCGTTTTGGGGATGTCGAGGATCTGGTAGAGGGTCATCGCCGGGAGGGTTTCGCGGAAGGCCAGGACCTCGGCGACCGCCTGGGGGACGTCGGTCCGCGTCGCCGCGGGACTCAGGCGGGACTTCAGGTCCATCGGGGCGGCTTGGGCTTCGCCCTGGAAGTCGACGACGCCGAGGCAGTAGAAAAGATACAGGCTCTTCCAGAACTGCTCGCCCGGAATGGTCAGGCCCCGCAGGATGATGTCGGCGGTTTCCTTGCCCTGGATCTTCTCCAGGACCTCCTTCTCTTCGGTGGTCAGGAGATAGGCGTACGTTTTCCGGCCCAGGATGGGGGTGCGGCCGGCCAGAAAGGCCTGCAGGAGCGGGCTCGCCTGCATGCGCCGGATGCCATACTCGATGAGGAGGGGGACGCTGACCTGGGATTCGGTGCTCCCCGCGGCGATCTCCGCGAGCGGTTGAAAATCGATCTCGGCGTCGAAGTAGGCGAAGATGTTGAGGATGCTCTCACGGATCTGATGGGACAGCGCTTCCGCCAAGTCGTCCTCGGAGATCACGCCCTGGGTCTTGAGGGCCTCGCCGATGCTCTTGCCGGGCTCGATGAACTCGTCGATCTTGGCGTGGGCTTCCTTCGGGATGCGCTCCAGCTTGAAAAGGATCTCGCCCAGGCGCTCGTCCGCCACGTTCGTTTTGACCTGAACTATCGCGCCCTTGTCGAAGAAGAAGTACTTGAGGACCTCCTTCCGCCTGTAGATCATGCGGCCGGTCTTCTTGTTGAAGAAGATGTCCCTCAGGTGGGTCGCGATGTGGTTCATAGCGCTTCGAGTTCCCAAGCGGCCCAACTATAGTCAAATCCCCCGGATTTTTCAACTTGGCCCGGCAATAGGGCTCGCGGATACGGGCTCTTGGCTCGGGGGATTCCCTCCGTCGGGTCGCGGCCGATGAGAGGTTTGAAAGAGGCGGGGGATTGTGCTAATTATGGCGCATGAAGATCGCGATGGCACAGATCGTGCCGAAGCTCGGGGACGTCGACGCGAACGTCGACAGGCATCTGGACATCCTGGACAAGGCGCGGAAGGCGAAGGCCGACCTCGTCGTCTTTCCGGAACTGGGGCTGACGGGCTACACCTTGAAGGACCTGGCCGAGGAGGTGGCCCTCGATCCGGCCGCCGACCCGCGCTTCCGCAAGATCGTGGCCCGCTCGAAGGGGCTCTCGGCCGTCGTCGGCTTCGTCGAAGAGAGCCCGGCCGACCCGGGCCTCATCTACAACGCGGCCGCCTTCATCGCCGACGGCAAGATCGTCCACATCCATCGCAAGGTCTTCCTGCCGACGGGCGGGATCTTCGAAGAGGCCAAGGTCTTCGCCCAAGGCCGGGACTTCCGGACCTTCCGGGCGCCCTTCGGCCGGGCGGGGCTTCTCATCTGCCGCGACTTCCTCCAATACGGCTCGAGCTACGTCCACTACGCGTCCGGGGCCGATGTGATCATCTGCATCTCGGCCGCGCCGGGGCGCGGCGTCGCGGGCGGCGACGCTTTCGAGACCAGCCGGATGTGGGAGCTCATGGGCGAGGCCGTCTCCTTCTTCTCGACGGCTTTCGTCGTCTACGTGAACCGCGCCGGAAGCGAGGACGGCGTGACCTTCGCCGGCGGGTCGTTCGTCTTCGCACCCGGCGGCCGCCTTGTCGCGCGGGCCTCGTCCGTGGGACCGGACCTCGTCTTCTGCCGGATCGACCTCGCCGCCGTCCGGGAGGGGCGCCGGAAATGGCTGTTCAAGCGGGACGAGCGGCCGGAGGTCATCTGGAGGTCCCTCGAAAGGATCGTGCGTGCCCCCGAAGATTAACGGCGCATTCGTCGAAAAGATCCTGGTCGCCTTCATCCGTGAGGAATTCGGCCGCTGCGGATGCGGGAAGGCCATGTTGGGCCTCTCGGGGGGCCTCGATTCGGCGGTCTCGGCGGCCCTGGCCGCCAGGGCCCTCGGCCCGCGGAACGTCCTGGGGCTGATCATGCCGTACGGCAAGGCCTTCCCCGAAGACGTCCGCCACGCCAATGCGTTCGCCTCGCGGTTGGGCATCAGGCGCGAGACCATCGATATCGCCCCGCAGATCGACATCTACTTCGCCTCTCACCCGACGAAGAGCCGCGTCCGGCGCGGCAACAAGATGGCCCGGGAGCGAATGTCCATCCTCTATGACTATTCCGCGCGCGAGGGCGGGCTGATCCTGGGGACGAGCAACAAGACCGAGCTCCTCATCGGCTACGGCACGATCCACGGCGACATGGCCGGCGCGATCAATCCCATAGGCGACCTCTACAAGACGCAGGTCCGCGACCTCGCGGCCCGCCTCGGCGTGCCGGCCGCGATCCGCCGTAAAGCCCCGACGGCCGGCCTCTGGCCCGGGCAGACCGACGAGGGCGACATCGGTCTCGCCTACGAGGAACTCGACGCCATCCTCTGCCTCCTCGTCGAAGGCCGCAAGGTCCGCCACGAGATCGTCGCGGCCGGGCACGCCGCGGCGGCCGTTGACCGCGTCCTCAGGATGGTCAGGATCTCGGGTTTCAAGCGCATGATGCCGCCGATCGCCAAGCTCTCGATCCGCTCCGTCGGTCACGACTTCCTCTATCCGTACGACCGGGAACGATAGCCCATGGCCGGCCTTCTCTATGTCGTCGCGACGCCCATCGGCAACCTCGAGGACATCACCCTCCGGGCCGTCCGCATTCTCGGCGAGGTCGCGGCCATCGCCTGCGAGGACACCCGGCAGACCGTCAAGATCCTGAACCGGTTCGGGCTCAAGAAGCCGCTCATCAGCTATTTCCATCCCCGAGAGGGCCAGCGCATCCCGGAGATCATCGGCCTGCTCAAGGAGGGCCGGGATGTCGCCCTCGTTTCCGACGCAGGGACGCCGGGGATCTCCGACCCCGGCTTCCCCCTCATCCGCGAGGCCCTCAAGCAGGGCGTCCGCGTGGTCCCCATCCCGGGTCCCTCGGCCGCGACGGCGGCTCTGTCGGCCGCGGGCCTGCCCACACACCGTTTTCTATTTCTCGGCTTCCCGCCCCCGAAGGCGACGGGCCTGCGCAAGCTCCTCGAGGCCCAGGCCGGGCAGGAGGCGACCCTGGTCTTCTACCTGCCGACCCGCAGGCTGCCGGAGTTCCTGGCGGCGGTCATCGCGGCCCTCGGCGACAGGCGCGTCGTCGTGGCTAGGGAGCTGACCAAGATCCACGAAGAATTCCTGCGAGGGACCGCGCGGGAGCTGGCCGCGGCCGCCGGGGCACGGGCGCTCAAGGGCGAGGCAACGGTCCTCATCGAAGGCTCCCGCTGATCGATACTTGACAGCTGACCACTAAGATATTATATTTATAGCACGCTAAGATATTTGTCCAGGAGGTATCCAATGGCTATCATCAGATGGGATCCCTATAGGGACATGGTGACCCTGAGGGACAGAATGAATAGACTCTTCGAAGACATGTCCGGTTCCAAGGGCGAGGAAACGGACCTCGTGGCCCATTCCTGGGCCCCTTCGGTCGACATCTATGAGACCGAGAACGAGGTCGTCCTCAGCGCGGAGATCCCCGGCGTCGAGGAGAACGACGTCGAGATCAAGGTCGAGGACAACAACCTGACCCTCCGCGGTGAACGGAAGTTCGAGAAGGAGACCAAGGAAGAGAACTACCACCGCATCGAGCGCTCGTACGGGTCCTTCTTCCGCTCTTTCGCCCTGCCGAGCTACATCGATCAGGATCGGATCGAGGCCGAGCACGTGAACGGCGTCCTCAAGATCCGGATGCCCAAGAGGGCCGAGCTCAGGCCCCGCAAGGTCAAAATCCTGAAGCCGGTTCAGGCCCAGGCCGAGAAGGCGAAGAAGTAAGTCCCGACCGTTTCCTAGGCCTGCGCCAGCGTAATGGCGCGCACGTCCTTCGCCCCGGCCTCCTTCAGCACCCTCGCGCATTCGCGGATCGTCGCCCCCGTCGTGGTGACATCGTCCATGAGAATGAGCGTTCTCCCCGCGACCCGGGCCGGCCGCCGCACGGCGTAGGCGCCGCGGGCATTCCTCTCGCGGTCGGAGGCCCGCAAGCCGGCTTGGGCGGGAGCGTTGCGGGTCTTGACGAGAGAGCCCGCGAGGACACCGAGGCCGCGGAGCGCGGCCAGGTCGCGGGCCAGGAGACGAGACTGATTGAAGCCCCGTTCCCTCCGGCGCGACGGATGCAGGGGGACCGGGACGAGGAATTCCGCTCCCTCCCAGAGCCCCGTTTCCCCGGCCAGGCTCGCGGCGGCGTAGCCGGCCAGCGGCCGGCTGAGCGGAGCATACTTCCGGTACTTGAAGAGCAGGATGGCCTCCTTGAGCGTGCCGCCATAGACGCCGCAGGAGCGGTGAAGCGAGAAGGCCGGGACCGCGCCGAGGCAGCGCGCGCAGAGATGGTCCTCGCCCGCGCCCTGGTGGAAGCGTCCGCACCGCGGGCACGCCGCGCCGCGCCGCGGAACGAGGCGGGACAGGCAGGCGCGGCAGACGATCTTTTCACCGGCCGCTTCGAGGGGTTCCCGGCAGATGTGACAGAAGGACGGGAAGACGAGAAGCCCGGCGAGCCGGGACAGCCCGGCCGCCGCGGCCCGCAAACGGAGGGTCACTGGGCTCGGAGCTCTTCCTCGACCTTCTCCTGGCAATCGACGCAGTAGCGCGTCCAAGGAAAGGCCAGGAGCCTCTTCGCCCCGATCTCCTTCGAGCAGCTCTGGCAGACGCCGAATTCGCCGTGCTCGAGCCTCTTGAGGGCCTCGTCGATGAGCAGGAGCGTCTCGCGATCGCCATCGGCCAGGCTGAGAAGGAATTCCTTGGTGTAGGAGGTTTCCGCCTTATCGACGAGGTCCTGGGCGACGTTGGATTCCATCTCCTTGCTCTCGGTGATGGTGTCCGTGAGCTTGCGGATGATGGTCTCTTTTTTGTCGGCCAGCTTCTTCCGGAATTCGTCTTTGTCTTTCTTGTTCATCTTTCGAGGCATCGGACAGTCCCTTCATTTGGCATAATGCCGGCCCCCGACGATGGTCAGGGCCCGGTAGACCTGCTCGAGCAGGATGACGCGGGCGAGCTCGTGCGAAAAGGTCAGGCGCGACAGCGACATCGTCATGTCCGCCCTCTCCGCCACGCCGTCCGCGAGTCCGAGGAAGCCGCCGACGACGAAGGCCAGCGGTTTCCCCGAGTCCTTCTCCCGGCCACGGAGGAACCGGGCGAACTCATCGGACGTCAGCTCCTTTCCGTGATCGTCGAGACAGATCACGTAAGCTCCGTCGAGATGCTTTTCGAGCCCGCGCGCTTCAAGGTCCTTGATCTTGCCGGCGTGCTTCTCCTCCAGCCCTCGGGCCTCGCGCGTCTCGATGATCTCGATACCCGCCAAGGACCTGATGCGCGCCTCGTAAAAACCCTGCAACCCCCGTAACTCGGGATTCTTCGTCTTGCCGGGCCAGAGGAATTTCAGGCGCATCGCCGAAATCGCCCTAAAACAATAGCGATTCGATACCCGCTTGTCAACCCCTTTTTCCCGCCGCGGCCGGCCGGAGGCAAAGGGCCATCAGAAAGCGAGGCGGGGGGCGTCGCCCCAAAGCTTCTCGAGGGCGTAATGGTCGCGCGCCACCCTCGAAAAGACGTGGATGACGAAGGAGCCGTAGTCGAGCAGGACCCATTCGGCCGTTTCCCGGCCTTCGATGCCGATCGGGCGGAAGCCGGCCGGCTTGAGCGCCGCCTCGATCGCCTCCGCGACCGCGACGTTCTGCCGGGACGAGTTCCCGTTCGTGACGATGAAAAAGTCGGTGAACGAAGAGAGCTCCCTCAGGTCGAGGACGAAAAGCTCCTCGGCCTTGCGGGCCAGGGCGGCCTCGACGGCCAGCCGGACGGGCGCGGGGAGGCTTCGCTTGGTGAACCGTTTTTTCTTCTCTTCTGCCATGGCTCCTGTCGGCTCCTATCGGTTTCTGTAAAGTTCGTGTTCGCGGATGTAGGCGGCGACGGCCCGGGGGACGAGCCCTTCGAGGGACCGGCCCCGCCGGGCCTTCTCCCTGACGGCCGTCGAAGAAATGTCCAGGGCCCGAATGGGTGTAAGGACGACACGGAAGCGCGGCGCGGCAGGGCCCCCGAGGTCCCCCGCCTCGGCGAGCGGGCCGATCCGGCGCCGGAGCCGTCCATCGAGGACGTCCCGGGCCCGTTCGAGATCGAAGCCCGGGCGCCCGGTCACGATGAAGCGGCACTCCTCGAGGACCTTCTCGTACTGATGCCAGGCGCCGATGTCGAGGAAGGCGTCGACCCCGAGGATGAAGTACAGCCTGGCGCCGGGATACAGGGCCCTGAGCTTGCGCAGGGTCAGGATCGAGTAGGACTTCTCGCGGGCTTCCACCTCGATCGGCGAGACCTCGAGCCCGGCCCGGCGCCGGCAAGCGATCTCGACCATCCGGAGCCGGTCGGCCGGAGAGGCCGAAGCGCCCCCCGTCTTGTGCGGCGGAAGGTAAGAGGGGATGAAGAGGACTCGGTCGAGCCGGGCCCGGCGGCGGACCTCGGCGGCGGCCTTCAGATGCCCGAGGTGGACGGGGTCAAAGGTCCCGCCGTAGAGGCCGAGGGTCTCCACTACGGCTTGCTCCTGACCGCCTCGGCGAGCTCGTCGAGCTTGCGGGCCAGGGCCTCGACGAGCGGCTTGAGGCCCTCCCGCTTGAGCGCCGAGATGGCGAAGATGGGGATCTTCTTTCGGGCGGCCATCCGCCGCAGCCGGACGAGACGCGACGTGTCGCCGCCGAGGAGGTCGACCTTGTTGGCCGCCAGGACCTGGGGCCGGGCCGCGACCTCGGGTGAGAAGGCCTCGAGCTCTTTCATGATGATCTTGTAGTCCTCGACGGGGTCCCGGCCCGAATAGGGCGAGACGTCGATGATGTGGACGAGGAGCTTCGTCCTCTCGATGTGGCGCAGGAATCGAATGCCCAGGCCCTGGCCGAGATGGGCCCCTTCGATGAGGCCGGGGATATCGGCGACGACGAACGAGCGGTATTCCCCGATGTCGACGACGCCGAGGTTGGGCGCGAGCGTCGTGAAGGGATAGTCGGCGATGAGCGGCCGGGCCGCCGAGATGCCCGAGATGAGGGTCGATTTCCCGGCGTTGGGGAAGCCGACCAGGCCGACGTCGGCGATTAGCTTGAGCTCGAGGAAGAGCTCCTTATCCTCGCCGGGACGGCCGGGCTGAGATTCACGCGGCGTCTGGTGCGTGGCCGTGGCGTACGAGGCGTTGCCGCGTCCGCCGCGCCCGCCCCGGGCCGCGACGTAGGTCTGGCCGTGCACCGTCAGGTCGGCGAGGACGGCCCCGCCGTCCTTGTCCTTGATGACCGTCCCGACGGGGACGCCGAGAGAGACCTCGGCGCCGCGCTTGCCGTGGCGGTTGCCCCCCTCTCCGGGAGCGCCGTTCTTGGCCTTGATGATGGGGTAGAAGCGGAAATAGGCGAGGGAGCTGACGTTCTCGTCGGCGACGAACGTGATGCTGCCCCCGTCGCCGCCGTGACCGCCGTCGGGCCCGCCTTTCGGGACCCGGGCCTCGCGGCGGAAGCTGACGCAGCCGTTCCCGCCCTTCCCGGCTTTCAGCGTGACGGTGACTTGGTCAACGAACAACGGCGGTTCGGCTCACCCTCAGGCGGGCAGGACGGAGACGACCTTCCCCTTCCGGCCCTTGTCGGAGAACTTGACGGTCCCTGTGACCAGGGCGAAAAGGGTGTCGTCCTTGGCCCGGCCGACATTGGGCCCGGGCTTGATGGGCGTGCCCCTCTGGCGGATGATGATCGTCCCGGAGTTGACCTGCTGGCCGCCATAGCGCTTGACGCCCAGCCTCTTTCCCGAGCTGTCGCGTCCGTTCTTTCCGGCTCCGCCGGTTTTTTTATGGGCCATGGCTTACTCCTTCGTCGCTTTCTTCGTCTTGGCCGGGGCCGGCTTCTTTTCGGCCTTCGGCTTGGCGGCTTCCTTCTTGGCGGGCTTGGCCTTGGCCGCCGCCTTGGCGGGTTTCGCGGCAGGAGCCTCCACGGGAGCGGGCGCCTTCGGCTTGGGGGCCGGGGCGGGCTTCTCGACCGGGGCCGGCTTTTCCTCGGCCAGATCGGTGGCCGTGAGCTGGGTCCGGTCCGGAGTGATCCGGGTGATGCGGACCTTGGTCAGCTGCTGCCTGTGGCCGTGGGTCCGGCGGAACTGTTTCCTCCTCTTCTTCTTGAAGACGAGGACCTTCTCGTCCTTGAAATTCTCGAGGACGAGCCCCAGGACCATGGCGGCGTCGAGGACGGGCGTGCCGACCTGGACCGTCTCGCCGTCCTCGATGAGGAGGACGCGGTCGAACTGGGCCTTCCGGCCCGGTTCGAGCTCGAGCTTCTCGATGGCCAGGACGTCGCCGACCTTAACGCGGTACTGCTTGCCGCCGGTCACGATCACTGCGTACATGGGAACCTACCCTTCCGTTCAGATATAAAAGTTGGAGGTCAAATTTAGCATAGGACCCGTCTCCTGTCAAATTGGGCGGTGCAGGGCTCGAACCTGCGACCCCCGGCTTGTAAAACCGATGCTCTACCGCTGAGCTAACCGCCCCCGATCGCCGGACAGGTCCTTCCGGGAGAGGGAGAAGCGCCCCCGACGGGATTCGAACCCGTGTTGCTGCCTTGAAAGGGCGGTGTCCTGGGCCTCTAGACGACAGGGGCGAAAACTGAGCCGTGCTGGACTCGAACCAGCGACACCCGGCTTAAAAGGCCGGTGCTCTCCCTCTGAGCTAACGGCCCAAAAAAAATACTATTATAGTGATGGAGAAGAAAGAGTCAATCACGGCCGGCTGAAGTCCGGGCCCCCTCAGGAGAGGGGCTCGAACTTGATGATCTTCCACTGGCCGCGATGCGGGATGTTGTTGACCTCGTCCTTGAGAAGGTACTGCCTCATCGCCAGCCTGTAGTTCTTGGTGACGCCGGCCCTGTTCGTGATGGTGATCTCGATGTCCTTGGAGTGGACGTTGCCGGTCAGCTCACGGACGGTCGCCAGCTCGCGCTGCCCGAGCGAGAACATCGTGATCTCTTCTTCCTCGGCAGCGGCAGCCTTGGCGGCATTGTAGGCCTTCTTGTATTCCTGCATCTTGCCGTTCTCAATGTCGTACTTGGCCTGGAGCTCGTCGATCCTCCTCTGCGCGGCGGCCTTGCCGCCGGCGGACCGGGAGGTGTCTTTTTCGAACTGGGCGTCCTTGAGGGCCCCGTCGGCATCGATCGTCGGCCCGATCTGGGCGTCCTGCATCTTCTTCGCCTCGATCTCGGCCGCGTTCAGCGCGGCGAGAGAGGCCGGCTCGATCTTCTCGGGGCCGATGCTGACGATGGACCAGGAGCCGAGCTCGGGCTGGAAGGGTTCCAGGGCCATGCTGGACATGGTGTCGTTGTCGTTCATCTGGACGGCGTTGAAGTACTTCTTGAGCAGCGTCTTCTCGGGCGCCGACGTGCACGCCTGAACGACGAAGAACGCGACCAGAAGACCGATCACGATAAGAGCCTTATTTCGCATCATGCCTCCTTCCTGGAATTGTTCCGAGATTCCTCTGGGCCCATGATATCTTCTTTCGCGGGCTAAAATCAAGCCCTTTTCTTCGCCGGCTAGGGGTATTTTTTCGGCCGGCCATTTATGTTACACTACCCGGCTCGAATACATTATTTGAGGTTAGAACATGGCGCATGAGAAAGACATCGTCCTCAAGCACCCGAAGGACCCCTCGGCCCTCCTCGACGTCATCCGCGACGTCCAGGCCCGTGAAGGGCGGATCTCCGAAGAGGCCGTCGGCCGCATCGCCGCGCATCTGAAGCTCGCCGAGGCGGAGGTCCGCGGGGCGGTCTCGTTCTATCACTTCTTCTCCCTCGCCCCCCGCGGCGCCTCGACGGTCTACCTGAACGACTCCATCACCTCGAGGATGAAGGGGCGGACGGCGGTGGCCCAGGCCTTCGAGGAGGAGGCCGGCTGCCGCTTCGGCGAGGTCTCCGCCGACGGCAAGGTCGGCCTCTTCCCGACCTCCTGCATCGGGATGAACGACCAGGAGCCCTCGGCCATCGTCGACGGGGTCGTCTTCACGGCCCTCACCCCCGAGAGGGCCAAGGCCATCGTCCGGGGCCTGCGGGCCGGGACGCCGGCCCGGGACCAGATCGCCACCTTCGGCGACGGCGCCAACCAATCGGAGCTCATCAGGGCCATGGTCGTCAACAACATCCGCAATCGCGGGCCCGTCCTCTTCGGCGCCCACGAGCCGGGCGCGGCGGTCCGCAAGGCCGTGACCATGACGCCCGAGAAGGTCATCGACGAGATCAAGAGGGCCAGCCTCCTCGGCCGGGGCGGGGCGGGGTTCCCGACGGGGCTCAAGTGGGAATTCTGCCGGCGCGAGAAAGCGGCCGAGCGCTTCGTAGTCTGCAACGCCGACGAAGGCGAGCCGGGGACGTTCAAGGACCGGGTCATCCTGACCGAGCTCCCCCGGCTCGTGTTCGAGGGCATGACCGTGGCCGGCTACGCCATCGGGGCAGGGACCGGGGTCCTCTACCTCAGGTCCGAATACGCCTACCTCCGCGCCCACCTCGAATCCGTCCTGGCGGACCTGCGGAAAGAAGGACTCCTGGGCAAAAAGATCGCCGGTTCGGCGGGATTCGATTTCGACATCGTCATCAAGTCGGGCGCCGGCGCCTATATCTGCGGCGAGGAATCGGCCCTTCTCGAATCGGCCGAAGGCAAGCGCGGCGAGCCGCGCGACAGGCCGCCGTTCCCCGTCCAAACGGGGTACAAGGACCAGCCTACGACCGTCAACAACGTCGAGACCCTGGCCACGGCCGCCCGCATCCTGGTCGAGGGCGCGGCCTGGTTCAAGGCCATGGGGACGGCCCCGTCGGCCGGCACCAAGCTCCTGAGCGTGTCTGGCGACTGCAGCCGGCCCGGCGTCTATGAGGTCGAGTACGGCCTCACGGTCGCCGATCTCCTGGACATGGCCGGCGGCGCCGGGGCCAAAGCGGTCCAGGTCGGCGGTCCGTCGGGGACATGCGTCGCCCCGGCCGCGTTCGGCCGCAAGATCTGTTTCTCCGACCTGGCCACGGGGGGCTCCGTCATCGTCATCGGCCCGGACCGCGACATCTTCGAGATCGTCTCCAACTTCATGGATTTCTTCATCGAGGAATCCTGCGGCTGGTGCGTCCCCTGCCGGGCGGGCAACGTTCTGCTCAAGAAGAAGTTCGAGAAGGTCGCCCGCGGCCTCGGCACGGAAGGCGACCTCCGCGATCTCGAGACCTGGGGCAAGCTGATCAAGGCCACGAGCCGCTGCGGGCTCGGCCAGACGTCGCCCAATCCCATCCTGACGACCCTCAAGAGCTTCCCCGAGCTCTATCAGGCCAAGATCCGGAAAGGCGAGGAATTCGTCCCCGACTTCGATCTAGCGGCAGCCATCCAGGCCGGCTGCGCGGCGGCCAACCGCCAGCCGGAGTGCAAGGAGTCCCTCCATGACTGAGATCCGCTTCACCATCGACGGCAAGGAGTGCGCGGCCAAGCCCGGCCAGACGATCGTCGAGGCGGCCAAGGCCAACGGCATCTACATCCCGGTCCTCTGCAACTACGAAGGGCTCAAGCCCGTGGGCAGCTGCCGGATCTGCACCGTCCGCGTCGCCGGCAGGTACATGGCCGCCTGCACCCAGCCGGTGACCGAGGGCATGGCCGTCGAGAACACGGCCCCGGACCTCGAGGACATGCGCAGGTCCCTCATCGAGATGCTCTTCGTCGAGGGGAACCATCTCTGCCCCTCGTGCGAGAAGAGCGGCAACTGCGAGCTCCAGGGCCTGGCCTACCGCTACCAGGTGCTGGTCCCGCGGTTCCCTTATCTCTGGCCGGTCCGGTCCGTCGACGCCACGGCCCCCCTGCTCATGCTCGACCGGAACCGCTGCATCCAGTGCCTCCGCTGCGTCCGCGGCGTCAAGGCCAGGGACGGGAGGAAGGTCTTCGCTTCGGTCGAGCGCGGAGCCCGTGTTACAATAGAGGCGGACAAGAAGCTGGCCGCGCGGCTCTCCGATGAGGAGGCCCGCCGGGCTATGGATATCTGCCCCGTCGGCGCCATCCTGCGGAAAGAGAAGGGCTTCGCCCTGCCCATCGGGAAGCGCAAGTTCGACGGCGCGCCGATAGGCAGCGACATCGAGAAAGGGACCGGGAGGTAGGCCATGGGCAAACCCGTCATCGCCACCGCGTCGTTGGCCGGCTGTTTCGGCTGCCACATGTCCCTGCTCGACATCGACGAGCGCATCCTCAAGCTCGTCGAGGTCGTCGAGTTCAACAAGTCGCCGATCGACGACATCAAGAGATTTACCAAGCCCGTCGACGTCGGCCTCATCGAGGGCGGCTGCTGCAACAGCGAGAACGTCGAGGTCCTGCGCTCCTTCCGCAAGAACTGCAAGGTCCTCGTCTCGGTCGGCGAGTGCGCCATCATGGGCGGACTGCCGGCCCTGCGCAACAGCATCCCCCTCAAAGAGTGCCTGGAGGAGGCCTACGTCAACGGGCCCACGATCGAGCCCGGGGAGGGCATCATCCCCAACGACGAGGACCTGCCGATCATCCTGGACAAGGTCTATCCCTGTCACGAGGTCGTCAAGATCGACGCCTTCCTGCCGGGATGCCCCCCGTCAGCCGACCTCATCTGGGAGGCGGTGACCGCCCTCGTCGAGGGCCGGCCCCTCAATCTGAGCTACGATCTGATCAAATTCGACTGAAGAGTGAACGCCCATGGGTAGAAAAATCACGATCGAACCGGTCACCCGGGTCGAAGGCCACGGCAAGGTCACCATCCGGCTGGACGACGCCGGCAAGGTGACCCAGTCCCGCTTCCACATCGTCGAGTTCCGCGGTTTCGAGCGCTTCGTCCAGGGACGCCCCTACTGGGAGGCCCCGGTCCTCGTCCAGCGGCTTTGCGGCATCTGCCCCGTCAGCCACCACCTGGCGTCGGCCAAGGCCATGGACGTCATCGTCGGCGCCGGACCGGGAAAGCTGACCGCGACGGCGGAGAAGATGCGGCGCCTGATGCACTACGGGCAGATGCTCCAGTCCCACGCCCTGCACTTCTTCCATCTCGCCTCGCCCGACTTCCTCCTGGGTATGGACGCCGACCCGGCCATCCGGAACGTCATCGGCATCATCGCCCTCGACAAGGACCTGGCCACCCGGGCCGTCCTCCTGCGCAAGTTCGGCCAGGAGATCATCCTGGCGACGGCCGGCAAGAAGATCCACGGCACGGGCGCCGTGCCCGGCGGCGTCAACAAGAACCTCAGCCCCGAAGAACGGGACCGGTTCCTCAAGGGCGCCGATCCGTTCACGATCGACCGGATGATCGAGTGGTCCCAGGCGGCCATCGAGCTCTTCAAGGGCTATCACCGGAAGAACAAGGACCTCGTCGACGGCTTCGCCGCGTTCCCCTCGAACCACCTCAGCCTCGTCCGCAAGGACGGGGCCCTCGACTTCTATCACGGTTGCCTTCGCGCCGTCGACGCCGAAGGCCGCAAGGTCCTCAACGACGTCGACACCCAGGACTACCTCGAGCACATCGGCGAGGAGACGCGGTCCTGGAGCTACATGAAGTTCCCCTACCTGCGCGCGCTGGGCAAGGCCGAGGGCTGGTACCGGGTCGGCCCGCTGGCCCGGCTCAACACTTGCGACTACGTCCCCTCGCCGCTCGGCCAAAGGGAGTTCGAGACCTACAAGGCCTACACCGACGGCAAGCCCAACAACATGTCGCTTCACACCCACTGGGCCAGGCTCATCGAGCTCCTCCATTCCGCCGAGGTCATCAAGGAGCTGCTCCTCGACAAGGACCTCCAGGGCACGAAGCTCGTCAAGACGGGCCGGCGGGCGCCGGAGGGCGTCGGCCTCCTCGAGGCGCCCCGGGGCACCCTGTTCCACCATTACCGCGTCAACGCCGACGACCAGATCACCATGGCCAATCTCATCGTCTCGACGACCAACAACAACGAGCCCATGAACCGGGCCGTCAATTGGGTCGCCATGAACGTCCTCTCGGAGAAGCCCGAGATCACGGAGGGCATGCTCAACCGCGTCGAGGTGGCCATCCGGGCCTATGACCCGTGCCTGAGCTGCGCCACCCACGCCGTCGGCCGGATGCCGCTCGAGGTCACCCTCGTCGACGCGCGCGGCCGTGTCCTCCAGAGGAAGGTCCGCTGATTCCGCATCGAACGAAGACCCTGCGAGTGCTCGTCCTGGGGATCGGCAATCCCGGCCGCCGCGATGACGGCCTGGGGGCCGCCGCGGTCGATCGGCTGAAGAAGCGCCGCCTCCGGGGCGTCACCTGCGACGCCAACTACCAGATCAATATCGAGGACGCCCTGGCCTGTGCCGAACACGACGTCGTCGTCTTCGTCGATGCCGCCCGCGGGCTCCGCAAGCCGTTCACGTTCCAAGAGGTCGTGCCCGCCGCCGCCGCGCCGGCCATGAGCCATACGCTCGGGCCCGCATCGGTCCTCGCGGTCGCGGCCGGGCTTTACGGAAAGCGCCCCGAGGCCCGGATCCTGGCTATCCGCGGCCACAGCTTTTCGATCGGGGAAGGGCTCACCCGGCGGGCCGAGGGGAACCTCACCCTGGCCATGGCCTTCCTGGAAGCCTTCGTAAAAGGGGTCCGGTCATGACCAAGAAAACGATCTCGGTCGCCCGCGAACTCCTGGCCTCGAACAGGCAGGCCGCCTCGGCCATCCGGGCCGAGCTCCGGGCCCGCGGCATCCTCTGCGTCAACCTCCTGAGCTCGCCCGGCTCGGGCAAAACAACCCTCCTCGAAGCCCTGGCCGACCGCTTCCGCGACCGCTTCCGCATGGCCGTCATCGAAGGCGACATCGAGACCGAGCGCGACGCCGAGCGCATCCGGGCCAAGGGCGTGCCGGCCTGGCAGATCACGACCGGCGGCGCCTGTCACCTCGAGGCCCGCATGATCGGCAAGGTCCTCGGCGACGTGCCCGAGGCCATCGATCTCCTGTTCATCGAGAACGTCGGCAACCTCGTCTGCCCGGCGTCCTACGACCTCGGCGAGGACCTCCGCTTGGTCCTCCTCTCCTCCCCGGAAGGCGACGATAAGCCGGCGAAGTATCCGCAGGCCTTCCTCTCGGCCGACGCCCTCGTCCTGACCAAAGCGGACCTCCTGCCGTATCTGCCCTTCGATCCGGCCCGGGCCGCGGCGGAGGCCCTGTCCATCAAGCCCGGGCTCAAGGTTTTCACCGTCTCGGCGCTCCGCGGCGACGGCGTCGACGGCCTGGCCGGCTACCTCGTCGAGGCCCTCGAGCGCCTGAGGTCCGGCCGTGCATGAGCTGTCCCTCATCGCCTCCGTCTTCGACGTCCTCGAAGAGAAAGCCAGGGAGCACGGCGCGACACGGGTCACCGCGGTCGTGCTCAAGGTCGGGGTCATGGCGGGGGTCGTCCCCGACCTCCTCGAATCGGCCTTCGATATCTATAAGAAAGGAACGCTCGCCCAAACGGCCCGGCTCGAGATCGTCGTCGTCCCGACGAAGCTCCGCTGTCCCGACTGCGGCGGTGAGGCGGTCCGCGAGGATGGGGATTTTTCCTGCGCGGGCTGCGGGTCGCGGAAGGTCGAGATCGTCGAGGGCCGCGAGCTCGTCGTCGAGAGGATCGAGCTCGAGACATGACCCCGGAACTTGACAAGCTCGAATTCGTTCTGCTATAAATGCCCTCTTATTGTTTGGTCCGCATGTCTCCAGGCAAGGCCTTTAGGAGATTTTTATTTTTATAGACGATAGTCGCCCGCCCGTGAGGCCGGCAGCCGGCCGACAGCTGTATGCTGCCTCATCCCGACGCGCTCCCCGTCTGGCCGGCTCCACAGCCCCGGCGCGCCTCGGCCCCCGTCGTCCGACGGCAAACGAAATCCTCGTACCGGAGGGATGCTTTGGACACCGATAAAACGAAGATCCAGTCGATCGTCGACAAGCATCAGGGCCTCAGAAAAAATCTCATCGCCATCCTCCTCGACATCCAGGAGAGCTTCAACTACCTGCCCCCGGACGCCCTGCGGCACGTTTCCAGGGCGTTGTGCATGCCCCTCATCGATATCATCGGCGTGGCCACGTTCTACCGGGCCTTCAGCCTGAAGCCGCGCGGCAAGCACACGTGTCTTGTTTGCCTGGGAACGGCCTGCCATGTCCGGGGCGGCCCGAAGATCCTGGAGGAGCTCGAGCGCAAGCTCGACGTGCCGGCCGGGGAGACGACGAAGGACGGCCAGTTCTCGCTGGAGACGGTCGCCTGCCTCGGCTGTTGCGCCATCGGGCCCGTCGTCGTCATCGACGGCGAGTACCACGGCCACGCCACCATCCGCAAGGTCGGGCCGATCCTCGGCAAGTACCAGAAACCGGAAGCGTCATGACGGAAAGGAAGGACATCTGATGGCCGCAAAGAAGAAGCTGCGCATTCAAGACCTGGCGAAGATCCGGGAAAAGACCAAATCCCTGATGACCATCCGGGAGGGCGAGGGCCGGGCCCGGGTGACGGTCCACATGGGGACGTGCGGCATCGCCGCCGGCGCCCGGGACATTATGGACGCCCTCCTCGGGGAGATCGACAAGGCCAAGGTCCAGGACGTCATCGTCACGACCTCCGGCTGCGCCGGGCTCTGCAACGCCGAGCCGATGGCCACGGTCGAGTTCAAGAACCAGCCTCCCGTGAAATACGGCTATCTAACCCCCGAAAAGATGCAGAAGATCTTCATCCAGCACGTTCTGGGAGGCCAGATGGTGACGGACCTCGTCCTGGCCGTCGGCAGTGAAACCGTGTACTGAGAGGGACCGTGAAACATTATCGAGCTCACTTATTGGTCTGCGCCGGCACGGGCTGCGTCTCCTGCGGATCCTTCAAGATCAAGGAGGCCCTCGAGAAGGAGGTCAAGAAAAGGAACCTTCAGGACGAGGTCCAGGTCGTGGCCACGGGCTGCAACGGCTTCTGCGAGAGGGGCCCGATCGTCATGGTCCAGCCGGACGGCATCTTCTACCAGCTCCTCAAGGTCGAGGATGTCGCCCACCTCGTCGAGGAGCACCTCCTCAAGGGCCGCCCCGTCAAGAAGCTGATGTACGTCCCGCCCGCCGAAAAGCAGCCGGTCCCGAAGATGAAGGACATCGAGTTCTTCAAGCACCAGCGCCTCATCGTCCTGCGCAACCGCGGCCGGATCGACCCGGAAAAGATCGAGGAGTACATCGCCTTCGACGGCTACGAGGCCATGGCCAAGGCCCTGTCCGAAATGACGCCCGCGGCCATCATCGATGAGATCCTCTTCTCCGGCCTCCGCGGCCGGGGCGGCGCCGGCTTCCCCACGGGGAAGAAGTGGGCGGCCTGCGCCAAGGAGAAGCGGTCGCCGAAGTACCTCATCTGCAACGGCGACGAGGGCGACCCGGGCGCCTTCATGGACCGCTCCGTTCTCGAGGCCGACCCCCACGCCGTGCTCGAGGGCATGGTCATCGGGGCCAAGGCCATCGGCGCCTCCAAGGGCTTCGTCTACATCCGCCACGAATACCCCCTGGCCCTCAAGCGGGTCGAGATCGCCATCGCCCAGGCCCGGGAGAACGGCCTTCTCGGCGAGGACATCCTGGGCACGGGATTCGACTTCGACCTCGAGATCGTCCAGGGCGCCGGCGCCTTCGTCTCCGGCGAGGAGACGGCCCTGATCGCCTCCGTCGAGGGCCAGATCGCCATGCCCCGGCAGAGGCCGCCCTTCCCCGCCCAGAAGGGACTCTGGGGCCAGCCGACCGTCATCAACAACGTCGAGACGTGGGCCACCGTTCCCAACATTATCCGCCGGGGCTCGGAGTGGTTCTCGAGCCTGGGGACCGAATCGAGCAAGGGGACGAAGATCTTCTCGCTCGTCGGCAAGATCAACAACACCGGCCTGGTCGAGGTCCCCATGGGTATCACCCTTCGCGACATCGTCTATGGCATCGGCGGCGGCATCCCCGACAACCACGAGTTCAAGGCCGTCCAGATCGGCGGCCCTTCGGGAGGCTGCCTGCCGGCCAAGCTCCTCGACCTGCCCGTCGACTACGAGAGCCTGACCGCCGCCGGGGCCATGATGGGCTCGGGCGGCATGATCGTCATGGACGACAAGACCTGCATGGTCGACATCGCCAAGTACTTCCTCAACTTCCTCCAGGACGAGTCGTGCGGCAAGTGCGTCTCCTGCCGGGAGGGCACGCAGAGGATGTACGAGATCGTCAAGGACATCACCGAGGGCAAGGGCAAAGAGGGCGACCTGGCCCTGCTCGAGGAGCTGGCCCTGATCACCAAGGACGCCTCGCTCTGCGGCCTCGGACAGACCGCGGGCAACCCCGTCCTGACGACGCTGCGCTACTTCCGCCACGAATACGAGGCCCACATCCTCGACAAGCGCTGCCCCGCGGGCGTCTGCACCAAGCTCATCCGCTACGTCGTGCTTTCCGAGAAGTGCACGGGCTGCCTGTCCTGCAAGAAGGCCTGCCCGACCGAAGCCATCACCGGCACGCTCAAAGAGGTCCACTCGATCGTCCAATCCAAGTGCATCAAGTGCGGCGCGTGCCGGGAAGCCTGCCGGTTCGAGGCCATCGAACAGCAGCGCGAAGAAGCCATCCAGATCATCTGAGAGGGAACATGATCACCTTTCGCATGAACGGTTTGGAAGTCAAGGCCGAGGAAGGGTGGACCCTCCTCGACACGGCCAGGTTTTACGGCCTCGAGATCCCGACGCTCTGTTACAACGAGGGGCTGACGCCCTTCGGCGGCTGCCGCCTCTGCGTCGTCGAGATCGGGGAGGGCCTGAGGACCAAGCTCGTCTCGGCCTGCACCTACCCGGCCGAGGAAGGCCTCGTCGTCCGGACGGATTCGAAGAGGGTCTGGGCGTCGCGGCGGATGATGATCGAGCTCATGCTGGCCATGGCTCCGGGCTCCAAGGTCCTCCAGGACATGGCCTCCCAGTTCGGGGTCACCAGGATCCGTTTCACGCCCCGCAACGAAGAATGCGTCCTCTGCGGCCTGTGCGTCCGGATGTGCGCCGAGCAGATGGACGGCAAGGCCATCGGCTTCCAGCAACGGGGCCACAAGCGGAAGATCTCGACGCCCTTCGATATGCGCTCGGAGGAGTGCCGGCTGTGCGGCGCCTGCATGTATATCTGCCCCGCCTGCCAGCTCCGCTGCCAGGGCCCGAACGCGGAGACGGCCCTCTGCAACGGCTGCCTGACCATGGACCCGTCCTGCCTGGACCACTATGAGGATCTCCAGTGCTGGATGTACGACGCGGGCCGCTGCGGCACCTGCGTCCGGGAAAAGACCTGACCGGGTTTGAAATATGAACCCCAAGAATAACAAAGGATAACGAGGAGGTAATTTCATGCCGAGTCTGACAAAACTCAACCGAAGCGCCGCCACCCTGACCAAGAACAGGACGGAGGGGTCCGTCAGCCCCTTCAGCGGCATGTGCGTGACCTGCGTCGACGGCTGCATCGGAATGTGCGAGATCGGAAAATCCGCCTACCGCGGCGCCGAAGTCCTCTACCCCCAGCCGTTCGGCATCATCACGGCAGGTTGCGAAAAGGACTATCCGGTCGACCTGTCCCACTTCAGCATCATGGGCACGGCCAAGGGGGCCTGGGGCGTTCCGGCCGACAGCGACAAGGCGACCTTCGAGAAGGTCACGATCGAGACCAAGATCGGCGTCAAGAAGGACCTCAAGCTCAAGGTGCCGTTCATCATCTCCGGCATGGGCTCGACCAACGTCGCCCTGCAGAACTGGGCCGGCCTCGGGGGCGGCGCCGCCATCGCCGGATCCATCCTGACGATCGGCGAGAACGTTTGCGGCATGGACGACAAGACGGAGCTCAAGAACGGCCGGGTCGTCCGCTCCCCGGACATGGAGTTCCGCATCAAGTCCTTCCGCGACTGGCAGGACGGGTACGGCGACGTCGTCGTCCAGGCCAACGTCGAGGATACGCGGCTCGGCGTCCAGGAATACGTCATCGACAAGCTGGGCATCGAGACCGTGGAGCTCAAATGGGGCCAGGGCGCCAAGGACATCGGCGGCGAGGTCAAGATCAAGACCGTCACGAAGGCCCAGGCTCTGAAGAAGAAAGGCTATATCGTACTGCCCGATCCCGAGGACCCCAACGTCATCGCCGCCTTCGAGAAGGGCAGCTTCAAGGAGTTCGAACGCCACTCCCGCCTCGGCATGGTCGAGGAGGAGAGTTTCATGAACCGGGTTGAGGAGCTGCGCAAGCTCGGCGCCAAGCGCGTCTTCCTTAAGACGGGCGCCTACCGGCCGGCCGACCTGGCCAGGGCCGTCAAGTACGCCTCCAAGGCCAAGCTCGACCTCCTGACCGTGGACGGCGCGGGGGGCGGAACGGGCATGAGCCCATGGCGGATGATGAACGAGTGGGGCATCCCGGGCGTCGAGATCTGGTCCCTCACCTGGAGATTCGCCGACCAGCTGGCCAAGCAGGGCGAGTTTGTCCCCGACCTGGCCTTCGCCGGCGGGATCACCTTTGAGGACCAGATCTTCAAAGTCCTGGCCCTCGGCGCGCCCTACATCAAGGCGATCGGCATGGCCCGTTCGCCGCTGGCCGCGGCCATGGTCGGAAAGACGATCGGCGGCCGGATCAACGACGGCCAGATCCCGGTCTACGTCGAGCGCTTCGGCAGCAGCAAGGACGAGATCTTCGTCACCGCACCCGAGCTGCGGCGGCGCTTCGGCGACCGGTTCGACGAGCTGCCGCCCGGGGCCATCGGCGTCTACACCTACTTCAAGCGTCTGAGCCAGGGCCTGCGCCAGATGATGGCCGGCGAGCGGAAGTTCACGCTGGACTATGTCACCCGGGACGACATCGCCGCCCTCACCAAGGAAGCGGCCGACATCAGCGGCATCCCGTACATCACCGACGTCGACAGGGACGACGTCCAGAAGATCCTCAAGGCGAATTAGGCGCTTCGGCCGGTTGAGTCGCCTCCCGCCGGGGGGACGAGCGCGGGCTCTTCCCCCCGGCTTTGTTTTGGCCTTCGTTCACGATATAATGGCCTCATCCCTGGATATCCGTTACGGCGGGAGGTCCCGATGATCGTGCTCAAGGACGTTCTGGCCCTTCTCGACGGCGAGCTCCTCACCCCGGCGGCCACACCCGAAGCGGCCTTCCGGAAGGTCTTCGCCTCCGACCTCATGAGCGACGTCCTGACCGCCGCGGAGCCGGGCTCGCTCCTCCTGACCGGCCTGGTCAACTCCCACGTCGTCTGCACCTGTGCCGTGGCCGATCTCGCCGGCGTCGTCTTCGTCCAAGGGAAGCGGCCGGCGGCCGACGTCGTCGGCCAGGCCGAAGCCAACAGCCTGCCCCTCGTCTCCACGAGATTGACCATGTTCGAGGCCTGCGCCCGGATGGCCGGCCGGGTCGAGGACGGAGGCCATGCCCGCCGCTGAAGCCGTCTTCCGCCAGGAATTCCCCGTCAAGGGCGGAGACTTCGCCAAGGCCGGGGTCGTCGCCTGCAAGATCAAAGAGCTCTTGAAGGAGCTCGGTCTCGACGCCGCGATCGTGCGGCGGGCGGCCATCGCCGCCTACGAGGCGGAGATGAATGTCATCATGTACGCCCGTGAAGGCCGGATGGACCTGGCCGTGTCTCCGGAGGAGGTCCACATCACGGTCGACGACCGCGGCCCCGGCATCGCCGACGTCGAGCTGGCCATGACCGAAGGGTACTCGACGGCGACCCCGGAGATGAGGGAGCTCGGATTCGGAGCTGGCATGGGCCTGCCGAATATCAAGAGGAACTCGGATGTTCTCCACATCGACTCGCGAACGGGCAAAGGAACCCGCCTGAAGATCATCATCCGCACGGACGGACACAGGACGACATGAACACCAAGAGCTCTCACTCCATCCACATCACCCGGGACAAGTGCATCGGCTGCGTCCACTGTCTGGCCGCCTGCCCGACCAGGGCCATCAGGGTCAAGGAGGGGAAGGCCACGATCATCGACGAGCTGTGCATTGACTGCGGCGAATGCCTCCGCGTTTGCCCCTACGAGGCCATCCATTCGCACACGACCTCGTTCGCCGCGTTGGACGCCTTCGCCTACAAGGTGGCCATCCCCTCGACCGTGATCTACGGCCAGTTCGGCGCCTCCGTCCTGCCCAACGAGATCCTCTCCGCCCTGCGCCGGATCGGCTTTGACGAAGTCTACGACCTCAGCTCGATCTGCGAGCTCAACTGCGCGGCGACCGAGGAATACCTCAACGAACACGCCCGGCCCCGGCCGTTCATCAGCTCGACCTGCCCCGTCGTCGTCCGCCTCATCCAGCGGCGCTATCCGTCCCTCTGCGGGCAGATCCTGCCGATCGAGCCGCCGCGGGAGATCGCCGCCAAGATCCTGAGGTCCATCCTGCCCAAAGCCGTGGGCGTTCCCGCCGGGAAGATCGGCATCATCCACATCACGCCCTGCTCGGCCAAGATGGTCTCCATCAACAGCCCGGCGACTCTGAATAAGTCCTATCTCGACGGGGCCATCTCGATCCGGGACATCTACCCCCAGATCCTCGCGTCCCTGCGCAAGAGCGAGGAGGACGCCCTCATGCGGCACCTTTTCCCGGAAACCCTGTTCAGCGGCATCGGCATGGGCTGGTCCCTGTCCGGCGGCGAGACGCGCGGCCTCAAGAGCCACCGGGCTGTGGCCGTCTCGGGCATCCAGGACACCATGCGGGTCCTCGACCAGGTCGAGGCCGGGCTCCTCCAGGACGTCGACCTCCTCGAGTGCGCGGTCTGCCCGGACGGGTGCGTCGGAGGGCCGCTCGAGGTCGAGAACCGCTTCCTGGCCAAGGGCAGGATCCTGGAGCTCGTCGCCGCGGCGGGCGAGCATGCCGTCGTCGATATCAGGGACGTCAGCCGGCTCTACCACAAGAATTTTCTATCGTTCGACCATCCGGCCTCGCCGGCCGAATCCCATCCCCTCGACGGCGACCCGGCCAGAGCCATCCGCAAGGCCAAGCGGCGGGAAAAGCTCATGGCCCTCCTGCCGGGGAAGGACTGCGGGGTCTGCGGCGCCCCCGACTGCCGGACCCTGGCCGACGACATCGTCCGCGGATTCGCCCGCTTGGAGGACTGCCCGTTCGTCAAGGGCAAGAAGGAGAAGCGATGACACTCAGCGACCTGGCGACGCGTCTCGAGCTCCATGTTTTCACGCCCGGGGTCCCGATCGAACGGCCTGTCGGCGGCGGCTACGCGAGCGATCTGCTGTCGGACGTCATCGGACATGCCCGCAAGGACGACCTCTGGGTGACCATGCAGATCCACCCGAACATCGTCGCCGTCGCCGTCCTCAAGGACTTGGCCGGGATCGTGCTCGTCGGCGGCCGCGTGCCCGCGGCGGAGACGCTGGCCCAGGCGGAGCGGGAGAAAGTCCCGGTGCTGGGGACCGGCCTGGGGACCTTCGAGCTCGCCGGCCGTCTCCACGGAATGGGCGTCCGGGGGGGCTGATGGCGCTCCGGCGTCTCCGGGCCGATCTGCACATCCATACCTGCCTGTCGCCCTGCGGGGAGCTGACGATGTCGCCGCGGGCCGTCGTCGAGCGGGCCCGGGTGTCCGGGCTCGACATCATCGCCGTCACCGATCACAACACGACGGAGAACGCCTCCGCCGTGATCGAAGCCGCGGCGGGCACGGGCCTCGCGGTCCTTCCCGGGATCGAGATGACGACCGCCGAGGAGGTCCACATCCTCGGCCTCTTCGAGGCCGGCACAGACCTCGGGCCTTTTCAGGAGGACGTCTACCGGAATCTCCCCGACGTCCCGTCGAAGATGAAGTTCGTCGACGACCAGGTCATCGTCGACGCGGCCGACTATGTCACGGGGTTCAGCCCGCGTTGCCTCTTCGGGGCGACCCTCTTCTCCGTCCAGGAGGCGGTCGGCCTCATTCACCGCCACGGCGGCCTGGCCATCGCCTGCCACGTCGACCGGGAATCGTTCAGCATCATCTCGCAGCTCGGCTTCATCCCGCCGGACCTCGAGCTCGAGGCCGTCGAAGTGTCTCCCCGGATGACCGCCGCCGCGGCCAGGACGGCCTTCGGCGAGTTCGACCACCGGCCCATCGTTCGTTTCTCCGACGCCCACAAGCCGGAGGAGATCGGAACGGCCACGACCGATTTCCTCGTCGAGGGCCCCGGACTCGACGAGATCCGCCGGGCCCTGGCGGGCGAGGACGGGAGGAGGGCCATCCCGTCATGATGGAGGACCTCTCGCTCCACATCCTCGACATCGCCGAGAACGCCGTCGCCGCTGGCGCGACGAGGATCCGCATCGCGGTCAACGAGAACGAGCGGAGGGACGTGCTGACGTTCCGGGTGACGGACAACGGCCGCGGGATGCCGCCCGGCGAAAAGGCGCGGGCCCTCGACCCGTTCTTCACGACCGGGCGGAAGCGGACGGGCCTGGGGCTGCCCCTGCTGGCTCAGACGGCCGAGCACTGCGGCGGCCGGCTGACCCTCATCTCCGCGCCCGGACGCGGGACGCAGGTCATCGCCCGCCTCGCATATTCCCACGTCGACCGGCCGCCTCTGACGAAGATGCCCGAGACGATCATGACCCTGCTCTTCGCCCATCCGGAGATCGACTTCGGCCTCCGCTACGCCCGTAACGGGTCTCGTTTCAGCTTCTTACGGCGTGGCCGGAGCGGCGGGCCGGTCTCCCCGGCCGAGATCACCGGCTTCAGGACGGCCTTGCGGTCCGGCCTCGGACGGATCGGGGTTTCCTAACGGCGGTCAGGACTGGGTCGAGCCGATTCTCTTTTCGAGGCTCTCGAGCTCGGCCCGGGCCTTGCGGATGTTCTCTTCGCTCTCGCCCTGCGAATTCCGCAGATACATCCTCAGCGCGTCCGCGGCTTCCTTGAGATCGCCCCGCTTTTCATAGGCCACAGCCAGGTTGAAGAATCCCACGGGCGTTGGACGGATGGCCAAGGCCTGGCGGAGAAGATCGATGGCCCGGTCGTATTCCCCGAGGTAGGAGTGGGCGATCCCGGCGAACTGGTAGAAGGCCTGTTCTTCGGGAAAATCGGCGATCAGCTGTTCATAGACGACGATAGCCTCTTTCAGGGAGCCGGCCGAGGCCAGGTTCGCGGCGTAGCTCGTCCTCAGGTGGCGGCTTTCAGGCTCAACGGCCAGGGCCCGCTCGTATGCGGTCCGGGCCTCGGCCTTGCGTCCGGTCGCGTCGAGGATTCCGGCCGCGACGGTCAGGGCATCGATGCTCCGGGGGTTGAGCGCCAGGACCTTTTCCATCGCCTCCAGGGCCTCGCCCGGCTTGCCGCTGACAAGGCAGGTGTGGCCGAGGCGGACGAGAAGGACCTCGGAGTCCGGCATCCGGGCGAGCCCGCGGTCCAGGGTTTCCAGGGCCAGGTCGAACCGGTTCTGCCTGGCCTGGGCGATGGCCATGTTGACGTAGCTTTCGGGCGAATCCGGGATCTCCGCGACGATCTGGCCGTAAACGCGCTCGGCCTCCGCGAACTTCTCTTCGAGCTCGAACGCCTGCGCCTGCTGGACGAGCTTGAGCAGGCCGATCTTGTCCTTGGGATCGGGGACGGCGTCGCCGGGCTTGGCCGGCGCGAAATTGACATAGCCAAGGGACCGCAGCCTCTCCCGGTCGTCGGTCCGGACGGCGGCCTGGCCGCCTGTCGCGCCGGGCGGCGCGCTCAGGCGAAGGAGCTCCTCTTCGAGCTTCTTCCGGAGCTCCTCCGCCTTGGCTGGCGACGAGCCAGTGAGGTCGGTCTTCTCGCCCGGGTCGCTCTTCAGGTCGTAGAGCTCGGGACGCGGCGCGAGGATGTACTTCCACGGGCCGGAGACGATGCCGACGAGCTCCGACCAGCCGAAGTTCTCCCGGGGGTAGAAGGACTCGACGAGGCAGTCGAGGTCGGCCGGGCTCTTGTCTTTTATCCGGGGGAGCAGGCTCTCCCCTTCCATGCCTGCCGCTTCGGCCCCCAGGCCGAGCGTCTCCAGGATGGTCGGGGCGACGTCCACCAGGCGGACCGCGCTCTCGACGGCCCGGGGCCGCGGGAAGGCCCCGGCGTTGTGGAACATCAGCGGCACCCGGAGGGTCTCTTCGTAGAGAAAGACCCCGTGACCCGTCTCCACCTTGTCCCCCAGGCCTTCGCCGTGGTCTCCGGCGACGACGACAAGCGTCTTGTCGCGGAGGCCCTTGGCCTCGAGCGCCTGGAGGATGGCCCCGACATAATGGTCCATGTAGGCGATCTCGCCGTCGTAAGGACGGCCGGGCGACCCCTCCCGGTAAGGCGATGGCGGGTCGTAGGGCAGGTGCGGATCGTAATAATGGACCCAGGCGAAGAACCTGTCCGGCCCGCTCTTGTCGAGCCAGCGGGAGAACCGGGCGAAGGTCTCCTCGGCCCGCCGCTCGGCGTTGGCCCCCTTCAATGGCGCCTGCGGCTGGAACGTGTCGTCATAGATATCGAAGCCGCGGCCGATGCCGAACCTGGAATCGACCGAAAAGGACGAGACGAAGGCCGCCGTGTCGAAGCCGCGGTCCTTCAGGATCTCCGCCAATGTCCGCCATTTCGGCACCAGGTCGTGGCCGTTGTTGCGGACCCCGTGGGTCGCCGGATACAGGCCGGTCATGATCGAGGCGTGGGACGGCAGCGTCAGGGGTGCCGGACAGTAAGCCCGGGCGAAGCGGATCCCCTCGCCGGCCAGACGGTCGAGGTTGGGGGTCGCGGCTTGAGAGAATCCATAACTGCCGAGGTGGTCGGCCCGGGTCGTATCGAGGGTGATGAGAAGGACGTTGAGGGGGGACGCGGCCCGGGGACGGAGGAGCTTTCTGCCCGGCCCGATCGTGAGGAACACGGCCAGGAGGCCCGAGGCTAGGGCCACAATCGGGATGGCGCTCTTCTTGTTCATCAAGGTTCCAGATTAAGGGATTCCGCGAAATAGTCAAGAAAAAGGCCCGCCCCCCTGGCGGGGGACGGGCCCTTTGTGTCCGAAAAGTCCCGGGTCTCGCCGATCAGAACGAGAGCTTGAGGCCCAGGCGGGCAGACCAGGGGGCGAACCTGGAGGCCCATTGACCGTAGGCGGGGTGCAGGTCGCCCTCGTCCGCCGTGATCTGCGGGTACTGCGTGGCGAACGTCCCGTTGAGGATCTCGGCATCGTATCCCGAGTAGCCGTCCAGGTTGAAGTCCATGATGGCGCTCTGGATCGTCTTGCTGTTGGTCGCGTTGTTGATCTGGAGGTTGACCGAGGCCCGGTACTTGTCGCCGAGCTTCAGCGAGTAATCCAGATAGAGGTCGGTCCAGAAGGTGAACGGCAACCGGCCCATATCGGCGCGGCCATTGGGATAAAAGTACTTGCCGTTATAGTAGAGCTTGGTCGTCTGCGGCAGGCCGCTGCGGCCATAGGCGACGACGCCGACGGTCAGCCCGAACGGGAAGATGTAAGAGCCGTAGGCCTTGAAGTAGTGGGTGCGGTCCTGCGGCAGGGGGCCGTCAAGGACTTGGCCCAAGGCATCGTAGCCCATGAACCAACGGTCGTAGTCCTGCTCGACGTTCGGCCCGAGCCGGCCGCCTTCGTCGGCGCTGGCCAATCCGGTATAGCTTCCGGTGACGCGGCTCCAGGTGTAGTTGGCCCCGCCCTGCCAGTTGTTGGCGAATCTCTTCTCGAGGGAGAGGTTGACGCCGTAGTACTCTCGCGTCGCCTTCGGGCAGCGCCAATAGTCGTCGGAGAACAGGCCGCCCTCGGAGACCGGCCGGGAGACGCCGAAGCCCGGGTTGGTGATATAGAACTGCTGGGAAAGGGTCGTGCCTTCTATGACATAAACGCCGACGTCTTCGATCGTCCGGATGAGGTGCTTGTTGACCAGCCGGACGGACAGGGACAGGTTTTCGACGAGCTTCTTCTCGGCGCCGAAGGAGATCTCCCGTTGAGCGGTCGGCTTGAGGTCGGGATCGACGCGGTCGAAGGAGGGCGGCAGGAAGTCGACGGTCCCGGCGTAGACGCCGCCGGCGCCCTGGCTTGCGGCGTCGTCGAGGGCGCCGCTGGCGGCGATCAGCCGCCAGTCCGGGGTCGTGAGGGAGTAGTAGTCCTGTTTGCGCTTCCAGCCGCCGAAGGTCAGCTCGGCCATGTAGAGCTTCATGACGTCGTAGTAGATACCGAAGCTGCCGAAGACCTTCAGGCTGGAATCGCCGAACACGTCGTAGACCAGGCCGAGCCGGGGAGCCAGCATCTGGCCGAGGTCGAACTTGACGGGCTTGGCGTTATAGCCCACATAGGACGTGTCTTCGGTCATGGCCGGGATGTACTGGCTCTCGGCCCGCAGGCCGAAGTTGATGGTCAGCTTGCGGTTCAGCGTCCAGGAATCCTGGAGGTAGGCCGATAAGTTGTTGGCGTGGATGTTCCAGACGCCGCCGTAAGGCGAGGTGAACGAGCCCCTAACGTAATAGTAGCCGTACTGGCCATAGTAGGTGCTGCCCACCGGCGCGCCGATGCCGACGGGGTCGGTGATGCCGTCTCCCGTGAGGTCGCCCAGGCCCGTGTAGGACCGGCCCCAGTACAGCCAGGTCCGGGGGTGGGTCGAGGCGTCGAAGACGTCTTCGTGCAGGTAGTAATAGCCGACGCCCGCCTTGATGGAATGCTCGCCCATCGCGTTCGCGTAGAGGGTGGCATCCAGGTTGTTGCTGATCTTCTCGGTCTTGTACTTCCTGGTCTCGAAGTAGTTCCAGGTCGTGGCATAGCCCGAGGGCTGGATGAGTGTCGGATTGGCTTGGTAGAACGGGTCGGTGCTGTAGATGGAGTTCCCGTAGGCGAAATAATACGTCGAACTGTCGGGGGGGAGCAGCTGCTGATTGTTCTGGTTCTGCATGTGGTAGCCGCCCCGGTAGCTGATGAGGAGGTTGTTGCCGGCGGAATAGTCCGCCGTCAGGGCCCCTGTCCAGTTGGGATAGTCCATCCCTTCCTGCCCGTATTCGTAGGTGCTATCGTCGTTCCCGATGAGGCTCGGCAGGACGCCGCGATAGCGGGTGAAATTGTTGATGAAGCTCGCCGCCAGGCGAAGCCCGGCGACGGGCGCGGCCGTGAGCTTGAAGGACCCGTTCAGCCCGTCGTCCTTGGCTCTGAAGGAGCTGAAGGGGCCGGTGCCCAGGTTGAATTCCCTCGAGGCGATCGTCCGGTTCGTGGCGAAATCGAGGGAGCCGAAGAACCACAGCTTGTCCTTGACGAGGTAGCCGCCGAGGCTGACGATGCCCTCGTAGCGGTCGTAATTGTCCCTGGCCTTCCCGCCGTCGAAATACACGGTGTCGTTATTGACGTATTCGTAGACGTAGTCGTCGAGCGGGCTCGACCGGAGATAGTCGCGGGCGTAGCCGCGCATGAGCCGCGAGTTGTTCTCGTAGAAGCCCATGATGTCGCCGTGAAACTCGTTGCCGCCGGTGCGGGTGATGACGTTGACGACGCCGCCCATCGAGCCGCCGAACTCGGCGTTGTACCCCGAGGCCGTGACCTTGACCTCGTCGAGGAGCTCGAGCACGACGTTCTGCCCTTCGACACCGAGGTGGAAGTTCGTCACGTCGGCGCCGTCGACGTAGAAGACGTTCTCAGCGCCCGACGCGCCGTCGACCGAAATCCCTCCGGTGATGCTTTCGGTCTGGACGCCGGGGATGGTGCTGATGAGCGAATCGAACGACCGGCCCCGGGGCAGGGACATGTAGGTCTCTTTGGTCATGACCTGGCCCTTGACCGTGCTCTTGACGTCGATGAGCGGGCTCTGTCCGATGACCGTGACCTGCTCTTCGATGGTGGCCTCTTCGAGCGTCACGTCCAAGGCCAGAGTTTGGGACAGCTCCAAGAGGATGCCCTTGCGGATCAGCGTCTTGAAGCCCTGGAGCGAGAATGTGATCTCATAAGTGCCAGACGAAAGAGCCATCAGGCGGTAGACGCCGTTGGCGTCGGTTACCGCGATAGCCTTCCCGATCAGCCGGGGGCTGACGGCCTCGACGTTCACGCCGGGGAGAGGATTCCCCTGCTGGTCAACGATCCGGCCGTTGATCCGGCCTTCCGGCGTGAGCTGGGCGAATGACAACCCGGCAATGGATAAACACAAAACGACAATGAGAATGAACAACCTTTTCTTCATTCGCTTTGACTCCTCCTGTCATATCTGTTGTTTTCCTCTTTCCGGCAGCGAGCCGAACAAGGTCGCCGCGAGCCTCAACAAGCAAGATGGGAACCGCTGTCGTCATTCACCTCCTCGAGAAAAAGGTGGCCTGGGGGGAGCGGGGGGGCAAGCTGCGCCGCACCTGTCGACATAAGGGCACGGACGTCCCGGTGTCGCGCTCTCCTCGACGGGTCTAAGGGTAGAACCTTCGGAGAGGATTTGTCAAGACTCTCGACAGGCGTGTAAACGCAACGCGAAAGTGTCCGGTTCTCAGCAAAGTGAAGGGAAACGGCCGGCCGCCTGTCCCTCATTCGAGATCCTGGTCCTTCGGGTCGACGTTGATCGGGTTGTACCGCGGATTGACGGCGGAGGACACCACGACGAAGGTCTCGGCCCGCTCGATCATCTGGACCTTCGAGAGCTTGGCGATGAAGAACTCTCGGTACTCGTCGATGTCCCGGACGTTAACCTTGATGAGGTAGTCGATCCGGCCGGTGAGGAAATAGATCTCCTCGATCTCCTCGAGCTGCTTGAGGTGCTCCTCGATGCGCTGGTAGGCCTCCTGGCGATGAAGGTGCTTGATCTGCAGGGCGATAAAGCAGGTCAGGCCCCGGCCGAGCTTCTTCTTGTCGAGGATCGCCCTCTGTCCCTGGATGATGCCGTTCGTCCGGAGCTTCCGGACCCGTTCGAGGGTCGCCGGCGGAGAGAGCTTGATCTTCTGAGCCAGGGTGGAGTTGGAGATCTTGCCGTCTTCATACAGAATTTTCAAGATCCCCTTATCATATTCGTCATACTTCATGTTATTAGGAATATTATGCGGTTCTAAACCTCAATGTCAAGTAAAAGAGTTGCCGGGGCATCGTCCAGGCTAGCTGATCTCGCCGGTGAGGTAGGCGCGCGTCCGCGGATCCCTCGGGTTGGCGAAAACGTCGGCCGCGGGCCCGTGCTCGACGAGCTCGCCGAGGTACAGGAACGCGAGATGGTCCGCGATCCGCCGGGCCTGGCGCAGGATATGGGTGACGACGATGACGGTGTATTCTTTTTTGAGCTCGAGCAGCCGGCGCTCGACGTTCTGGCTCGATTGGGGATCGAGGGCCGATGTCGGCTCGTCGCCGAGGATGATCTCGGGCTCGACGGCCAGGCCCCGGGCCAGGCAAAGGCGCTGCTGCTGCCCGACCGAGAGGACGGAGGCCGGCTCGCGCATCCGGTCGAGGACCTCGTCCCAAAGGCCCGCCACCCTCAGGTAGTGTTCGACCCTCGCGTCGAGGTCCTTCCCCGACCGCAGGCCGTGGATGCGCGGGCCGTAGGCGACGTTCTCGAAGATCGACATGGGCAGGACCTGGGGCTTCTGGGAGAGCAGGCCCATCTTCTTGCGGATCCGGGTGACCTCCGTCCGCGGGGCGTAGATGTCCTCCCCGTCGAGGACGACCTCGCCCCGGATCCGGACCCCCTCGGCCCCGTCGAGAAGCCGGTTGAGCGACTTGAGCAGTGTCGTCTTGCCGCATCCCGACGGCCCGATGATGACGGTGATCTGCCGGGCCGGGATGTCGAGGGTGACGTCCTTGAGGACCCGGAGGTCTCCGTAGTAGACGCTCAGGTTCCGGATGCTGATCGGGGTCTCGCCGTTCATGGTCGCTTCCGTCCTTCACTTGACGACATGCCGCGTCACCTTTCGGCTCATGGCCCGGCCGGCCAGGCTGATGATGAGGATGATCAGGGTCAGGACCGCGGCCGAGGCGTAGGCCCTCTGCTGGACCTCGGGGAATGGGGTCCCCAGCTGGAAGAAGATGGCCAGGGGCAGCGTCGCCGCCGGGTCGGCGAGGGAGGTCGGGACCCTATCGGTGAAGCCGGCCGTAAATAGCACGGACGCGGCGTCGCCGATGCCGCGGCCGAAGGCGAGGAGGACGCCGGTCAGAATGCCCGGGGCCGACTGCCGGACCATGACCTTCAGGGCGGTCTCGAAACGGGTCGCCCCGAGCGAGGCCGAGGCCTCCTTGAGCTCGCGGGGGACGAGGCGCATGACCTCGTCGATGGCCCGGGTCATGATCGGGAATTCGAGCAGGGCGACCGTCAGGATGCCGGCCAGGAGCGAGGCCCTCAGGCCCAGGGCCAGCATGACGACGAAGCCGAAGGCGCCGTAGACGATGGAGGGCACTCCCCAGAGGACGTCGAGGAAGAAGCGCGTCCAGACGGCCGTTTTCGAGGCCCGGCCCTTGTACTCGTTGAGGTAGAGGGCCAGCGGCAGGCTCAGGAGGAGGGCCAACGCGGTCGCCCCGAGGCCGAGATAGAGGGAGCCGACGATGGCGTTCAGGATGCCGCCCTCCTTGCCCAGGTAGAAGCCACCCTTGGGCGTCTGGGTCAGCATGGACAGGCTGAGGGCGGGGATCGATTTCCAGAGGATCGTCCCCAGGATGACGAGGAGCGACAGGAGCACCGCCGCGGCCGAGGCGGCGGCCAGGACGCGGAAGAAAACGTCGATCCTCTTGCGCCCCGCGATGCGGCCGTCGGGCAGCGGCTTCAACGGACCCTCCGCTCGACCCGGCTGAGCGTCCGGCGGGCCAGGACGTTGAAGAACAGGACGATCAGCATGAGGACGAAAGCGGCCATCATCAGGGCCGCATCGTAGCGCGGCACGGACATCATCTCGCCGTAATTGTTGGCGATCAGGGCCGGCAGCGGGTAGCCGGGGTCAAAGAGCGAGCGCGGCACGACGGGGACGTTGCCGACGACCATGAGAACGGCCATCGTCTCGCCGAAGGCCCGGGAGAAGCCGAGGACGGACGCGGCCAGAATGCCCTGGGCGCCCTTCCTCAGGACGACGTGCCGGGTCGTCTCCCACTTCGTCGCCCCGAGCGACAGGGACGCGTCGCGCAGCGCGGCGGGGACGGTCGAGAAGACCTCGAGCGTCACGTGGATGATCGTCGGGAAGGTCATGATGGCCAGCACGATGCCGCCGGCGAGGATGCTGTAGCCGGACGAATAGACGCCCGCGAGCGGCGCGAGGACCTCGCCGACGAAGGGAACGACCAGGAGGACGCCCCAAACTCCGTAGACGACGGACGGCAGTCCGGCCAGGAGGTCGATGACGGGCTTGGCGCTCTCGCGGACCCAGCGCGGGGCGTATTCGGAAAGGTAGACGGCCGCGAGGATCGAGACGGGCACGGCCAGGACAAGGGCGGTCATGGTCACCCAGACCGTCCCGGTGATGAACGGGAGAAGGCCGAACTCGCCCTTGAGCGGGTGCCAGGCCGACGAGAAGAGAAGCTTCGACAGGGGCTGGACGCCGAGGATGGCCTTCGATTTCAGAAAGAGCCCGACGACGATGAGCAGGACAAGGAGGCCCGGCAGGGCGGTGACGAGGCCCATCGCCCGGCGGGCCAGGGCGTCCTTGAGAAGCCTCATTTCCTCTCCGCGGCGCCGCGGACGGCGGCCAGGCCGGAGGCAAGCTGGTCCGGGCCGACGGCGATGTAGCCCATCTCGGCGACGTATTTCTGGCCCTCGGTCAGGACCCAGGTGAGGAATTCCGCGAGCAGCGGCCGCCCGGGGTGGCCTTTGACGACAAAATAGAGGTCGCGCGCCGGCGGTGAGGGGTAGAATTTGGCGGCGATGGCCCGGACGATGTCGTCGCGCGTGGCGTAGACCTGTTCGGCCGGGTCGACGAGGCCGTTGCCGTCGAGGTCGATCGGGCAGATCGCCAGGCCGGCCACGGGCTTCAGGGTCCTGGCATCGTAGGCGAAATTGACGTTGTTGAAGCCGACGGCCAGCGGGTCGCGGCGGACGGCTTCGGCCAGGCCGGGATCGCCGTAGACGCCGACGCCGCCCAGGTCCTCCTGGTGGCCGCCGAGGTAGGCGGCCCAGGTCTCCGCGGCGCCGCAGGCATCGGACCGGGAAAAGACGTGGACGGGCGTCCGCCCGCTCTTGCCGAGAAGGATTTCCCAGGAGGTCGCCGTCCGGCCGATCCATATCGAGACGAGGTCCTTGCGCTTGAGACCCCGGCGGAGGAGGTCCGCGAGGAACGGATTCCTGGCGCTGAGGGTGGCGACGACGGCGTCCTTGGCAACGGCCAAGGCCACGGCGCCCTTCTCGACCTCGATAGGGTGGATCTCGCGCGAGACCATGCCGATGTCGACAACGCCCGAGAGCGTGTCCGCGATGCCCTTGCCGGCGCCTCCGGCCTGGACGTCGACGTTGACGCCGGGATGCGTCTTCTGAAACTCCTCCTGCCAGCGCACGGCCAGCGGGTAGAGGGCCCAGGCCCCCGAAAGGGACAGGCTGCCCCGCGCCTGGGACGAAGCGGTCTGGGCCGCCGCCGGGGGCGGCCCCGCCGGCCCGACCCAAGCGATGGCGAGGAGAAGCGGCAGAACGGCGACGATCTTTGTCATGACGATTCCCCGTTCTCGCCCGCCGCGGGCTTGCTCCGGCTCACGAGGTCGGCGAACGTCGTCTTCTCCAGGATTCCGGCCACCGCGTCCCGGACGTCCTTCCAGAGCCAGCGGAGGCCGCAGGTCCCCTCCATCGGGCAGGCTTGATGGGCCATGACGCTGACGCAGTCGATCGGGGCGAGGGGGCCGTCCATGACCCGGATGATCTCGGCGACATTGATCTCGTCGGGCGGCTTGGCCAGGACATATCCTCCCCTCTGACCCTTGCGGCTTTTGAGATAGCCGGCCCTTTTCAGGAGGAGCAGGATCTGCTCGAGGAAACGGGGGGGGATCTCCTGGGCCTGGGAGATCTCCCGGCTGTGGATGGGGCCGTCCTGGTATCTCCGCGAAAGCTCCAGCATGGCCCGGCTGGCGTATTCGCCTTTGGTCGAAAGCCTCATCTCGCCTCCCTGTCGGGAGGGACATGTACCTGGGGTACGTGTCCCGGGATCTATTACTTGACTTACTCAATAGACTAAGTCATTTAACACCGCTCGGCGATGTCTGTCAAGTTTTTTTTGCGGTCCTCAGAGGATCAGGTCGAGATCAACGGACGAACGCCTTCCTCCCCGCATAGACGGCGTCCGGGCCGAGATCCTCTTCGATCCGGAGCAGCTGGTTATATTTCTCGACGCGCTCCCCACGGCAGGGAGCGCCCGTCTTGAGGTGTCCGGTGCGCATCGCCACGGTCAGATCGGCGATGAAGCTGTCGACGGTCTCGCCGCTCCGATGGGAAACCATCGCGCCCCAGCCGGCTTTCCGGGCCATGTCAATCGCCGCCATGGTCTCCGTCAGCGTGCCGATCTGGTTCAGCTTGATCAACACCGCGTTGGCCGCGCCTTCCTTGATGCCTTTGGAGATGCGCTTGACGTTGGTCACGAACAGGTCATCGCCGACGAGCTCGGCGGTCCCGCCGATCGTCTGATTCAAGAGCTTCCAGCCTTCCCAATCGTCCTCGGCCAAGCCGTCTTCGATGACGCGAATGGGGTATTTCCGGACCCACTCCTGGTACATCGTCACCATACCGCCGGCGTCGACTTTTTTATTCTCCGTCCTCAGATTATAAAGGCCGTCTTCGTAGATGCTGCTCACCGCCCCGTCGATGGCCAGGACGATATCCTCTCCCGGTTTGTACCCGGCCTTCTCGATCGCTTTGAGGATCGCTTCGACCGCATCGGCGTTCTTCTTGAAGGCCGGGGCGAATCCTCCCTCGTCCCCGACGCCCGTCGTGAAGCCGCCGCTCTTGAGGACGCTCTTGAGGGCGTGATAGGTCTCCGCCCCCCAGCGAAGGGCTTCCCGGAAGTTCGGGGCGCCGATCGGCGCGATCATGAATTCCTGGAGGTCCGTGCTCTGCCAGTTGGCGTGGACGCCGCCGTTGAGGATATTGAACATCGGCACCGGCAGAAGGTTAGCCGAAGCTCCGCCGAGGTAGCGGTAGAGCGGGAGCTTCGAGGAGACGGCCGCGGCCCGGGCCACGGCCATGCTGACGCCGAGGATGGCGTTGGCCCCGAGCTTGGTCTTGAACTCGGTCCCGTCGAGGGCCAGCATGGCCCCGTCGACGGCCGCTTGGTCGAGCGCGTCGAGGCCCGTGACGGCCCCGGCGATCTCGGCGTTGACGTGCCCGACGGCCTTGAGGACGCCCTTGCCCAGATAGCGGGACTTGTCCCCGTCGCGGAGCTCGAGGGCTTCATAGACGCCGGTCGATGCGCCCGACGGGACCGCGGCGCGGCCGAAAGAGCCGTCGGCGAGCGTGATCTCGACCTCGACGGTCGGATTGCCGCGGGAATCGAGGATCTCGCGGGCGTGGATCTTCTCGATGAGAGCGGACATGGGTCTCCTCCTGATCGTTCCGCCGCGTCATTCTATCAGACGGGCCCGCGATTGACAACCTTCCCCGCCGATGTTAAATAAGGATGAAAAAGGAAGGCGCCATGGAGATCCTCCGAATCCTGCTCAAGCTCGTCATGGCCATCGCCCTGGGCGGCCTCATCGGTCTCGAGCGGGAGGCCAGTCAAAAGCCGGCCGGCTTCCGGACGAACATCCTCGTCTGCGTCGCCGCGACGATGATGATGACCCTGGCCTCGCTTCTCGTCCAGGGCCAGGGCGGGGGCCCGGACACCCTCGTCCGCATGGCGGCGGGAGTCATCACCGGGGTCGGCTTTCTCGGCGCCGGCACGATCTTCCAGACGCGGGGGACCATCGCCGGCCTGACGACCGCCTCGACGCTCTGGCTCGTGGCCGGATTGGGGCTCGTCATCGGCGCCGGCTTTTACGTGCCGGCCCTCATCTTCACCGCCCTGACCATTGTGACCCTGTATCTGTTCGGCAGGATCGAGAGCTCGTACCTGCACAAGGCGCAGTTCCACTATCACCTCAAGGCCAAGGCCCGCCCCTACATCCTCTCGAGCCTGCGCAAGCTCGCCCTCCACCACGGCGTCCGGCTCGAGCGGCTGACCATGAAACAGGAGGGCTCGTCCTACCTCCTGGCGTTCTCCTTCTCGGCCTCCGAGGACAAGGAACAGGAATTCAACCAGGGTCTCCTCGAGCTGGCCGACATCGAAGAGATGAAGATTGACTGAGCGTCGCCTCCTCCTGGCGACCGGAAACTCCGGCAAGGTCCGCGAGATCCGGCGCGCCCTGAACGGCCTCATCTCCGGCGGCAGGGCCCTCAAGATCGTCGGTCTTACCGATGTCCTGCCCGGACTGAAACACGCCGAGCGAGGCCGCACATCCGAGGAGAACGCCCGGGCCAAAAGCCTCTTCTACAGCCGGAGATGGTCCGGCCTGACCCTGGCCGAAGACTCGGGCCTCGAGATCGAAGCGCTCGGGGGCGCGCCTGGAGTCCGATCGGCCCGCTTCTCCGCCCCGCGGCCGTCGGACGAGAAGAACATTCGCAAGGTCCTGCGCCTCCTCGCCGGGCTTCCGGCGAAGGAGAGGAAGGCCCGCTTCGTCTGCGTCATGGTCCTCGCCGAGCGGGGCCGTGTTGTCGCCGAGTTCCGTGGCCAGGTTCGGGGCCGGATCGCGGCTGGGCCGCGAGGAGTCTCCGGCTTCGGCTATGACCCGGTCTTCTATTACGCCCCGCTGCGAAAGACCTTCGCCGAGCTCCCGCCGGCGGTCAAGAACGAGGTCAGCCACCGCGGCCGGGCCGTCCGCAGGCTCCGCCGCTTCCTCGAGGCGAAAAAAAAGGCCCCGTCCAGAGGCCCTGCCGTCGAAGGCCGGCCGGACGGGGCCTCTGCGCTCATTCCGGCGCGGTCGCGGCTCCCACCGTGATCAGGTCTTTGATCTGCTCGAAGACCTTCTCTCCGATGCCCTGGACCTTCATGATCTCCTCGACCTTTTTGAAGTTCCCGTTCTTGGTCCGGAAATCGACGATCCGCTGGGCCACCTTGGGCCCGATCCTCGGCAGGTTCTCGAGCTCCGAGGCCGGGGCCGTGTTGATGTTGATCCGCGCCTTCGACGCCGGCGCCTGGGCATAAGCCGGGGCGAGCGAGAGGATGACGATCGCCGCGGCCAGCCCGAGGGCCAGCACCTTCTGTTTTTGTGTGGTCATGGGTGAGACCTCCTTTCACCGGTCTCAAGTGCAACGGCCGTGCCACCCGCCCGCTCGACTTTTCCCTATTGTTTTGAATCGTTTACCGAAAAGCCTCCGACCTTCGCGTCAAGCTCCGTGGACAAAACGCGGAGACATGGGAAACACCGATTGCCAGAAACGGAGGCCAACGGAAACGAGGCCGGTGAGGACGGTCCCGTAGCTTGGACCATTCACGAGCCGAGGCGGCTGCAGATGCGGCCGGATCGGCTTGCCCGAAGGGTGAAAACGCAGGTCTTGGTTCTTAGTGTTTGATGGAGAAATATGGCGTTTTCATGAATGGTCCAGGCTAAGATCGTGGGTGGCTTTTCTTGTAAACGGCAAGTAGCTGCTTGAGGTCGACGTGGGTGTACTTCTGGGTCGTGGCCAGGCTGGCGTGACCCAGGAGCTCCTGGATGACGCGCAGGTCCGCGCCCCGGCCGAGGAGGTGGGAGGCGAAGGAATGCCGCAGCGAGTGGGGGCTGATCTTGCGGGCCACGGCCGTGCGGCGGATGGCCTTGTGGACCATCCGCTGGACCGACCGCGTCGTCAGCCGGCCGCCGCGGTAGTTGAGAAAGAAGGCCTCGCCGCCGTCGCCGCCCGCGGCCAATGAGGGCCGGGTCCGCCGGTAGGCCTCCAGGGCCTCGCGGGCCTTGCCGCCGAACGGGACGATGCGTTCCTTCTTGCCCTTGCCCCGGACGCGGACGAGCCGCTCGCCGAGGTGGAGGTCCGCCGTATCGATGCCGACGAGCTCGCTGACGCGGATCCCCGTGGCGTAGAAGAGCTCCAGGATGGCCTTGTCGCGGAGATCGAGCGGCTCGGCCGACCGCGGCAGTTCGAGGAGCTCCGACGTTTCGTCCTCCGAGAGGAAGGAGGGGACGCGCTTCTCCTGCCGCGGCGTGGCCAGGATCTTGGCCGGGTTCTCGCCGATCCATTTCTTCCGCAGGCAGAAATCATAGAAGGACCGCAAGGCGGCCAGCTTGCGCCCGACGGTCGTCTTTCTCCTCTTCTTCTCGTGGAGCTCGGCCAGGAAGCCGCGCAGGATGACGTTGCCGGCCTTGTCCCAGCGGATCTCGCGCTCTTTCAGGTAGGCCGCGACCTGCTTGAGGTCACGCTCATAGGCGGCGATGGTGTGGGGGGACGCGTTCTTCTCGTGCTTGAGATAGGCGAGGAACTCAGCGATTTCCTTGTTCATCGGTGCCGCCGGACCCGGCCGCGCCGGGCTCCGTTCCTCCGGGCCCGCCTTCTCCCGGCGCCGCGGACGGCGCCTGTCCCTCGGGCGTCCCGATCTTCCCCTCGGCCGCGGCCGCTTCCCAGATCTTCTCCCGGGGCGCAGCTTCCTTGAACGCGCACTTCTCGTTCTTGCAGTAGATGTAGGGCTCGCCCCGGAGGAGGTTCTTCTTATAGAGGATCTTGGCCCCGCACTCCGGGCAGGCCCGATCGACGGGATCGTCCCAGGTGGCGAAGGTGCACTTCGGATAGCGGCTGCAGCCGAAGAAGAACTTGCCCCGCCGCGTCTTCCGCTTCAGGATCTTGCCGCCGCACCCGAGCGGGCAGTCGATCCCCGTCTCGACGGGCTTATCCTTCTTAATATACTTGCACTTGGGATAGTCCGAGCAGGCGACGAAGGGGCCGAAGCGGCCGAACTTCTGCTCCAGCGGCGAGCCGCACTGCGGGCATTTCTCGTCGAGGGGCCGGGATTCTTTCTTGTCCAGGCTCTCCCGGAACTTGCACGTCGGATAGGCGGAGCAGGCCTTGAATTGCCCGAAGCGGCCGCCCTTGACGACCAGGGCCGCGCCGCACTTCGGGCACTTCTCATCGAGGGGGATACCCGTTTGCTTGACGCCCTCGGCTTCCCCGGCCCCTTTGAGATAGCCCTCGAGCAGCTCGTAGAACTCCTTGAGACTTTCGGCGCCCGTCCGGGCACCCTCGGCGATCTCGTCGAGCTCCTCTTCCATATGGGCGGTGAACTTGTATTCCAAGAGCTTGGAAAAGTGTTTGATGAGGAACTCGGTGACGTACATCCCCAGCTCGGTGGGCCTGAACTTGCCCTCCTCCTTGACGACGTAGGTCCGGGTCTGGATGGTGGCGATCGTCGGCGCGTAGGTGCTCGGCCGGCCGATGCCTCGGGCCTCGAGCTCCTTGACCAGCGTCCCCTCCGTATAGCGGGCCGGCGGCTCGGTGAATTTCTGCTTGGTCTCGAGCTCGAGGAGCTTGAGCGTCTCGCCGGGCTCGACCTTGGGCAGGACTTCCTTGTCGCTTGCCCCGTTCGGCCAGACGGCCAGGAAGCCGTCGAACTTGACCACCTCGCCCTTGGCCTGGAAGAGGTAGCGGCCAACGGTGACGTCGAAGGCCGTCTCCTCGATCTTGGCCGCGGCCATCTGCGAGGCGATGAACCGCCTCCAGATGAGCTTGTAGACGTCGTACTCCTCCTTCTTGAGGAAGGGCTTGACCTTCTCGGGCGTGAGCTCGACGTGCGCGGGCCGGATGGCCTCGTGGGCGTCCTGGGTCTTTTTCTTGCTCCTGTATTCGTTCGGCTTGGCCGGGACGTGGGCGGGCGAATAGGTCTGGCCGATGTAAGCCCGGGCCGCGGCCTGGGCCGCCTCGGAGATGCGGAAGGAGTCGGTGCGCATGTAGGTGATGAGCCCCGTCTGGCCGGCCTCGCCGATGGCCATGCCTTCGTAGAGCTTCTGGGCGACGAACATCGTCTTCTTCACCGGAAACCGCAGCAGCCGGAAGCCGTCTTGCTGGAGGGTGCTCGTGATGTAGGGCGGTCCGGGGTGCTTGAGCTTGGGCTTGACCTGGACCTTGTCCAGGACGAAGGGCGCCCGCTCGCATTCCTCGCGGACGATCTTCGCTTCTTCCGCGTTGTGGACCTTGGCCTTCTTCCCTTCGATCTTGGTCAGCGCGGCCTTGAAGGCCGGAGGGTTCTTGGCCTCGAGCCGGGCCGTGAACGGCCAGTATTCCTCGGCGACGAAGGCCTTGATCTCCTTCTCCCTGTCGACGATGAGCCGCAGGGCCACGGACTGGACCCGGCCGGCCGACAGGCCCCGGGCGATCTTCTTCCACAGGAGGGGGCTGATGAGATATCCGGCCAGCCGGTCGAGGATGCGCCGGGTCTGCTGGGCGTCGAAGAGATTCAGGTCGATCTGGCAGAGGTTCTTGAAAGCGGCCTGCACGCCCTCTTCGGTGATCTCGTTGAAGGACACCCGGAAGATGTTCGGGTTGACGTCGGCCAGCAGCTGGCTGAGGTGCCAGGAGATGGCCTCGCCTTCCCGGTCGGGGTCGGCCGCGAGAATGACCCGCTCGCTTTCCTTGGCCGCCTTCTTGAGGTCGGCGACGGTCTTCTTCTTTTCGAGGATGATTTCGTAGGTCGGCTGGAAGCCGGCCGCGATGTCGATGCCCATCTTCTTCTTGGGCAGGTCGCGGACGTGGCCCATGGAGGCCTTGACGATATAATCCTTGCCGAGATAGTGGTTGATCGTCTTGGCCTTGGCCGGCGATTCGACGATCACGAGTGATTTCGACACTTACATTCTCCTCTGGAATTCTTTTCCGGGATGCTGGACGACGGCCCCCTTCAGCTCGAGGCCGAGCAGGAGCGCCAGCAGGCCCGAGACCGATAAACCGGTCCGTTCGGCCAGCTCGTCGATGGCCACGGCCGCGTCGACGGGCAGCTCTTCGAGGAGCCGGCGCTCGTCCCGGCTCAGAGAAGCGGCGCTATTCTCCTCTTTCTCGTCCCGCCGCGCAAGGAGATTCTCCCGCCACGGCGACGGCAGGCCCTCGGCCACGTCCTCCCAGGAGGCGACGGGCCGGGCACCGTCCCGGATGAGGCCGTTCGGGCCGGCGCTCAGCTCCGAGGTCACGTTGCCCGGGACGGCCATGACTTCCCGGTCCTGTGACAGGGCCAGCTTGGCGGTGATGAGCGAGCCGCTCTTCCGGGCCGCCTCGACGACGACGAGGCCGAGCGAGAGGCCGCTGATGATCCTGTTCCGGACGGGGAAGTTCTCCGCGAGCGGCGGCGTCCCCAAGGGGAACTCCGACACGACGGCCCCCCGCGCGGCGATCTCGCGGTGGAGTCCGCGGTTCTCCCACGGATAAGGGACATCCAGACCCGAGCCGAGCACAGCCACTGTCCGTCCTTTCTTGAGAGCCCCCCGATGGGCGCAGGCGTCGATGCCAGCGGCCAAGCCGCTGGTGACGACGCAGCCGCGGCCGGCCAGGTCGCCGGCCAGCTTCTCGGCCACGGCCCGCCCGTAAGGGGTGGGCCGCCGCGCGCCGACGACCGCCACCGCGGGATTTCGAAGAGCCTCCGGATCGCCCTCGCAATAGAGGACGAAGGGAGGATCGAAGATCTCTCGCAGGTACTCCGGATACCCGGGGTCGCCAAAGGTCAAGAGAGTATACGCCTTCTTCTTGATTTTTTCCATTTCCCCCCTGGCCCGTTCCACGGCCCGGCCTGTGACGATGGCCTCCACGGCGGCCCCGTCCACGCGCAGTCCTTCGAAGTCGGCCCGGACGGCGCGGAAGACGGCGGTGACCGAAGGGAAGCGGCCGACGATGCGGCGGGCGGCGGCGCTCGGCCCGTAAAACTGGAGGTGAAGGGCCAGCCAGCACAGGTCGCGATCGTCCACAGGGGTCCTCTGCTTAAAAGGACGAAGGCTGGCGACCAATCCTCCCGCTTTTCTTAGATATTTCGCAGAAACCTGCCTCCGTGCATGCTCCGGCGGGTTTCTGCCCTCCGCTCGCTTCGCTCGCTACGGTCGGCTAGCGGCCGAAAAGGAGCGCGCCCGTCCCGTTCATGCGGGGCTTTCGAGCCGGAACCGCTTATGGGACGACGACGCGCCCCGGACGAGCGTCAGGCGCGACGGCGGGACGCCCAGATGCGCGGCCAGGCGTTCGGCGACCTCCGCGTTGGCGCGTCCTCTTTCGGGGGCGGCCCTGACGCGGACCCGGAAGCTGTCCGGTCCGAGTTCCTCGACGCCCGGCGTCTTCGACCGGGGCTGGGCCTTGACCGTGAGGATGCGGGCCATGCCTCGTCCGTTTCGGACGTCCCCCCTGGTCCTAATCCTTGAGGACCGATTTGTATCGCTCGAACAGGTCCTTCAGCTCTTTCTTGGAGATGACGTAGCGGCTGACGTAGATCGACAGCGTCGAGCGTACGGGGTCGTTCGATTTGATGAGGACGTAATCTTTAAGGGCGCCGGTCTTCGATTGTGGCGCGAAGCGGACCTCGACCTGGCGCGATTCGCCCCGGGGGAGGAAGAGCGGCGAGGCCAGGGGCTTGCCGCCGGAGAAGAACTGGACGTTCTCGTGGGCCATCTCGACCTTGAGCTCGCGCTCGCCGGCGCTCTTGATGACGATCTTGGCCGTGAACGACTCCCCTTCGAGGACGAGGCCCATATCGACGTTGTAGAGGTCGACGTCGATGCGGGCCGAGGGCGGGACCTCGATGGTGGCGACGAGGGCCAGCTCGCGGCGGGGGTCCTCGCCGTCGTTCGAAACGAGGTAGACGTACTTCGACAAGCGCCCCGAATAGCCGCGGGTGTCGAAGGTCGTCTTGATCCGGCCCGTCTTGCCCGGGGCGATCTTCTTCTCGGACACGAGCGCCGCCGTGCAGCCGCAGGTCGTCTCGACCTTCTCGACGACGAGCGTGGCCCCGCCTTCGTTCTTGAAGACGAACTCGTGGTTGACGACGTCGCCCTGCTTGACCGTGCCGAAATCGTGGACCGTGGCCTTGAATACGGCCCGGGGTTTCGAGGGCTGGGCCAGGGCGGCGGAGGCGAGAAGGACGGCCGCGGCGGCGATGACGGCGCCCGAGCGCCGGGATCTTCGTGGGTTCATCGGAATCTCCTCAGTTATCAAGAATACCCCATCCCCCTCATCTCTATCAAGCCCTTGTGACCGTTCACGAGCCGAGGCGGCAGTAGATGCGAGGCGTCAAAGGGTGAAGCTGTACTCGGAGTACTGCGAACCCTTTGCAACGAAGCAGATGCGGCCGGATCGGCTTGCCCGAAGGGTGAAAACGCCGCTCTTGGGTCTTCAGGTTTTAAAGAGAAATTCGGCGTTTTCATGAACGGTCATTCGACGGTGACGCTCTTGGCCAGGTTGCGCGGCTGGTCGACGTCGAGGCCCTTGGCGGCGGCGGAATGATAGGCGAAAAGCTGGAGCGGCAGGACGGTCAGGAACGGGGTGAACAGCTCGTGCGTCTCGGGGATGGGAAAGACCTCTTCGGCCGCGGCCCGGGCCCTCTCATCGCCCTCGAAAGCGACGGCCAGGATGCGGCCGCTCCGGGCCGTCACCTCGGCGATGTTGGATAGCATCTTTTCGTGAACGCGGTCGTTCGGCACGACGGCCAGGGTCGTCATGCCCTCGTCGATCAGGGCGATGGGACCGTGCTTCATCTCGCCGCCGGCGTAGCCCTCGGCGTGGGTGTAGGAGATCTCTTTGAGCTTCAAGGCCCCCTCGAGGGCGATGGGATAATTGATCCAGCGGCCCAGGAAGAGGTAGTGCTCGCAGCCGAGGAAGCGGCGGGCGGCCCGCTCGACCGCGGCGGCCCCGCCGAGGACCCGGTCCATCTTGAGGGGCACACGCTGGAGCTCCTGGACAAGGGCCCGGCTCTCCTCCTCGCCGAGCGCCCCGCGGGCCTGGGCGAAGGCCAGGGCGAAGAGGGCCATGGCCGCCATCTGGCCGACGAAGGTCTTGGTCGCCGCGACGCCGATCTCGGGCCCGGCGTGAAGATCGAGGATGCCGTCCGCCTCCCGGGCCATGGAGGACCTCGGGTTGTTGGTGACGGCCAGGACGGCCCGGGCCTTCTCCCGGGCCAGGCGAAGCGCGGCCAAAGCGTCGGCCGTCTCACCCGACTGGGAAATGCCCAGGACGAGCGTCCCGCGGTCCATGACGAAATCGCGCGAGCGGAGCTCGGAGGCGTATTCGACGTCGACGGGGACGTGGGCCAGCGTTTCGAGGAGGTATTTCCCGACGAGTCCGGCGTGGTAGGACGTGCCGCAGGCGATGAGGACGACGCGCGAGACCTCGCGGAAGACGTCCGGCCCGATCCCAATGTCGTCGAGGAAGACCCGGCCGGAATCGAGGGACACCCGGCTCTTCAGCGTGTCCCGGACGACGTCGGCCTGCTCGAAGATCTCCTTGGCCATGAAGTGCTCGAAGCCGCGCTTTTCGATCATGGCCGGTTCCCAATCCAGGGTCTCGACCGTCTTGTCGACCGGCGCCCCGGCGAACGTCGCGAAGCGGACCCCTTGCGGCTCGAGGACGGCGATCTCGCCGTCGCCCAGATAGGCCACGCGCTTGGTGTGGGCCAGGAGCGGTGTGATATCTGACGACAGGAAGGTCTCCCCCTCGCCGAAGCCGACCACGACCGGCGGGCCGTTGCGGGCGGCCACGATCTTGCCCGGATCGCGCGACGAGATGCAGGCCACGGCGAAGGCCCCTTCGAGCTCGCGGACGGCCGCGCGGAGGGCCTCCTCGAGGGAGCCGCGGAAATATTTCTCAACGAGGTGGACGATGACCTCGGTGTCCGTTTCGGTCTTGAAGACGTGGCCCTCGGCCCGCAGCTTTTCCTTGAGGGACCAGTAGTTCTCGACGATGCCATTGTGGAGCAGGGCGATCGTGCCGCTGCAGTCGGTGTGCGGATGGGCGTTGTCCTCGCTGGGCCGGCCGTGGGTGGCCCAGCGGGTGTGTCCGATGCCGCAAACGCCCGTGATCGGGTGCCGGCGGATCTCTTCGGCCAGGTCCCGGACCTTGCCCTTGACCCGCCGCCTCTCGAGCCCGTCGCCGTTGAGGACGGCGATGCCGGCCGAGTCGTAGCCGCGATATTCGAGGCGCCGGAGCCCTTCGATGAGGTCGGGAACGGTGTCCCTGGCGCCGACGCAGCCGATGATGCCGCACATGGTCTTTCTCCTCTTACTCCAGATCCGGCTCGTCGTCTTCGTCGTCGTCGTCGCTCGGGACGGGGGGCGGCGCCTGCAGCCCGATGAGCGGCAGGTACCGGGACCCCTCAGCCTGGGGGTTCAGGGATTCGAGGATGCGCACGTCGGGCCGCAGGGCCAGATCGACGGTCTCGCCGGCGTTCTCCGGGGCGATGATCTGGACGGAGGGCCGGTCGACGTCGACGCCGTTCACGGCCCGGACGACGCCGACCCGTCCGTCGCTCATCGAGACGAGCGTCCCGATCGGCCAGACGCCCATGAACGAGAAGAACTTGTCCAGCAGCTGGGGCTCGAAGATCTTGCCCTTCTCGAGCATCATCAGCTCGTGGATCTTCTCGGGAGGGTAGTCCTTCTTGTAGGACCGCTTGAGGGCCAGGGCGTCATAGACGTCGCAGATGGAGATCATCATCGAGGCCGGGTGGGGCTTCCGCGCGTAGGGCGACTTGGGATAGCCGGTCATGTCGTACCGGAGATGGTGCTCGTAGCAGGTCACGATCGGCAGGATGCCCAGGGCGTCCTTGTAGCCTTCGAGGATCCGGGCCCCGAGGAGGGGATGGTTGCGGACCTGGAGGAACTCGCCCTCGGAGAGCTTCGACTCCTTCTGGATGACCTTGAGCGAGATGTAGAGCTTGCCGACGTCGTGGTAGAGGGCGGCGATGCCGAGGTCGAGGACGTCGTCCTTGGTGAACTGCAGCTTGGAGGCGAAGAACATGGCCAGCAGGGTGACGTTGAGGAGGTGGACGAACGTCACCAGGTCGCGCCGCTTGACCGAGACGAGGTTGAGGAGCTCCTGGTGGCGGCCGACGAAATCCTCCATGATGCCGAGGATGTTGAAGCGCAGGTCGAGGTAGTCGACCTCCTCCTTCTCCAGGACGACGTTGAGGGCGTTGGAGACGGTGTGGACGGAGCTCTCGTAGCGCGCCCGCGTCTCCTCGGCCACCGTCACGGCCTCCTCGCCACGGACCATGGTCCGCAGCTTCCCCGCCCGGATGTTCTGGATGCCGTGGAGGTTGAAGTACTCCTGCTCGCTGATCTTCTCCTGCCGCTTGACGCGGGTCAGGAAGATGATGAACTCCCGCAGCTCCTCGAAGCGCAGGCCCTGCTGGAAGATGATCCGCTCGACGCCGTTCTTCTCGAGGAAGTCGATGAGCAGGCCGAGCTTGCCGCGGAGATTGAAGAAGATCTCGTCCTCCCAGGCCGCCTCGCCGCCGATGATGCCGAGGACGAGCTCCTTGCGGTCCTCGAGGATCTCCTGGACGACGCCGTAGAGGCGATTGAGATACTCCTTGAACTTGGGGTGGTCGCCGGTGTAGATCTTCCCCGCCTGGATGGCGTTCATCAGGTAGATGAAGCAGATCTTGATCTTATCCCTCACGCCAGATCTCCAGTCCCCATTTAGCCATCAGGGTCTCGGCGGCCTGCCGGACCTTGCGGTTCCAAATGTCCTTCCGTTCGGACAAGTGCTCGACGTAGGGGGCGGCCTCCCGCAGGCCGTAGCGCTCGACGATGCCGATGTTGCGCAGGAGCGACTTGTTCCGCAGGCCGTAAGGCGAGGCCAGGCCGAAGAGCTTGGTGAAGGCGACATGTTTCGTCCGCTCGTGGCGCATGAGCAGGATCAGGGCCTCGGCCTGGATGAGCTCGTTCTTCTTTTCGAGGAGAGGGAAGAGGAAGGCCTCGTCGTACTCCTTGAGGTTCTGCATGGCCTGGAGGGCCTTGACTTTGACCCCCGGGTCGCCGGCTTTATAGATCTTCTTCAGGGACTCCAGGGAGAGCGGCGTGTCAATGAGCCGGAGGCCGTCGGCGATCCGGCCCAGGAGCTCGCTGTCGGAGGACCTCTTCTTGATCAAGGCGTGGAAGTCCTCCGTCTGGTCCGGGAAAAAGCGGAAACAGGCCCGCAGGAGCGAGGGCGAGACGATGCGGTCCTTGAACACGGTGGCCGAATAGGATTCCCAGGGGTGGAGGCTTAAGCCGAGCCTCTCGATGAAGGTGTCGAGCTCGGGCCCGGTCTCGCCGCGCAGCAGGCAGCCCTCGACGTGCTCGGCGATGGATTTGCCCGCCTGCTCGAAGGCCGGATCGCCGGCCAGGTCCCCGGACTTGTTCCCGAGGACCTCATGGAAGGCGAGGAGGAACTCGAAGTCTCCCTCCTGGACCGTCCTCTCCCACTCCTCGGCGAGCCGCGCCAGCCAGACGACGGCCTGCTCCTTCTGGGCCTCCTGCGACAGCATGACCAGGAGCAGGAAGCGGTAATTCCGCTGGAGGAGCTGGTGGTCCAGGGTGAGCCGCTGGTCGAAGGAGATCTCGTTGAGGACGTTGGACAGCGTCTGGCGGTACATCTCGGAGTGGAGCTGGGAGGACACGCCCGACAGCAGGATGCGGATCTTCGACTCGGTCTCTGACCGGCGGTTCTGGGGATTTTCGGAGTGGAAGAGGGCGTGGAGCGATGTCGAGATCTTCTTGTGCCGCTCCTTGTCGATGAGCCGGGAGAAGATGCTGAAGCTCAGCGAGTCGAACTTGTCGTTGCCGAGGATCTCTTCCCAAAGGGTCGAGGCCAGATCCTCCTCGCTCAGGTCGGAGATGAGAAGCTTCAGGTTCTCGAACTTGGCCTCGGTCGGGGTCTTGCGGGCGGAAACGATGGTCTTGAGGAGCTGCTTGGAAGCGACCCGGTGCTTCTCCTCGGACGTTTCCTTGAGATAGTGGAAGAATTTGGCGAAGTTCTTGTGGAGCTCCTCGTTCTGGATGAGGTCCTCGGTGTTGAACTTGCCGACGACCTTGCCGAAGGACCCGGCCAGCTCCTCGAGCTTTTCGCTGTCGTTCTCCTCGACGGCCTCCATGAGGAGGTAGGGCCAGATGTCCTTGATCTCCTCGCCTTCCCCCTGGAGGAGGATGGAATAGTTCAAGGTGTCGACGGCGATGTGGATGATGTTCTCGCGCTTGATGATGGCCTGGGCGCCGCCCTCCTTGATGAACAGCTTGACCGGCAGCATGATCTTGGACGCGAAGCGCATGAACTCGGCGTGAGGCAGGCCGGGCCGGATATCGAGGCGCTTGATCTTGCGGAAATGGAAGAGCTGGGCCAGGTCCATGTACGTCCGCTCGCCCTCCCAGAAGCGGCCGTCGATGAGCAGGGCGTGGGGCGAGAATCCGATCGAGAGGGGATTGACGTAGACGAAGAGGGCCTCGAGACGGGCCATGAGGTCGTTGACGCTGCTCTTGAAGGCCGGATGGTCGGCGTTGTACATCGAGGCCATCTTGAAGGCGACGCGCATGGACCGGGCCATGGAGCGGATGAGCTCGTCCTTGTCTGTCGGGATGGCCGGAGCCTGGGCCGGGACCGGGGCGGGCGCCTCGGCGGCCGGCGCGGACCCCTCCGCCTTCTCGAGCGCCTCGTCCCCGCCGTCAGATAGCATGGTTCACCTCACCGCCGATAACCCATACGCCATTCTCCTCTTCCCCGATGAAAATACCATGCTCGGGCCGGGTGATTCAAGGGGTGAGAATGTCTCCTCCCCGCGCTTGAGCCTCAGGGAGGCTTGTGCTATACTGCCCCGAAAATGGAACGGAGGCTGACCTCATTCGCAGAGCATCACTGGCCCTGGCGGACGGGACCGTCCTCGAGGGCATAGGCTTCGGCGCGGGCGTCAAGTCCGGGGGGGAAGTCGTTTTCAATACCGGGATCGTCGGCTACCCGGAGAGCATCACCGACCCGTCCTATCGCGGCCAGATCCTCTGCCAGACCTACCCTCTCATCGGCAACTACGGGGTCGATCCCTCCCGCTTCGAGTCGGAGAGGCCGCAGATCGCGGGCTACATCGTCTCGGAGATCTGCGCCCGGCCCTCGCACGCCACGTCGCGGAAGACCGTCGACGACTGGCTCCGTGAGAGCGGCGTCCCCGGGATCGCCGGCATCGACACCCGGGCCCTGACGAAGAAGCTCCGGGTCCACGGCGTCATGACCGGACTCATCAACGCCGGGGACGGGCCGCAGAGCCCCGCCCGGCTGCGCCGTGAAGCCCGGGAGGTCCCCGATCCGAACGCCCGCGACCTCGTCGCCGAGGTCACGACGCCGGAGATCCGCATCTACAACCCCAAGGCCGCCAAGACGATCGTCCTCATCGACTGCGGCGTCAAGGCGAACATCATCCGGGCCCTCGTCCGGCGCGGCGTCTCCGTCGTCCGCGTCCCGGCCGATTCCGGCGCCGAGCGGATCCTGGCCTTCGCGCCGAGCGGGGTCGTCATCTCCAACGGCCCCGGCGATCCCGAGCGGGCGGCCGCCGCGGTCGCCACGGTCCGCCGTCTCCTCGTCGAGACGGTCCCCCTCTTCGGCATCTGCCTCGGCAACCAGGTCCTGGCCCTGGCCGCCGGGGGGAGGACCTACAAGCTCAAGTTCGGCCACCGGAGCCAGAACCAGCCCTGCCTCGAAGAGGGCACCAAGCGCTGCTACATCACCAGCCAGAACCACGGCTTCGCCGTGGATACGGCGAGCCTCCCCCGCGGCTGGAAGCCCTGGTTCCGCAACGCCAACGACGGCACTAACGAGGGTATCCGCCTCAGCCGCAGGCCCGTCTTCGGCGTCCAGTTCCACCCCGAGGCTTGCCCCGGCCCGACGGACACCGAGTTCCTCTTCGACGCCTTTCTCGAGGCCGCCGGATGAAGAAGCCGCGGAAGGTCCTCATCCTGGGGAGCGGCGCCCTCAAGATCGGCGAGGCCGGCGAGTTCGACTACTCCGGCAGCCAGGCCATCAAGGCCCTCAAGGAGGAGGGCCTCGAGGTCGTCCTCATCAACCCCAACATCGCCACGATCCAGACCTCGGAGGGGATGGCCGACAAGGTCTACTTCCTGCCTGTGACGCCGTACTTCGTCCGCAAGGTCATCGCCCGGGAGAAACCCCAGGGCCTGCTGCTCTCGTTCGGCGGCCAGACGGCCCTCAACTGCGGCGTCGCGCTGTGGAAGAGCGGCGCCCTGGCGGAGGCCGGGCTCCCGGTCCTCGGAACGCCGATGGAGGCCATCGAGAAGACGGAGGACCGCAAGCTCTTCAACCGGGCCCTGGCCGAGGTCGGCCTCAAGACGCCGCGGGGCCTCGCCGTCCGGTCGGTCGAGGCCGGGCTGCGGGCGGCCGAGACGATCGGCTACCCGGTCATGGCCCGCGTCGCCTACGCCCTCGGGGGCAAGGGCAGCGGCATCGCCACGTCGCCGCGCGAGCTGCGGGAGGCGCTGCGGCGGGCCTTCACAGCCGCGCCCCAGATCCTCATCGAGGAATACCTCGAAGGCTGGAAGGAGATCGAGTACGAGGTCGTCCGGGACCGGGCCGACAACTGTATCACGGTCTGCAACATGGAGAACTTCGATCCCATGGGCATCCACACCGGGGAGAGCATCGTCATCGCCCCGTCGCAGACCCTGACGAACGACGAGTACCACAGCCTCCGGGCCATCGCCCTCAAGGCCGTCCGCCATCTCGGCATCGTCGGCGAGTGCAACATCCAGTACGCGCTCAACCCCCGCGACGGCGACTACCGCATCATCGAGGTCAATGCCCGGCTGTCGCGGAGCTCGGCCCTGGCCAGCAAGGCCACGGGCTATCCCCTGGCGTTCGTGGCCGCCAAGCTGGCCCTCGGCCATCTCCTGCCGGATCTCCCGAACTCGATCACCAAGGTCACGGCGGCCTGCTTCGAGCCGGCCCTCGACTACCTCGTCGTCAAGATCCCGCGCTGGGACCTCAAGAAGTTCGGCCGCGTCTCGAAAAAGATCGGCTCGGAGATGAAATCGGTCGGCGAGGTCATGGCCATCGGCCGGTCCTTCGAAGAGGCCATCCAGAAGGCGGCCCGGATGCTCCAGGTCGGCGTCTACGGCCTCGTCGCCAACGAGAACTACTCGTTCCGGAGCCTCGAGAAGGAGCTCCGCCAGCCGACCGACGAGCGGCTCTTCGGCATCGCCGAGGCCCTCAAGAAGGGCTTCACCGTCGACCGCATCCACGAGCTGACCCGCATCGACCGCTGGTTCCTCCACAAGATCAAGTCGGTCGTCGATTGCGAGGCGCGGCTCCGGGGCCGCAGCCTCGGTTCCCTCGAGGCTGACCTCATGCTCGAGGCCAAGCGGAAGGGCTTTTCGGACAAGCAGATCTCGCTCCTCACCGGGTCGTCGGAGCTGCGCGTGCGGAAGAGGCGGAAAGAGCTCCGCCTCATCCCGGCCGTCAAACAGATCGACACGCTGGCCGCCGAGTACCCGGCCCAGACGAACTATCTCTACGTGACCTACAACGGCCGCGAGGACGACGTCGCCTTCCGCAACGGCAGCCGCCGGCCCGGCAAGGTCATGGTCCTCGGCTCGGGCTCCTATAGCATCGGCTCCTCGGTCGAGTTCGACTGGTGCTGCGTCAACGCCGCTCTGGCCCTCAAGAAGCTCGGGTACGGGACGATCATGGTCAACTACAACCCGGAGACGGTGTCGACGGATTACGACATCTGCGACCGGCTGTACTTCGACGAGCTCAGCTTCGAGCGCGTCCTCGACATCTACGAGAAGGAAAAGCCCCTCGGCGTCCTCCTGTCCATGGGCGGGCAGATCCCCAACAACATCGCCCTCCGCTGCCACCTGGCGGGGGTGCGGGTCCTGGGGACGCCGCCGACGAGCATCGACCGGGCCGAGGACCGCTTCAAGTTCTCCAAGCTCCTCGACGAGCTCGGCGTCGACCAGCCCGAATGGCGCGAGCTCCGCAGCGTCGCCGAAGCCAAGCGCTTCGCCCGGACGATCGGCTACCCCGTGCTTATCCGCCCGTCGTACGTCCTGAGCGGGGCGGCCATGAGCGTCGTCTTCAACGAGGACTACCTCGACCGCTACCTCCAAAAGGCCTCGCGGGTCTCGCCGGAGTACCCCGTCGTCATCTCCAAGTTCATCCTCAACGCCAAGGAGATCGAGCTCGACGCCGTGGCCGACCGCGGCGAGGTCGTCGCCTCGGCCATCATCGAGCACGTCGAGAACGCCGGCGTCCATTCCGGGGACGCGACCATGGTCCTGCCGCCCCAGAAGCTCTACATCGAGACGATCCGCCGCATCCGGGAGATCGGTTGCGAGATCGCCCGGGCCCTCGAGATCACCGGCCCCTTCAACATCCAGTTCATCGCCAAGGACAACGCCATCAAGGTCATCGAGTGCAACCTCCGGGCCTCGCGCTCGTTCCCATTCGTCAGCAAGGTGGCCCGGACGAACTTCGTCGAGCTGGCCGTGGCCGCCATCATGGGCCGCGGCGTCCGCAACGGCAAGACGACCCTCGACCTGAACTACGTCGGCGTCAAGGCGCCGCAATTCTCGTTCTCCCGGCTCAAGGGGGCCGACCCGGTTCTCGGCGTCGAGATGGCCTCGACCGGCGAGGTGGCCTGCCTCGGCGAGGACGTCCACGAGGCCTATCTCAAGGCCATTCTCTCGACGGGCTTCACCTTGCCGAAGAAGAACATCCTCCTAACGGTCGGGGGCGAGGAATCCAAGCACCGCTTCCTCGGCGCCGCCCGGACCCTGGCCGGGATGGGCTTCCGGATCTTCGCGACCGAGAAGACATCGGCCTACTTCAAGGAGAACGGCGTGCGCGCCACGCGCCTGTTCAAGGTCCACGAGCGCCGCGGGCCGAACATCCGCGATTACATCGCCGGCGGCAAGATCGATCTCGTCATCTCCATTCCCAACCCTGCGAGAAGGGTCGAGTACAACTCGGCCTACAGGCTCCGGCGCCTGGCCGTCGATTACTCCATCCCCATCCTGACCAACCTCCAGGCCGCCGATCTCTTCGTCCAGGCCCTAGCCGCCAAAAAGCCCGCGGATCTCGCAATCAAGCACTGGGCCGAGTACGTCTAGCGCCGCGGTCGCTGGCTTCGGTATCAGGGAATCTTGACCGCCAATTGACAATTCCCTGACAACTCGGGCCCCCCGGACTTCCATCATGAGCATGCCCGGCAAGAGCCGGGCGAATCTTCCATTTGAGGAGGCATCTCATGAAAAAGTTGGTGATGGTGGTCTTGGCGGCGGCCCTGATGGCCGGACTGGGCACGAGCGGAGCGTTCGCCCAGGTCAAGAAGGTGGAATTCAGCCTGAACGCGGGGGTCATGATCTTCTCTGAAGACGTTGGCGTAGCTCTTTCCCCGCAGGTCGACATCCACGTCACAAAAGGTTTCATGATCAGCCCCGAGGCCATGGTCGTCACGGACTTCCAGTTCTCCGGCGCCCTGCTTTTCCCCGGCGTTATGTTCAACTATACAGGCAAAGGCTTCTTCGCCGGGGCTGGAGTCGTGATTCCCATCATGATCTCGGACTACTGGTCGGGGGCCGGGGATCTCCTGCCGAAGCTGAACATTGGATACAGGGGCCGACATGTCAACCTGACGGCCTATTTGATGACGAGCACCGCCCGACTGTTCAGCGAAAACCTGGTGGGGGCGACCATCGGCTACAGGTTCTGACCGAAGGGGGACGGGGGAGGGAGCCCGCGCGCACGGGAGGGAGGGCCGGTTCGCCTCCCTCCGTGCGCGGCGTTCGTTCTCTTCCGTCGATCCGCGCTTGTCCGGGCGCGACGAGTCGACTATAATCGTCGCAGGGTGAACCCGTCATGCGCATGACACGAACCGTCCTTTCCCTGTTGGTCGTCCTGGCCGCCGGCCTGGCGCTCGCGGCCGCGGCCCAGGACGCCCCGGCCCGGGCGACCAAGATCAAGGTCACGGCCGAACAGGCCAACCTCCGGGAGAAGCCCGACATCGGCAGCTCCATCGTCCAGCAGATCCCCGAAGGCAACGTCCTCGAAGCGGACAGGAAGGAAGGCGAGTGGTACTTCGTCCGCTACGTCCTCGAGGACGGCGGCGTCATCGGCGGCTGGATCCACGAAAGCCTGGTCGAGGTCGTCGAGACGGGCGGACCCGTCACGGAGATAGTGAAGAAGCCGGCCGCGGAGACGCCGCCGCGCGAACGCGAGCGCGCCCGGGGGCCGATCCGGATCGGCCGGATCGAGCCGCCCGAATTCAGGACCGGCTCCATCCCTCTCGAGTTCTCCTTCTCCGCAGGAGTGGCCACGCTGGCGCCCCGGGACCTCAACGACGGGACCCGGGGCTACGCCGACTATATCGGCGCCAACCTTGGGATCCCGGTCCCGGGCAGCGCCGACGCCCTGCACATCGCGGTCCTAGCCGGGTTCGAGCTCTCCTATCGGATCTCCCCCCGGCTGGCGGTCGGCCTCGGCGCCGACTTCCTTCGCGGCGCCAACGGGGACGAGATCGTCCTCGCGGACCCGCCCGTTTCGGAGACGATAACGACCGGGCCCTCCGTCCGGGGGGTCCCGATCAAGATCATCGCCCGCTTCTACCCCGGCGCCGGGATCTACATGCGCGGCGGCCTCGGCCTCTACTCCGTCAGGGCCGGCTACCTGTTCCGCCAGGAAAGCGCCGATTCCTGGGAGCAGTGGAAGGGTTCGGCGACGGCGAGCGGGATCGGCGGCGAAGCGGCCTTCGGAGGCGAGTGGGACATCGCGCCGAGGACGGTCCTCTTCGCCGAGGCGGGCTTCCGGATGGCCAGCTTCAGCGGCCTGACCGGCAGGAACGAATACACGAACTCCGAGGGCGCCAACCGGACCGATCCGGGCACCCTGCTCTTCTTCCGCAGGACGGCCGACGACGACAACGTCTATCCGGCCATCTTCGTCCGGGGGAGCGCCCCTGCCGAGCCGGGGGTCGTCGATTCGCGCCCGGCCAGGATCAACATCTCGGGCACGGCCGCGCGCGTGGGGGTCCGGTACAGGTTCTGAGGGGGGATAGCTTCAGAGCCGGATGACGCGAAGGGCCTTGTCGATGTACTCTTCCGGCACGCCGCATTCCTTCGCGCCGTCGATAACGATCCTCTCATAGTCCGGATGGGGCTTGCCCAGGGCCCGGCCTGTCCGGAGATAGGTCATGGCCCGATAGGCGTTGCCGTCCCGGTCCTTGACCTCGACCTCGGTGTGTTCGTAGCTCCGCGGGTACCCCTCGAAGGCGTCGAGGGTCAGCCGGTCGCGCTCGGTGATCTCATAGAGGGCGCCCCAGACCTTTTCGGTCTCGGACTTGACGATATTCCCGACGGCGCCGTCCCAGGTGACGGAAAAGCCGTCATAAACGAAGCGGTGTCCATCGAGGAGGACGGGCTTGACGAAACGGCTCGCCGGGCACCACCTCTGCATCTGGGCCTTGTTCATGTTCGACCCATAGGCGAAGTACTTCACGGCCTGCCTCCTCCGGAGAGCGTCATCCCTTTGCCCCCGATTATAAGTCGGTCTTTACGCCCGAGGCAAGCTTTCCCTGAGGACGCGGCCGGCCTTGACGGACGGGCTCGGGGCGGTTATTCTGGAGGCGGAGATTCATAGCATGCCCATAAGCCCCTCTCTTCTCGCCATTCTGGCCTGCCCCCTGTGCAACGCCGACGTCAAGCTGACGGCCGACGAAAAGGGGCTGAAGTGCGTCTCCTGCCACCGCGTCTACCCCATCAAGGACGACATCCCGGTCATGATCATCGACGAGGCGGCCGTCGAGCCGGGCCGCGCCGTCAAGGCCTGACCATGTGCGGCGTCATCGGAATCTGGGGCAACGGCCCCATCATACGGGACCTCTATCAGGGCCTCCTGGCCGTCCAGCACCGCGGCCAGGACTCGGCGGGGATCATCACGTTCGACGGCCGCTTCCACACGAAAAAGGGCAACGGCCTCGTCCACGACATCTTCACCCCGGAAGCCGTCGAGCGGCTCCACGGTCCGATCGGCATCGGCCACACGCGCTACCCGACGATCGGGGGCGGCGGCGGCGAGGACGCCCAGCCGTTCCAGCTCAATTCGCCGTTCGGCATCATCATGGCCCACAACGGCAACGTGGCCAACTACCGCGAGCTCAGCGACGAGCTCTACCGGGACCAGCACCGGCTCCTCAATTCCGATTGCGACGTCGAGATCATCCTCAACCTCTTCGCCGAGTCTCTGGCCCACGAACGGACCAAGGCCCTGTCCCCCGAGCACATCTTCCGGGCCGTCGATGCGGTCTTCACTAAAGTCCGGGGCGGCTACTCCGTCGTCGCCTACATCGCCGGCCAAGGCCTCGTCGCCTTCCGCGATCCCTACGGCATCAAACCGCTCGTTTACGGCGTCCGGCGCGACGGCCTCCTCCCCTCGTACGCGTTCGCGTCTGAGACGGTCAGCCTGAACATCATGAACTTCGGCGAGATCAAGGACGTCGAGGCCGGCGAGGTCGTCTTCGTCGACAAGGCGCGGACTCTCCACCGCAAGCGCATCGGCAAGGGATGCCCCTCCCCCTGCCTCTTCGAATGGGTCTACTTCGCCCGGCCGGACACGTTCATCGACAAGGTCAACGTCTACAAGTGCCGGGTCAACCTGGGCCGGTCCCTGGCCACGGAGATCCGGCGGCGGAAGCTGGCGATCGACGTCGTCGTGCCCGTCCCCGATTCTGCCCGCGACGCGGCTATCGAGATCGCCCGCAAGCTCAACCTGAAGTACAGCGAGGCCCTGGTCAAGAACCGCTACATCGGCCGGACCTTCATCATGCCTGGCGACGAACAACGGAAGATTTCGGTCCGCCAGAAGCTCAATCCCATCGCCTCGGAGATCCGGGGAAAGAAGGTCCTCCTCGTCGACGACAGCATCGTCCGGGGCAATACCTCCAAGGCCATCATCGAGATGATCCGCGAAGCCGGGGCCAAGAAGGTCTATTTCGCCTCGTACTCGCCGCCGCTGCGCCATCCCTGCGTTTATGGCATCGACATGCAAACGAAGACCGAGTTCGTCGCCCAGGACGCCGACGAGGCCGCCGTGGCCCGCAAGATCGGCGCCGACAAGGTCATCTACCAATCGCTCGCGGCCTTGAAGAAGGCGGTCCAGCAGGAGAATCCCAAGATCAAGAACTTCTGCGCCGCCTGCTTCGACGGGATCTACCCTACGGGCGATATCACGCCGGACCTGCTCGAGGACATCGAGGCCGACCGCAAGCTCGCCCAGGACGCCCAGCTCGAGCTCAATCTCTAAACCGGGCGGGCCTGGGCATAGACCATCGGGGCCCGCGGCCCCCCCGGGAGGCGAAGATGAGGCGATCCGTCGGGATCGCAGCCTGCCTTGCAGCCGTGGGATTGTGCCTGGCCGATCCGCCCCAGGACGTCATCCAAGATCTCCTCAAAACGCCGGCTCCGCTGTCGATAAAGCAACGGCCTGCAGAGCGTCCGAAAGAGCAGGCCCCGGCCGAAGATGCCCCCCTCGAAGTCATCGCCGACTACTGGGCGCGGTACCCGGCTCCGGACGCCGCCCTCGATGAAAACCTGGAGTTTGCGGCCAGGTTCTACCGGGAACCGATGCCGAACGAAAGGACCCGCTTCCGTCTGCTCGAGGCCGGGGAGGCCGATCCCTCGATCATAGCCCGGCTATTGAGCCGCCTTCCCGATACGGCCGCGGCCTATGACCGGACCAAGTCCCTTCTGGACGCCGAGAACCGGCAGCCGCGTTATGGCGCGGATTGGTCAAGGCGCGTCGAGCGATATCTGATGTTCCACAGCCGTTACTTCAGGCAGGAATTGATCCGAGCGGCACGGGAAGCCCACGACGAGAAATATAAGGTCGCGGGAGAAGCGGAGCTGGGAGCGCTGACCAGGCTCGATTGGGCGGGCGCCGAGCCCATCCTAGAGACCCACGCCAAGGGGAAAGCCGCCAGAACGGCCGCCGTATCCATCGCCCTCATCTATCGGCATCATCGCGAGGCCGGCGCGGAGGCCACAGCCCGCCCCTATCGGGAAGCGTTGAAGCGGGTCGTCGAGGATCGGTCAGCCCCGGGATTCGCGCGGGATGCCGCCGCCCGAGCGCTGCTCTCGACGCACTGGGACGGAAGGGAGGCCTGGTACACGTCGCTTTTCAAGGACCCGACGCTGCAGATCGCGATGGATGGCGATACGGGATGGACCCCCCTCCGCAGGATCGACATGCCGACGGAAGAGTGGATCCGCCTGCTGGCGCGATTGGTCAGCAGCTCCGATCGGCCTGCCCATGACGCTGCGGTCAGCTGCCTTGCGGGCATCGAGAGCCCGCCCCGCAACGCGCTCTTGCCCCTGCTTCCCTGGCTCGACGATCCGGGCTGGTCGTTGGCCAGGGACCGAAGGGCATTCATCGCGAACTTGGGCCGCGTCCGCGTGCCCGAGGCCGTTCCAGGTCTGACCGCCGTCATCGATCGAGAGGGCGATCCCGACCGCGCGACCGCCGCCCTCGTGATGGCCTCGTACGCGGACCCGAGGGTGGCGCCGTCCCTGCGGCGCCTGCTGGAAAAAGAAGAACGGTGGCGGACCAGGATGGACATTATCAAGGGGCTCGTGGCCTGTGGCGGCGTGGCGGAGGACGAGGCGGTCAGCTCGATCGAGGCGTTCGCGGAACAAGTCTCCCTCCATGGGGCAAACGGGGATCTGCGGTTCGCGCTAATGAGTGGGGATCCCAGCGTCAGCACGGCGTCGTCCGTGTTGATCGGGATGTATCTCGCTGAGTTCCCGCCGCCGGGAGAGACGGTGGCCCGGCGGCTTCTGGGGCGAGGGAGGATCTTGAAGACCGAAGCTCCTCAGGTGGCGGCGGCCCTCAGGGACATCCTCGCCGAGTGGCCGGGGCCCGCCATCGACCAGGACTTGGCGACGCTTATCGCGACCGGGGCGGTCGACCCGTCGACCATCATCAGCGCCCTGCGCCGACGCGATTCCATGCGCCTGACGGCGGCCCCGGAACTGGAGAAGGCCGCTCTAAGCGGGGGCATCGCCGCCGGCGTGGCGGCGGTCCTCCTCGGAGGACCCGAGAGGACCGCCGCGGTCTTCGGTGGTTCCGATAAGCCTGCGCAACGGACCCTCCTCGCCTGCGCCCGGCTGGTCGGAGAGCATCTTCCGGTTCCCCTGGTCGGCAAGCTCCTCCTGGGCGCGGATAAGGCGCTCGCCGAAGCCGCGGAGGCCTATCTTGCGGCCGATGACAGCCCCGAGGCTCGCCGATTGGTCCTCTCCGTCCACGAAGACCAGGCAGTCATCCTCGGCGAGAGCATGCCGGACGTACCCGGGCACAGCCACTTGGCCGTCTTCAGCGGGCTGGAAAAACAACTTCAGGAGGAGGCCCGGGAGGGCCTGGAGATCTATGCCCTTCTGAGCGCGGGCTACAGGGGAGATGACGGCCAGGCCGTCTTGAGGATCAAGGCGGATTCAGCGAAGCTGACGTACGCCGCCGACCCGGCCCGATATCATCTCAGGGAGATCCCAAAAGTTGAACTGGTCGAGTTCCGCGAGTCCATCGCTTCGTCAGGGATCGAGGAGGCCGGTCCGCTGTTCATCGGTGACGACGACGATGTCCAGTATGAGTATCTCCATATCACCAAGGCCGGCGGCAGGCGGGTCATCCTGGGCGGCGCGTGCGAAGATGACAAGGATCTCTCGCCCCACTGTCGCGCGTACGGGTCCTTCAAACAGCTTCTCGGTTCAGGGAACATGCGGCTGGAGTACCATTCGGCCGATCAGGCGCCCGGCTTCGAGATCCTGCTGGCCGTCCCCGGCGTCTGGGTCTCGAACGTTTGGAAAGAGGGACATGATACGAGGGTCTTGGCGCAAAGGCTCTTGACGCCCGGCGGCTACCACGGCCCGGCCGAATTCACCATTCTTCGCACGGACGGGAGAGAAGCCGAGTGGACGGCGTTCTCAGAGGGGAGGTTGGGATCTCCGGCCTCGCCCCCTTCCGGTTTCGCGATCGGCGATCTCAAGAAGGGCGTTCCGCCGGAAATGCTTGTCGCGGAGGAAGTCCACATATCGCCGTGGCTGCTCAATTCCGGAGGAATCCTCTATCGCATCGGCACCTGGAACGGGAAATATGGGCTCTGGAGGCTGGCCGGCGGCCGCGACCCCGAGCTCCTGCTCGAGGGTAATTGCGCGGCTCCCCTCATTACCCCGGATGGAAGATGGGCGGTCGTCGCCAAGACCGATACTTCGTGGGCCGCGCCCAACTACCTCGTCTGCCTGGACCTCATGAAGGGGACTTCTTATCGTTTGAAGGCCCCGGATGCCAACAAGTTCTATCCGATCGTCTATGTTCCCGCGCACCAAAAAGTATTACTCGCTCGGGCGCGCGGTCAAGAAGGGCCAAGCCAGGGCCCTCAGGAGGAGACGGAGTTCTTGCTCCTGGAGCCCGCCACAGGGGTTGTGACCGGCATAGCAGGCGAGTTTGCACCATTCCTGGGGGGAAGTTGGTATCCCCTGCAGCCGGCCAAGGCCCGGGATGAAGTCTGGGCGGCCAGGTACAGGCCGGACAGCCAGTCCACCGAAGTCGGCCGCTACAATACCCGTTCCTTCATCTTCAGCAGAACCTTGTCCGTTCCCTCTTTACGGTTCAGCAGCGAGCAGATGTGGGTGGATGAACAGGAAGGCAAAGTCTACGTCGCCTATAGAGGGCACCTTCTCCGGATGGCCTTGCCGGATCGATGATCCGTCTATCCCGTCACGGGATGGCGGATCGACATTGACCATAAAGAGTGAAGTCCGATATCTGAGCTATCCGTCCTGGGGGCGGTCAGAGCGACCGCGTCCGGACCTTGCGCCACCAGCTCTTGTTCGCCGCGTACCAGCGCACCGTCCGCTTGAGCCCCTCGGCGAACGGGACCTCCGGCTCCCAGCCCAGGGCCCGGATGAGGCTCGAATCCATGGCATAGCGGCGGTCGTGTCCGGGCCGGTCCGGGACGAACTGGATGAGCTCGTGGGGCGACTCGACGGCGTCCAGGATGCGCCGGGCGAGATCGATGTTGGCCAGCTCGACCCCTCCGCCGACATTGTAGACGCCGCCGCCGCGGGCCCGCAGCAGGGCCGCTTCGACGGCCCGGCAGAGGTCGTCGACGTAGATCCACTCCCGCACGTTCAGGCCGTCCCCGAAGACCGGGACCGTCTTCCCCTCGAGCGCATTGGTCAGGAAGAGCGGGATGAGCTTCTCCGGGAACTGGCCGGGCCCATAGGTGTTCGACGGACGAAGGATGACCGTCGGCAGGCCGTAGGTCACATGAAAGGCCCGGGCGAGATGGTCCCCGGCCGCCTTGGTCGCCGCGTACGGCGAGGACGGCTGGAAGGGGTCGGATTCGCGGGCGGCCCGGCCCGTCCGGCTGCCGTAGACCTCGTCGGTCGAGATATGGGCGAAGACCTCGACCGCCGGGAAGGCCCGCAGGGCGTCGAGGAGGGTGTAGGTGCCGTGGACATTGGTCAGGACGAATTCGCCGGCGTCGTAGATCGACCGGTCGACGTGGGTCTCGGCCGCGAAGTGGACGACGGCCTGGACGCGGGCGAAGAGGCGCCGGACGAGGGCCCGGTCGAGGATATCGCCGAGGATGAATTCATAGCGGGGGTCTTCCCGGACGTCCTTGAGGTTGTCGAGGTTCCCGGCATAGGTCAGTTTGTCGAGGTTGACGACCTTCGTCTGCTTATGGCGGTGGAGGAGGAGACGGATGAAGTGGCTGCCGATGAAGCCCGCGCCGCCCGTCACGAGGATTGTCTTGCCGTCGAGGGTCCGTTCCGTGCTCATGGCCGCTCTCCCGTCCTCAGAATCCGAATCCCCCCAGGAAATCGAGCGTCTTTCCGATCGTCCCGAGGCCCAGCGAGAGGCGCACTTGGACGTCAGGCGTGGCGCGGTAATAGAAGGCCCGGACGTCAACGAGGAAGTCGACGCACTGATAGTGGTAGGTGAGCTGGGCGCCGGTGTAGAGGAGCTTCCGCTCCTTGACGTTGTAGTCGGCCTCGAGCTGGAGGTCGAGGGACAGGGCCGGGATCCGGAGCCCCCCGAAGGCGCCGACCTGGTCGCGGTTGTAGAGCGCGATGAGGTCGGGGTCGACGCCCGCGACCCAGGAGTTGCGGCTCGAGAACCAGTTGACGGTCAGGAAATCGCCCTCGGCCTTGGAGCCGGCCGTGGCGCTCAGCCGCAGGCTCGACAGGCTCTTATAGTAGGGATTGTAGGCGGCCGAGGCGTCGAAGGAGAACTTGGACTGGGGATAGAAACGGACCGTCCCGGTCACCTCGGAGAAGCGGGGCGCTTTGCCGTCGACGGGGAAGATCGACAGGGGGCCGTCCTCCGGCGAGAGATAGTAGGTCTGCCCGAGGCCGAGCGAAAAGACCTCGACGGCCCGCTCGTCGGCGCCCTTGAAGAGGAAGCGGCCGGTGACGCCGTAGCTCACCAGGTGATAGCGGAAGAACCCGAAATTGGTCACGATCCGGTCCGACTGGGTCGTCGGGCTGTCGTAGGAATACGTGACGTAGGGCTCGATGATGTTCTTGAGCCGGGCCCGGCCGTCGCGGCCGTAGTAGAGCTTGTAGAAGACGGGGCCCACCATCTCGATCGCGGCGACCATGTTCCGGGTGAAGATCGGTTCGTCGACGATCCCGCCGGACTCCGCGTCGAGGCTCTGGCCGTAATACGAGAGGTTGGCGGTGACCGACGTCATCGCCGTGAGCCAGGGGATCGAGGAGAACGGCATGCTCAGGGTCGGGCTGACGGCCAGGCGCGACGAGCGCCGCTCCGTCCCGGCCGCGTAGTCGGCCTTCCAGCCGTACTGGGCGCGGTTGAAGGAGGTGGCCATCGAGAAATAGACCGGCGCGAAGAGCCGTGTCTTGAAGACGTTGAAGGTCAGCTGGGGCAGCGAGGTCGAGAGGTTCGAATCGTCGATCTGCGAGAAGTAGGTCTCGAAGCGCGAGGCCCGGGCGCTCAGGTTGAACCGCCGCCACGACCGGGACAGATAGACCTGGGAAGTCCGGGTGAACGACAGGGCCCGCTGGAAATTGTTGTCGAACTCGCGCAGGAAGCTGAACGAGGTCTGATAGTCGACGTTGGCGACGAGGGTGAAGCCGAGGGGCAGGGCCTGGGTGTGGTCGAGACGGATGATCGAGGAATTGCCGGGGCGGTTCCCGCCTTCCTCCTGCTTATAGATAAAATAGTAAAGATTGAGGTCGCCCTTGGTCCCGCCGGGGAACAAGTACCGGTATTCGAGGCCGGCGCCCGTGCCGCGCGCGAGATAGAAGTCGACGCCGAGCGTCGCGTCCATGTTCGGGGCCATGGCCCAGTAGAAGCTCTGGGAGAGGGAGAAGCCCTTCTCGCCGGCGAAGCCGATCCGGGGCAGGAGAAAGCCCGTCGCCCGCTCTTTTAATGGATAGCGCAGGTAGGGCAGATAGAGCACGGGAACGCTCTTGACCCGCACGACGGCGTCCCACATCTCGATGTAGTCGCCCTGTTTGAGATTGGCCTTAGAGACGCCGAAGCTCCAGCGCGGGTTCGGCTGGGTGCAGGCCGTGACATGGGCCTTCTTCAGGCTGAAGAGGTCGGCCTGCCTGCGCTCGAGGATTTCCGCATCGAAGAGGACCGAGGGCGAGATGAGGCCGGAGGCCCGCTCGATCGTGCCTCGGCCCGACTCGAGGCTGTAGCGGACCCGCTCGGCACGGATGACCTCGCCGCCCGACTGGATAACGACGTTGCCTTCGGCCAGCACGTCCTTCATCACGGTGTCGTACTCGACCCGGTCGGCAAAGAGAAGGAAATCGCCGTAGCGGATCTCGACGTCGCCCACGGCGAAGACGCGGTCCCCGTCGCGCTCTTGGCTCCTGGCCACGATCCGGACCTCGGCGGGGGTTTTAGCGGCCGCGACGGCGGGGGGCTTTGGCGGCGGCGGCGTCTGGGGCGTGAGGATGGCCGGGAAAAGCGCGGCCATAAGGCAGAATCCGCCGACAAGGCGCGGGAGGACCGGCCGAGAAGGACGAAACTCCATCGCTTGATTTGTAGCATAGCGGTCGGGGAGAAGCAAACGAGCCCCAAATGGGGACATTACCCATTTCTCCAGGAATGGGATTGTGTCCCGGGAATTTTCCGTTCGGGCCGGCTAATCCTCGGGAGGATCGTTCTTCAGCTCTTTCTTGACCGCCCGGAACAGACTGAGGAGCCCGGATACGATGCCCAGCACAGTCAGGCTGAGGAGGAGCCAGGGGGCGGTGCCGAGCCAGCGGTCGAGGAAGTAGCCGAGAAAGAGCCCCACCGCGATCGAGGACGGCAGGATCAGGCCGATCGAGCTCAGCTCGGCCAGCCGCCGCAGGTCCGGACGACGGGGCTTCTCGTCTGTCACGCGGTCCGCGCTCCCCCGCCGGAGTCGGGTTCTTCCGCGCTATCGGGCTTGACGGCCCAGGCCCCGCCTTCGTTGACAAGGGCGTTCCAGCCGAAGCCGAAACCGAAGGCCAGGCAGAAGAGCTTGAAGAAGGCCTCGAAGGTCTCCCCGCCGGCGCCGGCCTCGAACTCGGGGAAGATGGTCAGGGCCAGGATGAGACCGATGGCCAGGGAGGCCAGGGCCGAATAGACGTAGCGGCGGCTGAAGCCGCGAACTCTCCCTTCTTTCACCTTCCGCAGCCAGGGCAGGATCGTCCGGGCCAGGATGCCGGCGAACAAGCCGAGGAATTTGACCAGGAATACCGTGGACATCGCGCTCTCCCTTCCGTCGCGCGCCGCGTTCCCGGGCTTATTCTCAAAGAAGGCGGACATGATGTCAAGGAGCCGGGCGCCGCCGCGGACGCTACGCCATATTATACGAACGGCGGGGATTTCGTTCAGGTCCCGGAATTCCCGCGAACATGCTATAATCGCCCCGAAATGCCGCCCGAGCAGCCCGACCCCTTGGAGGAACGCGTCCTGCGGCGGATCCCCGCCGAGATCGTCGTCTTCGCGGCCGTTCTGGCCCTGGCCGCGGCCCTCGTCCTCGATCCCCTGACCGGGCTGTTCATCCTCGCCGGCGGGGTCTTCTCGGCTTTCGGCTTCGCCTGGCTCAAACAGTCCCTGACCCGTTTCCTCTCGAGAGATAAGAAGGGCGCGCTCCGGTCCGGGATCGTCTTTTACGTCCTCCGGCTGGTGTTGATTTGCGCCGTCTTTTTCCTTATAATCCTCGTCTATCCGAAGAAGATCATCGCCTTCGTCGCGGGCTTCTCGACGGTCGTTCCCGTGTCCCTCCTCGAGGGCGTCCGGGGTCTTCTTCTCCTGAGAAAATGGAAGGATTAGAGCACAGCCTCTGGATCGTCGACGCCTTCAACCGCGTCTTCGGCCCGCCCATTGCCGCCCTCCTCGGCCTTTTCGGCATCGAGGTCGCCGACCCCCTCCACGCCGTGCCCGATTACCTGGTCATGGTCTTCATCGTGGCCGCCCTCCTCATCCTCCTCCTCGGCCTGGTCTCGCGAAAGCCGGCCCTGGTCCCGGGCGGGCGCCAGAGCATCGCCGAGATGATCTTGCAGCTGTTCGAAGGGCTCATCGTCGACACCATGGGCCCGGAGGGCCGCAAGTACCTGCCGCTCATCGGCACGGTCGGCCTGTTCATCTTCGGCTGCAACATGATCGGCCTCGTCCCGGGCTTCATGTCCCCGACGAGCAAGCTCAACGTCACCATCGGCTGCGCCCTCGTCGTCTTCTTCTACTACCACGCCCAGGGCATCAAGACCCAGGGGCTCAAGTATTTCAAGCACTTCACGGGGCCCATCCCGGCCCTGGCCCCCCTCATGCTCCCCATCGAGATCATCAGCCATTTCTCCCGGCCCGTGTCCCTGTCGATGCGGCTTTTCTGCAATATCTTCGCCGAGGAGCTGCTCATCGTCATCATGGCCTCGATCCTCCCCTTCTTCCTGCCCCTGCCGTTCATGGCCCTGTCCATCTTCACCGCTCTTATCCAGTCCTTCGTTTTCGTCCTCTTGTCCTGCATCTACATCGCGGGCGCCATCGCCCATGAAGAAGAGCACTAAACGCAAAGGAGTTCCGTCATGTCCAAGAAACTCAAAGCCCTGTGCCTGCTCGCTTTCGCCGTCGCCCTGATGGCCCTGCCCGTTCTGGCCCAGGAGGGCGGCGCCGAGCCGGGCAAGGCCCGGACGTCCCTCCTCCAGCTATCGCTCATCGTCGGCGGGGCCATCATCACCCTGGCGGTCATCGCGGGTGCATACTGTCAATCCCGGGCCATTTGCTCCGCCTGCGAAGGGATCTCCCGGAATCCGGCCGGCGCGCCGGCCATCCGCGGCCTTCTCATCCTGGGCCTCGTCCTCATCGAGACGCTGGTCATCTACGCCCTGCTCATCACCATCATCATCCTGATGGTCCAGTGGGGGAAGTACGTCTAAGGCCGGAGGGCCGAGGCCCCGGCCAACCCCGGAGCGGATGACAGGTTCAACGCTCTCGCTCGTCGCCGCGTCCTTCAAGCGGTTCAACGGGGACAAGTGTTGGACCTCGTCCATCGTCATCTCGTATTTCGCCCTGCTCTGTTGCGTCCCGCTCATCGCCCTGTTCTTCACCATCGCCGGGCGGTTCCTGGGCAACACGGAGATGGCCCTGCGGAGCCTCAACATCTTCACCGACGAGTTCTTCGCCAAGCTCGACCCGAGCTTCTTCAAGGGCCTTGGCGACTTGTCGACCCCCGGTCTTCAGCTGGGGCTTTTCGGCGTCGTCGGCTCGTTCATCTCGGCCAGCTTCCTTTTCTCGAGCCTCATCACGACGATCAACCATATCTTCCGGACGAAGTACCACCGGTCCTTCTTCTACAACCGGCTCATCGAGTTCCTGATGATGGCCGTCGTCGGCATTTTCATGTTCTTCTCGCTGGCCATGACGGCCGTCTGGACGGCCTTCGGCCGGACCCTCCAGAAGAGCGAGCTCGTCCGGGCCACGCTCAATCCCGAGGCCTTGGCGGTCATCAACAACGCCCTTCTGATCTATGTTATCCCCTATCTTCTGACCTTTCTGATGTTCTACATCCTTTACAAGTACATCCCGGAGGTCAAGGTCCACACCCGGGCGGGGATCATCCCGGCCGCGCTCGCCGCGCTGCTCTTCGAGGTCTTCAAGCGCGCTTTCGCCTTCTACGTCGCCCACTTCTCCGCGCTCGGCATCGTCCTGAGCAAGATCCTCCAGGGCACGCTGACCTCGGTCTTGTTCTTCCTGCTCTGGATCTCGACGTCGATGGTCATTCTGCTCTGGGGGGCGGAGCTGGCGGCGCTGCTGAACGAGAAGTACGATGCGGCCGCGGCGGCCAAGGCGCAGAAGCCCCCCTTGACGGCAGCTAAATCAATTTAGAAGGACGGGGCTGTCTTCGATCGGGGACACGTACAAAGAGTATATGTCCCCCCATTGGTTCAGATGTGCTTGGCGATGCGTTCGAGGAGCTTGGCCTTGGATTCAACGCCAACGACCTTCTCCTGGGGCTGGCCGCCCTTGAACAGGATCAGGGTCGGGATGGCCATCACGCCGTAGGTCTGGGGCATCTGCCCGTTCTCATCGACGTTCATCTTGACGACTTTCAGCTTGCCCTTGTGGGCCTCGGCGATCTCGTCGACAAGGGGGGCGATCATCCTGCAGGGGCCGCACCAAGGGGCCCAAAAATCCACCAGGACGGGCAGGTCGGACTTGAGGACCTCGGCATCGAAGGTGGCGTCGGTTCCGGTGATGATGGCGTCGGACATAGGTATCTCCATTCCTTAGTGTTTTTGTAGTGAATAGGCTCTGCCATGATAGCGGCAGCCCCGGAGGCTGTCAAGTTACGGGCAGTCCCGTCTATTCCGCCCAGCCGAGTTTCTCCTTGACCAGGTCGTAATAGGAGCGCTTGGGCGAGGTGATGAGCTGGAGCTCGAAGGGGGCCTTGCGGATATCGACGACATCGTTGCGGACCATGACGCCGCCGCGCTGGCCGTCGAAGGTCACGTGGACCTCCTCCCCCCCCGTCAGCAGTCGGACGCCGATCGTCGACGTCGCCGGAACGGCCATGGGCCGGAAGGATAGCGTGTGGGGACAGATCGGCGTCAGGACGATGGCCGGGACCCGCGGATGGAGAATGGGCCCGCCGGCCGAGAGTGAATAGGCGGTCGAGCCGGTCGGCGTCGAGATGATGAGGCCGTCGGCTTTGAGGGTGGCCACATCCCTGCCATCGATGGCGATGGCCAGCTCGATCATCCGGGCCACGGCCCCTTTGGTGATGACGGCATCATTCAGGCAATAGGAAGCGGCGTTCGCCGTCCGGGCTTCGAGGAGCCAGCGGTGGCTGATCAAAGACTGGTCCCCGGCCAGGAAGCTGTCGAGGGTGTGCACGGCCTCGCTGACCGGGATCTCGGTCAGGAAGCCCAGCCGGCCCAGGTTGACGCCCATGACCGGGACGCCGGCTTGGGCCGCATGGTGGGCGATGCTGAGGAGCGTCCCGTCGCCGCCGAGGACGACGACGAGATCGGAAGCGGCGGCGATCCCGGCCCGCTCAAGTCCGTCGGCGCGGCCGAGCTTCTTCGCCGCGACGTCCTCGAGGACGCAGGCGATGCCGCGGCCCTCGAAGTACTCGACGACGATCTTGAGGATGCCCTCGACCGACGGAGCGTGGGGCTTGATGACGATCCCGGCTTTGCGCACTCTATTCATGGCTGACCGCCTCCTTGATCCAGGCTGGGACGAGGTCCGCGTTGAGGTCCGGATCCCCCTTTATCCACCGGGCGAAGAATTCGACGTTCCCCTTCTGGCCGTGCGTCGAGCAGCGGACAAGCCCGGCCAGGCCGAAGCCCAGTTCCCGGGCTCCGGCGATGACTCGCGTGAGGACCGCGGCGTGGACCGCGGCGTCCCGGATGACGCCCTTCTTCCCGACGTCCTTCGGGCCGGCCTCGAACTGCGGCTTGATGAGCGAGACGAGAATCCACTCGCCCGGAATGGCCTCGAGCGCGGGGAGGATCTTGAGCACGGAGATGAACGAAACGTCCATGGTCACGATGCCGGGAAGCTCGGGGAGGTCGGCGGCCGCGAGCGTCCGGGCGTTCTTCTCGATGGTCACGACCCGGGAGTCCTTGCCGAGCCCCCAATCGAGCTGTTTCGTGTCCACGTCGATGGCGTAAACTCTTGCGGCGCCTCGTTTTAGCAGGCAATCGACGAACCCCCCGGTCGAGGCCCCGACGTCCAGCCCGACGAGGCCGCGGACGTCGATATGGAACCGGTCTAAGGCCTCATCGAGCTTGAGGCCGCCGCGGCTGACGAAAGGAAGAAGCTGCGCCACCTCGAGAGGGGCTTCGGCGTCCAGGAGCTCGCCGGCCTTGCCGATCCGCCGGCCGCCGCTCGTGACCAGGCCGGCCATGATCAGGGCCTGGGCCCTCTCGGCGCTAGGCGCGAGGCCCCGGCCCGCGAGGAGCTTATCCGCGCGTTCTTTCATCGGCGCCACAGGAAAGGGGCGTCTTGGAGAGATCCCGGATCCTCCGGACGATGCTGGGGACGTCGAGGCCGACCTTGGCCCGGATCTCATCGGACTTGCCGACGGGATGGACGCCGATCGGCACGCCTATCGGCATGAAGCGGACGCCGAACCGGCCTTCGCGGTCGAGGAGCTCGCGCACGGCGCTCCCGGCGCCTCCCTCGACAATGCCCTCCTCGAGGGTGACGACCGTCCGTCCCGGCCCGGCGAAGCGGAGGATCATGTCGCGGTCGAGCGGCTGGACGAAGCGGGCGTTGACGACAGCGAATGAGAGACCGTCCTTCTCGAGCTCCTCGGCCACCTCTACCGCGGGCGCCACCTGGTTGCCGACGGCGAAGATGAGATCGCGGCCGTCCTTGACGAGCTCGCTCTTGCCGGGCGTCAGGACTTGGAGGGTCTCGTCGATGGGGACGCCCAGGCCCTTGGCCTTGGGGAAGCGCACCGAACAGGGGTGGCCGTAGGAAATAGCCGACCAGAGCATGTGCTGCAGCTCGTTCTCATCCTTAGGGGCCATGACGATCATGTGGGGCATGTGCCGCATATAGGCGATGTCGTTGACACCCTGATGCGTGGGCCCGTCATCGGGGACGATGCCGGCCCGGTCGAGGACGAAGACGACCGGGAGGTCCATCAGGCAGACGTCGTGGTAGACCTGGTCGTAGGCCCGCTGCAGGAAGGTCGAGTAGATGGCCACGACGGGCTTGAAGCCCGCGATGGCCAGGCCTGAGGCGAAGGTCACCGCGTGCTGTTCGGCGATGCCGACGTCAAAGAAGCGGGCGGGGAGCTTCTCGGAGAACTCCCGAAGGCCGGTGCCCTCGCCCATGGCCGCAGTGATGGCCAGCACCTTCTCGTCCTTCTTGGCGACCTTCATCATCGCGTCCCCGAAGGCCGCCGAGAACGAAGGGCCCCATTCGCGCTTCAGCGGCTCGCCCGTCGCCACCTGGAACGGGCCGGCACCGTGGAATTTCTCCGGATGCAGCTTCGCCGGCTGGTAGCCCTTGCCCTTCTGGGTCACGCACTGGATGAGGACGGGGCCGTCGTAGGTCTTGGCCGTCTCGAAGGCCTCGACAAGCGATTCGACGTTGTGGCCGTGGACCGGGCCGATGTATCGGATCCCGAGTTCCTTAAAAACGAGCCCGGGGAAGAGCATCTTCTTGGCCAGCTCCTCGAGGGCCCGGCCGGCCTTGATCACCGGCTGGCCGAGCTGGGGGACCCTTTTAAGGAGCGATTTGGCCTGGTCTTTCATGCGGATATAGCGCTGACCCGAAACAAGATAGGAGAAGTACTTCGACCAGGCCCCGACGTTGATCGAGATGGACATCTCGTTGAAGTTGAGGACGATGATCAGCCGCTCCCGGAGGTGCCCGATCTGGTTGAGCGCCTCGAGGGCGACGCCCCCGGTCAGGCTCCCATCGCCGACGACGGCGACGACGTGATGGGATTCGCCCGCCCGGTCCCGGGCCACGGCCATTCCAAGCGCGGCGGACAGGGCCGTTGAGGCGTGTCCGGTGTTGAAGGTATCGTGCTCGCTCTCATCACGGCAGGGGAAGCCCAGGATGCCGCCGCAGCGGCGCAGGCCGCCGAAGCTGTCCTTCCGGCCGGTCAGGATCTTGTGCGTGTAGCACTGGTGGCCGACGTCCCAGACGATCTTGTCCCGTGGCGAGTCGAAGGCCAGGTGCAGGGCCAGGGTCAGCTCGACAACGCCGAGGTTCGAGGCCAGGTGGCCGCCGTTCTTGGCGACGGTCTCCAGGATGAGGGCGCGGATCTCCAGGGCCAGGGTCGAGAACTCGTCCGGCGTGAGCTTCCGGAGGTCGGCCGGCTCGCGGATGGAATCGAGGATCTTGGCCATGGCTTTCGCGGGCGCGTCAGGCGTTCCCGCCGTCCTCCCCCGTTCCCTCGCCGTCGTCCGTCTCGGCCTCGAAATCCTCCGCCTTGAGCTTGCCCTTCTCGTCCTTGAGCAGGATCTCGACCTTGCGCTCGGCCTTGTCGAGCTCGCCGCGCAGGAAGCGGGACATCTTGACCCCCTTCTCGAAGAGCGCCAGCGACTCGTTGAGGGAGATGCCGCCCTTCTCGAGCCTGGCCACGATCTCCTCGAGGTCGGCCAAGGCCTTTTCGAACGTCAGATTGGTCATGACCCCTCCTTCAGGAACCGGGATTCCAGGAGCTTCTTGCGGTCGACGGACTCGACCCGGGCGCTGAATTCGCCCTTGAAGAACGAGACCTCGACGATCTCGCCCGCGGCCACGTCCTCGATGCGGCGGGCCAGGCGCAGGCCTCCGTCCTTCCAGACGAGCGTGTAGCCCTTCTTGAGGACGGCCAGGGGGCTCAGGGCGTTGAGGGAGGCCGAGAGCCGCTCCCAGCTCGCCTTGTGCTCGCCCACCGTCCGGCGCAGGATGTTCCCGAGCCGCTCGGCCGCGAGAAGCGCCGCGCCCTTGTGTTCGGCGATGGCCTGGCGCTCGGCCCTGAGGACGTTCCGCCCCCGCGTTTCGAGGTCGTCCACCCGCCGGGCCAGGTTGGCCAGCTTGACCTGGAAATTCTGGAAGATGCGGTTCCGGGCCAGCTCGTCGACGTCGCCCCGCAGGTCCTGTATCTCGTAGCGGAGGAGCTCCCCGAGCCGGCGCGTCTGCGCGTCGATCCTCTCGGCAAAAGCCTCCTCTTTCTCGATGACCATCTCCGCGGCCGCCGAGGGCGTCGAGGCCCGGACATCGGCGACGAAATCGGCGATGGTGTAATCGACCTCGTGGCCGACCGCCGAGATGACGGGGACGGGCGAGCGGGCGATGGCCCGGGCCACGGACTCCTCGTTGAAGGCCCACAGGTCCTCGATCGACCCGCCGCCGCGGCCGACGATGAGGACGTCGATCCCCGGCCAGGCCCCGAGGGCGTCGATGCCCTCGACGATCTCGGCCGCCGCGCCCTCGCCCTGGACCCGCGCCGGATAGATGACGACGTGGAGCTTGGCGTAGCGGCGCTCGAGGACGCGCAGCACGTCGCGGATCGCGGCGCCGGTCGGCGAGGTGACCACCCCGATCGTCTGGGGGCGGAGCGGGAGCTTCCTCTTGCGCCTTTCGTCGAAGAGGCCCTCGGCTTTGAGCTTTTCTTTGAGCTGCTCGAAGGCGATCTGGAGGGCGCCCTTGCCCTTGGGCTCGACGAGGTCGACATAAAGCTGGTAGTCGCCGCGGGGCTCGTAGACGCTGACCTTGCCCCGGCAGACGACCTTGAGGCCGTCCTTGAGCTCGAAGAGGACCTTGCGGGCCGTCGACTGCCACATGACGGCCTTGATGACGCTCTTGTCGTCCTTGAGGTTGAAGAAGACGTGGCCCGACGCAGCCTTCTTATACCCGGAGACTTCGCCCTCGACCCAGACCTGGGGCAGGGCCACCTCGAGGGCGGTCTTGACGATCTCCGTGACCTGCGAGACCGTGTAGACGTGGTCCTTGACGACAAGGCCTTCAGTCTTCGTGACCATCCTCCGCCAGGACCTCCCGCGTGATCGAGCGGGCATGGCCCGTCTCCGGATCGATCGCGACATAAACGCCGGACAGGAACAGGCCGTCTCGCGACGGCTCGAAGCGCTGCGGCCGCGACGTCAGGAACCGCGCCAGGGCCTGCTCGCGGGCCATGCCGATGACGGCGTTGCGGCCGCCGGCCATGCCAGCGTCCGTGATGTAGGCCGTGCCGCCGGGCAGGACCCGCTCGTCCGACGTCGGGACGTGGGTATGCGTGCCGATGACGGCCGAGACCCGGCCGTCAAGATACCAGCCGAGGGCCTGCTTTTCGGAGGTCGCCTCGGCGTGGAAATCTAGGATGATGATGGGGGTCACCTCGCGGAGGGCGGCGACCTCCTCGTCGGCCCGCTTGAACGGGCAATCCAGGGGCTCCATGAAGACCCGCCCCTGGAGGTTGAGAACGGCCGCCTTGATCCCGTCGGCCGATTGAAAAACGTAGGAGAAGCGGCCCGGGTTGACCGGCGGAAAATTGGCCGGCCGCAGGAGCCGGGGCTCGTGCTCGAGGTAGAGCAGGGCCTCTTTCTTGTCCCAGATATGGTTGCCCGAGGTCAGGACGTCGACGTGCATGAACAGGTCCTTGCCGATCTCCTCGGTGATGCCGCTGCCGCCGGCCGCGTTCTCGCCGTTGGCGATAATGAGCGACGGCGCGTACTTCTTGACCAGGCCGGGCAGGAACTTGTCCATGGCCCGCCGGCCCGGCCGGCCGATGATGTCGCCGAGGAACAAGACCCCGAAATCAGCGGGCATACTCGACCGCCCTCATCTCCCGGATGACCGTGACCTTGATCTGGCCGGGGTAGTCGAGCTCGGCCTTGATCTTGGCCGCGACGTCCTTGGCCAGGAGGGCCGCCTTGTCGTCGGAGACCTTGAGGGCCTCGACGATGATGCGGATCTCGCGGCCGGCCTGCAGGGCGAAGGCCTTGGAGACGCCCTCGAACGACGCGGCGATCTCCTCGAGCTTCTCCAGCCGCTGGATGTAGGTCTCGAGGAGCTCGCGCCGGGCCCCGGGCCTGGCGGCCGAGAGCGTGTCGGCGGCCTGGACGAGGACGGCCTCGATCGACGGAAAGTCGATGTCGCGGTGGTGCGAGGCGATGGCCTGGCAGACCTTTTCCGACTCGCCGTACTTTTTGGCCAGCTCGACGCCGAGCTCGGTGTGGGTCCCTTCGGTGTCCCTGTCGACGGCCTTGCCGATGTCGTGGAGCAGGCCGGCCCGCAGGGCGACGTTCGTGTCGAGGCCGATCTCGCGGGCCATCATGGCCGCCAGCATGGCCACTTCTTTCGTGTGCTGAAGGACGTTCTGGCCGTAGCTCGTCCGGTACTTGAGCTTGCCCAGGAGCTTGATCAGCTCCGGGTGGATGTCGCGGACCTTGAGCTCCAGTACGGTTGACTCGCCCTCCTGCTTGATCTTCTGTTCGAGGTCGGCCTTGACCGACTCGACGATGTCCTCGATGCGGGCCGGGTGGATGCGCCCGTCGGTGACGAGCTTCTGGATGGACAGGCGGGCCAGCTCGCGGCGGATGGGGTCGAAGCTCGACAGGATGACCGCCTCGGGCGTGTCGTCGACGATGATGTCGACGCCCGTGGCCATCTCCAGGGCGCGGATGTTGCGGCCCTCGCGGCCGATGATCCGCCCCTTCATGTCGTCGGACGGCAGGTCGACGACCGAGACCGTCGTTTCGACGACGTGCTCGGCGGCCGAGCGCTGGATGGCGTTGGTGATGATCTCCCGGGCCGAGACGGCGGCCTTTTCGCGGGCCTCCTCCTCGATGCGGCGGACGGAGCCGATGGCCTCGAGCCGGGCCTCTTCCTCGATCTTCTTGACCAGCATGGCCTTGGCCTCTTCCTGGGTCATGCCGGAGATCCTCTCGAGCTCCTCCACGCCCTTCTGGATGGCCTCGGCGATCTTGGCCTCCTCGACTTCGAGGTCCTTCTCCTTCTGCGTGAGCTTGCGCTCCTTCTGGGACAGATCGCGCTCTTTGCGCTCGATCGACTGGAACCGCCGCTCCAGGTTCTCCTCCTTGCTGAGGAGCCGGCGCTCTGTCTCGTTGATCTTGCGCTGTTTCTCCCGGTTCTGGGCCTCGAAATCGTTCATGCGGGCGAGGTCCTTTTCGCGGGCCTCGATGGCCGCTTCCCGCTTGATCTTTTCCCCTTCCTCCCGGGCCCTGTCGAGGACCGTCCGGGCCTGCTCTTCGGCCTCGGCGGCCTTGCGGGAGCCCTGCTGCCGCTTGAGCAACAGGGTCGCGACCGCCGCGGCGAGGATGACGATAACGGCGATGCCGGCGTACGTCAACGCGTTCATTGGGATACCCTCCTCATCTATTCGAAATGAGGAGACGCGAAGGAAAGAGCGGAGGCGTCAGATGCCCGTGCCGGGAGCGGCCCGGCCGGCGAGCCGGCCGCGGAGGGCGGGCCCGTCACAGCGGGGATTTATCGGCGTCCGTGTATGTATTTTCATCTGCGAAGAGATGAACCTCCAAACTTTCGATCTCCGTCTCCATGTGGCCCAGGGCCTCGTTCAGCTGGTCCAGCTTCTTCTGGCTCAGAAACAGCTCGTCCGCGATGTTCAACGCCGCCAGGACGGCGATCTTGGTCGTGTCCGCGGACTTCGATTTCACAGCCACTTCGTGCATCTTCTGGTCAACGAGCGAGGTCAAGTGGCCTATATACTTCTCATCCTCCTCTCCTTTGACGCGGATCTTGTACCGCTGTCCGAAGATCTCTATCTCGAGGATTCGTTCCGTCATAAGCCGAGCTTGTCGATCTCGCCGATAATGGCTTCGATCTTCCCCTTGAGGAGCTCCCGCTCGCCGTCGTACTTCTTCATTTCCTCGTCCATGCGGGCGATCTTGCGGGTGCTTTCCTCGAAGTCCTTCTTCTCCGTCCGGAACTCCTTGAGCTGCTGCCTCAGCTTCTCGTTCTCGGTCGTGAGCTTGTGGATATGATCGACGACCTGTCCGATCTTGCCTTCAAGTATTTTAATTCGCTCAAGTTCGGATGTCAATTTTTCCCCTCCCTGAGTTGGATAGCGAGCGCGGAGGCCAGGTGGCCGACGATCTCCTTCTCGGCACGGTCCACTTCCCCGGCGACGAGCGTCCGCTGCGGGTGCCGGAAGCGGAGCCGGATGGTCAAGCTGACCTTGTCCGCCGGCACGGGCCCGCCAGAGAACCGGTCGACGAGCTCGAAGCCCTCGAGCAGGGGCTGGTCGAGGCGGCCCAGGACCCGTGCGACTTCGCCGTAGGTGACGGAGCGGTCCACGAGGAGCGACAGGTCGCGGACGACCCCGGGCAGCTTCGGAACGGGCACGTATTCGAACGGCCGGGGCGTCTTTTCGAACAGCGCCGAGAGATCGACCTCGGCCGCATAGACCGGCCCGTCGATCGACGAGGAGGCGGCCAGGTCCCGGCGCAGGAGCCCGAGACGGCCCACCTCCTGGCCCCGATAGAGCACGGCCAGAGCCCGGCCGGGCTCGAACGAGGGATGGTCCCGTTCGGCGAAGCCGGCCGGGTCGAAGCGAAGCGCCTCGAGGGCGGCCTCGACGGCGCCCTTGACGGCGTAGAAATCCGTCGCCGTTCCGGGCGCGGCGAAGCCGGCGCCGGGCAGGAGCCCGGCCGAGAGCAGGCCGAGGTGAAAGTCCTCCCGGTGCTTCTCGTCGTCCCCCCAATAAAAGACGTTCCCGAGCTCGAAGATGTGGACGCCCTCGAGCCCCCGGTTGAGGTTCCAGGCGGCGTTCTCGAGGAGGCCGGGGAAGAGGGACGTGCGCATGACCGAAGCCCGGTTGGAGATGGGGTTCTGGATCGCGACCGGCGTCCGCCCGCTCGCCGCCGCCGCTTCCCTCTCCGGATCGGCGAAGCTCCAATTGATGACCTCGTCGAGGCCCTGGCCGGCCAGGGTCTCGCGGATCCGGGCCAGGCGCTCCCGCTTCCGGTTGACGACCGGGGCGAACGAATCGACGGGCGTGACCTCCGAGGGGATGCGGTCATAGCCGTAGAACCGGGCGATCTCCTCGACGAGGTCCGCTTCCCTCGAAATATCCACGCGGAAAGTGGGGACTCCCACCCGCCAGGGCCCCTTGGGCGCGCCCTCGACGCGGAACCCGAGCCGCCCGAGGACGTCGACGACGAAGCTCTCGGGGACCTCGACGCCGAGAAGCTCGGCGATGCGCCGAAGGCGCAGACGTACCGTCCTTGCCTTCGGCGGCTTGGGGTAGCGGTCGATCAGCCCCTTCGAGGCCCGGCCGCCCATCTGCGTCAGCAGGGACGCGGCCATGAGGACCGCCTGCGGTGCGAAGCCGATGTCGGCCCCCCGCTCGAAACGGTAGGAGGCGTCGGTCGAGAGGCCGAGCGCTTTGGCCGTCTTGCGGATCCCGACGGGATCGAAATTAGCGCTCTCGATGAAGACATCGCGGGTCGACTCCGTGATGCCCGAGGCCTGTCCGCCGATGACGCCCGCCAGGGCCACCGGCCGCGATTCGTCGGCGATGACGAGCATGTCGGCCGTGAGCGCGAGCGTCCTCCCGTCGAGGTCGATGAGGGTCTCGCCGCGCTTGGCCTTGCGGACGACGATGCGGCCGCCGCCGATCCGGCCGAAATCGAAGGTGTGGATGGGCTGGGCCGTGGCGAAGAGAACATAGTTCGAGACGTCGACGACGTTGTTGACCGGCCGGAGGCCCATGGCCTCGATCCGGCGCGCGAGCCAGGCGGGCGACGGCCCGACCGGGACGTTCCGGACGACGACGCCGCAATACCGAGGGCAGAGGGCCTCGGCGACGATCTGGACGTCGGCGATGTCCGTCGTGGCCTCGGGAAGCTCGGCGACGGGCCAGTCTTTCTCGATGAGCGGAAGGCCCAGGAGCGCCGCCATCTCGCGGGCGACGCCGAGGTGGCCGAGCGTGTCGGGCCGGTTGGCGTAGGTCTCGAGGTCCATGACGAGGTCGCCGTCCCTCTCCTCGGTCGTGTCGGCGACGAGGCCGATCATCGTCAGCTTGTCGAGGATCTCCTGCCGGGGGAGGTCGACGGCGACGTATTCGCGGAGCCACTCCAGACTGATCTTCATTTCGTCCCGAATTGCCTGAGGAACCTCAGGTCGTTCTCGTAGAAGTAGCGCATCTCGGGGATGCCGAAGGCGAACATGGCCGTGCGGTCGATGCCGAGGCCGAAGGCCCACCCGGAATACGTCTCCGGGTCGATGTTGACGTTCTTGAGGACCTGGGGGTCGACCATGCCCGATCCCAGGATCTCCTTCCAGCCCGTGCCGGCGCAGACGCGGCAGCCCGGGTCCTTCCCGGAGCAGACGATGCACTCGATGTCGACCTCGGCCGAGGGCTCGGTGAAGGGGAAGAAGCTCGGGCGGAAGCGGATCTTGACCTTCTCGCCGAACAGGGCCCGGATGAAATATTCAAGCGTGCCCTTGAGATGGGCGAAGGTGATGCCCTTGTCGATGACCAGGCCCTCGACCTGCATGAACATCGGCAGGTGCGTCGGGTCCGGCGTCTCGCGGCGAAAGACCCGGCCGGGGCAGATGATGCGGATGGGCGGCTTCGACCGCTCCATGACCCGGACCTGGACGGGGGACGTGTGGGTCCGGAGAAGCAGGTCGCCCTTGATGAAGAGCGTGTCCCACTTGTCGCGGGCCGGGTGGTGCGGCGGGAAGTTGAGGGCCTCGAAGTTGTAGTAGTCCGTCTCGATCTCGGGGCCCTCCTCGATGGCGAAGCCCATGCCGAGGAAGACCCTCTCGATCTCCTCCTGGAAGAGCGTGAGCGGATGGAGCGACCCGGCGTAGCGCTTCCGGCCTGGGAGCGTCAGGTCGATCGCCCGGGCGGGGCGGACGGCCGTCCGGGCCTCAGACTCGAGCGCCAGGAGACGGTCGACGACGGCGGTCTTGAGCTCGTTGACGAGGCGCCCGGCTTCTCGCTTGTCCTCGGCCGGGACGGACTTCAGGTCCTCGAAGAGGAGCGTGATGTGGCCCCTCTTGCGGCTCAGGAAGGCCGTCCGGAGCTCTTCGAGGGCTTTGGCGTCGCCCGCCTTGAGGGCGGCGGCCTCGAACTCCTTCCTGAGACCGTCGATCCGGTCCTTCAGATTGGCCATCGGCGGGAGCTACGCGGCCGGCGTCTTGGTTCTCTCGACGAGGTGGGCGAAGGTGGCCGGCGCGTTGACGGCCAGGTCGGCCAGGATCTTGCGGTCGAGGGTGATGCCGAGGTCCTTGAGGCCGCGGATGAAGCGGCTGTAGGACATGCCGTTGGCGACGGCCCCGGCCTTGATGCGGACGATCCAGAGGCTGCGGAAATCCCGCTTTTTGGCCCGCCGGTCGCGGTAGGCGTAGAGGAGGGATTTCTCCACCGCCTCTTTGGCGGTGCGGTAATTGCGGCTCTTGGCGCCGAAATAGCCCTTGGCCAGGCCGAGGACCTTGGTGCGGCGGTCGTGCCGCTTGGTGCTGCGTTTCACGCGGGGCATGATGGTCTCCTTGGTGCGCGGGTCGACGTTACATGTCGTACGGGAGCATGGTCCTGAGCATCTTGCGATGCGTCGGGCTGATCTCGGCCGGCTGGCCCAGCTGCCGTTTGCGCTTGGGCGATTTCTTGGTCAGGATGTGCTTCTTATTCGCTTTGGCGTGCAGGAGCTTTTTCTTGGCCGTGACCTTGAACCTCTTTTGGGCTCCCTTGTGGGTTTTTAACTTTGGCATCTTTTCCTCCAACTTTCGTGGGGACCAGCAGGGCGGACACGGCCCAATCCTGTTTCCGGGCCGAGCCATCCTGGGTGGCCATTTCCTTGACGTCGGCGAGGACCCTGTCGAGGACCTGGTAGCCGAGCTCCGGTTTCTGCTTCTCGCGGCCGCGCAGCATGACGGTGATCTTGACCTTGTTGCCTTCCCCGAGAAAGCGCCGGACGTGCTTCATCTTGAAGTCGTAGTCGTGGATGCTGATCTTGGGCCGGAACTTGATCTCCTTGATCTGGATCTGCTTCTGGTGCCTTTTGGCCTCGTGGTCCTTCTTGTGCTGCTCGTACAGGAACTTGCCGTAGTCCGTGATCTTGCAGACCGGCGGGTCGGCCGTGGGCGCGATCTCGACGAGGTCGAGGCCGCGCTCCCGGGCCAGCTGGATGGCCTGGACGGTGGGCATGACGCCGAGGGCGTTGCGCTCCTCGTCGATGACCCGGACCTCGCGCGCGGGGATCATCTCGTTGATCCGGTGGGGCTTGGCTTTGGCGGCCACAGGATAGAAACCGTGTCTCTTGAAAATGGCGGGTCCTCCTCTAGAAATTCACGATTAGACTTTTTTGACGATTCATAGCCAGGGCCTGCTCGAGGAAGCGGGCCACCTCGATCTCGCCCTTGTCTCCCTGGCCGTGGACGCGCAGGGACGCCGAGCCGCGCTCGACCTCCTTGTCGCCGACGACGAGGATGAGCGGGACCTTCTCGACCTCGGCCTGGCGGATCTTCTTCCCGACCTTCTCGCGGCTGAGGTCGACCGCCGAGCGCAGGCCGCTCTCGCGGCACTTCGCGACGAGGGCCTGGGCATAGGCCTCGTGGCGCTCGGCGATCGGCAGGACTATGACCTGGACGGGGGCCAGCCACAGGGGGAAGCTCCCGTTGTAGTGCTCGACGAGGACGCCGAAGAAGCGCTCGAGGGAGCCGAGCAGGGCCCGGTGGACCATGTAGGGGCGATGCTCCTGGCCGTCCTCGCCGACGTAGGTCATGCCGAACCGCTCGGACATGTTGAAATCGAACTGGATGGTCGTGCACTGCCACAGCCGGCCGATGGCGTCCTTGATCTTGATGTCGATCTTGGGCCCGTAGAAGACGGCCTCGCCCTCCATCCGCTCGTAGGAATAGTCCCGGGTCTCCAGGGCCTTGACGAGGGACGCCTCGGCCTGGCGCCAGAGGGCGTCCGAGCCGGCGTATTTCCCGGGGTTCTTCGGGTCGCGGACCGACAGCTCGATCTTGTTGTCGGTGAAGCCGAAGTCGGCCAGGAGGGAGACCGAGAAATCGAGGACCCTCAGGATCTCATCGTCGATCTGTTCGGGCGTGCAGATGATGTGGGCGTCGTCCTGGGTGAAGCCGCGGACGCGCAGGAGGCCGTGGAGAGTGCCGCTGCGCTCGTAGCGGTAGACGGTGCCGAGCTCGGCCCAGCGCAGGGGCAGGTCCCGGTACGAACGCATCCGGGATTTGTAGATCTGGATGTGGAAGGGGCAATTCATCGGCTTGAGATAGTAGGGTTGCTCGTCGATGTCCATCGGCGAGTACATGCTGTCCTTGTAGAAGCCGAGGTGGCCGGAGGTCTCCCACAGGGCCGCCCGGCCGATGTGGGGGGTGAAGAGGATATCGTAGCCGCCGGCCCAATGGCGCTCGCGCCAGTGCTGCTCGATGACGGCCCGGACGCGGGCGCCCTTGGGGTGCCAGAGGATGAGCCCGCCGCCGAGGATGTCGTTGGAGCTGAAGAGGTCGAGCTCGGCGCCGAGCCGGCGGTGGTCGCGCTTCTTGGCCTCTTCGAGCATGCGCAGGTGATCCTCGAGCTCTTTCCGGGTCGGGAAGACGGCGCCGTAGATCCGCTGCATCTGCGGGCCGCGCTCGTCGCCCTTCCAATAGGCCCCGGAGACCGAGAGGAGCTTGACGTTCTCGAGGAGCCCGGTCGAAGGGACATGGGGGCCGAGGCAGAAGTCGGCGAACGGGCCCTGACCGTAGACGGTCACGGTCGCCTCGCCTTTTTCGCGGATGAGCTCGACCTTGAGCGGCTGCTTCTTGTCCTCGAACATCCGTATGGCCTCGTCCTTGGAGAGGACGAGCCGCTCGATGGGAACGTCCGCGCGGGCGATCTCCTTCATGCGCTTTTCGATGGCCTCGAGGTCTTCGGGCGTGAAGGGAACGTCCCTCAGGAAGTCATAATAGAACCCGGTCTCGACGGCCGGGCCGACGCCGGTCTTGGTCTCGGGATAGAGATCGAGGACGGCGTGGGCCATAAGATGCGCGGCGCTATGGCGCAGAACGTCGATCGAAATATTCGCGTCGTCACTCATTCTCGTTTGCAGTCCCTTAAGGGCGGGCGATTCAAGTCCGGCCGGTCCGGCGGCTCTTTGAATTCTGACCGCTTGATACTCGTGGTAGGCGCGGAGGGGATTGAACCCACGGCCTCTTCCGTGTCAGGGAAGCGCTCTCCCACTGAGCTACGCGCCTATCTTTCCGCTATTTAAAGCCGTTCTATATTAAGCAAATCGGCCCGAATAGTCAATATCGCGTTTCCGGCCCCGGAAATGTATAATCCAGGGAGAGAGTCCCTTTTGATCGGTATCCTGGCCGACACGCGCCCTTAAAGAGGTCCCCATGCCGCACCCCATCAACCGCCGCCAAAAGCCCGCCTGGAAACAGCCCCGCCGCCCCCCTGCCCCGCCACGTCCCCAGGGAGGATTCCAAAAGCGCGCCCCCGGCCGCAAGATCTCGCCTTCTTCGAAGCCCAAGTAATGCCTTTTTGGTTTTTCTTCATCCATTTCAATAAAACAGCCGGGGAAAGCTAGCGTTTCAGGGACTTAGGTTTGGTGGTCAGGCCCAGGGAGGGCGCAAAAGGATACGAGGGGATCATCGGAGGGAGCATAAGCGGTGATTTAGCCGGTCAGGAGCCGGAGGAGGGCAGTTTCAGGGGAAACCGCCGGCGGGGAGCGAGTCTTCGAGCGGACCTGCAGAATCGGGGCGGAGCACTCGAAGACACGATTCTGCGGAGTATCTGAGAAGATGCTTTTTTAAGATATTTCCCAGAAGCATGGCTCCGAGTCGCTCCGCCATGCTTCTGATGGTCGCTCCTGCGAGTCCGCTCCCTGCCGGCCGAGTCCGGCGAACGGACCGGCGTGAAGAATCACCGCAGCGAACGGAGATGATCCCCGAGGAGCCCGCGACCGACCCCGTGGGCGCGCCCCGAGCCGAGAAGTCCTTAAGGAGCGAGAACTCCCTCCGGCCCCTCCTTTTTATTGATTTAAAGGCCTTATTGGGCTATACTTATGCTTCTTTTTCGGACAATTGAAGATCTCGCGATTCTCGTGTGGAGAAGTTTTTTCGAAATGAGAAAGGAGCATGCGGCATGAAAAGGGTCATCATCATGGGCGCCGCCGGGCGCGACTTCCATAACTTCAACACCTACTTCCGTGATAATTCCGACTACCGGGTCGTCGCTTTCACGGCGACGCAGATCCCGGACATCGAAGGCCGCAAGTATCCCGCGGCCCTGGCCGGGAAGCTCTACCCCAAGGGCATCCCGATCGAGGCCGAGGCCGAGCTCGACAAGCTCATCGCCGCCCACAAGGTCGACGACGTCCACCTCGCCTACAGCGACCTCCCCCACGCCTACGTCATGGACAAGGCCTCCCAGGTCCTGGCGGCCGGCGCCAACTTCGTCCTCCTCGGCCCGTGCGACACGATGATCAGGAGCCGCAGGCCCGTCGTCTCCGTCTGCGCCGTCCGGACCGGTTCGGGCAAGAGCCAGACGAGCCGCCGGGTGGCCGAGATCCTCAAGGCCAAGGGCCGCCGCGTCGCCGCCATCCGCCACCCCATGCCCTACGGCGACCTCGTCAAGCAGAAGGTCCAGCGCTTCGCCACCTACGCCGACCTCGACAAGCACGAGTGCACGATCGAGGAGCGCGAGGAGTACGAGCCCCACATCGACAAGGGCATCATCGTCTACGCCGGCGTCGACTACGGGGCCATCCTCCACCAGGCCGAGAAGGAAGCCGACGTCATCCTCTGGGACGGCGGCAACAACGACTTCTCCTTCTACAAGTCCGACCTCGAGATCGTCGTCGCCGACCCCCACCGGGCCGGGCACGAGCTTTCCTACTACCCCGGCGCGGTCAATTTCCGCCGGGCCGACGTCATCGTCATCAACAAGATGGACACAGCCACCCCGGAGGGCATCGCCACCGTCCTGGCCAGCGCCAAGGCGGTCAACCCCAAGGCCAAGATCATCCGGGCCAACTCCCCGACCATCGTCGAGGACGGCGGCCGGATCACGGGCAAGCGCGTCCTCGTCATCGAGGACGGACCGACCCTCACCCACGGCGGCATGAAGTACGGCGCCGGCATCGTCGCGGCCAAGAAGTACGGCGCGGCCGAGATCATCGACCCCCGGCCCTTCGCCGTCGGGTCGATCAAAAAGACCTTCGAGAAGTACAACCACCTCGCCGACGTCCTGCCGGCCATGGGCTACGGCGAGAAGCAGACCCGCGAGCTGGCCAAGACGATCGAGGCCATCGATTGCGACCTCGTCGTCAGCGCGACGCCCATCGACATCACCCGGGTCATCAAGGTCTCCAAGCCCATCCTGCGCGTCGGCTACGAGCTCGAGGAGATCGGCACGCCCACGCTCAAGGACGTTCTGAAGAAGTTCTGAGGACCGATGAGACCGAAGATCGCCCTCGTCGCGTTCGGCGGCAACGCCATGCTGCCCGAAAACCAGAAAGGTCTGCAAAGCGAGCAGATGCGCAACGCTCAGAGGGCGGCCGAGCTCATGGTCCACATCGTCCGCAAGGGCTACGAGCTCATCATCGTCCACGGCAACGGCCCCCAGGTCGGGAACCTCCTCATCCAGATGGAGGAGGCGGCCCAGAAGATCCCGCCGTACACCCTGGACGTCTGCGACGCCATGACCGAGGGCAGCATGGGCTTCATGCTGGAGCGGGCGCTCATCAACGAGCTCCGCCGGCGCTCCATCGACAAGGAGGTCGCCTCCCTCGTCACCCAGGTCGTCGTCGACCGGGAGGACCCCGCCTTCGCCAAGCCGACCAAGCCGGTCGGCCCGTTCTATTCGAAAGCCCGGGGCGACGAGCTCGCCCGCGAGAAGTCCTGGACCATGATCGAGGACGCCGGGCGGGGCTACCGCAAGGTCGTGCCCTCGCCGCGGCCGATCGACGTCGTCCCCAAGGGCGTCATCCGTGAGCTCGTCGAGGCCGGCCGCATCGTCATCGCGGCCGGCGGCGGAGGCATTCCCGTCATCATCAACGGCGACGGCCTCTTCGAAGGCGTCGAGGCCGTCATCGACAAGGACTACGCCGCGAGCCTCATCGCGCGCGAGGTCAAGGTCGACCTGTTCATCATCCTGACCGCCATCGAGCGCGTCTTCATCAATTTCGGCAAGCCCGACCAGACAGAGGTGCCCGTCCTGAACGTGGACGAGGCCCGCAGGCACCTGGCGGACGGTCAGTTCCCCCCCGGCTCGATGGGGCCCAAGATCCGGGCCGCCATCGAGTACATCGAGGCCGGCGGCCGGGAGGTCCTCATCACCAAGGACTCCCATCTCAAGTCCGCCCTGCTCAACCGGTCGGGGACCCGGATCGTCGCGTCGGCCTAGGAGGAACCGCGATGCAAAAGGATTTCCTGTCCATCCGCGACCTGAGCGTCTACGAGTTCGGCCAGATGCTCGACCACGCGGACGAGGTCAAGAAGCACCCCGATAAGTACCGCAAGGCGCTCAAGAACAAGATCCTGGCCATGATCTTCCAGAAGCCCTCCCTGCGCACGCGGATGACCTTCGAGGCGGGCATGCTCCGGCTCGGCGGCGAGGCCATCTACCTCGCCCCCTCCGACATCCAGCTGGGCAGCCGCGAAGGCGCCTACGACATCGGCAAAAACCTCGAGCGCTGGGTCGACGGGATCATGATCCGGACCTTCGGGCACCAGATCGCGGTCGACCTCGCCGCCAACACGAAGATCCCGGTCATCAACGCCCTGACCGACCTCTCGCATCCCTGCCAGGCCATGGCCGACTTCCAGACGCTGCGGGAGCACAAGGGCGCGCTCTCCACGCTCAAGCTGACCTACGTCGGCGACGGCAACAACGTCTGCCACAGCCTCATGCTGGCCGCCGCCCGCGGCGGGACGAAGATGGCCGTGGCCACGCCGGCCGGTTACGAGCCGAAGCCGGAGGTCGTCAAGTGGGCCCGGGAGGACGGCCGCGACACCGGCTTCGCCCTGACCCTGACGACCTCCGCCGAGGAGGCCGCGACCGGGGCCGACGCCGTCTACACCGACGTCTGGGCCTCGATGGGCCAGGAATCGGAAAAAGAAGCCCGGGCCCGCATCTTCGCGCCCTACCAGGTCAACGCCCGGCTCATGGCCCACGCCAAGAAGGACGCCCTGTTCATGCACTGCCTTCCGGCCCACCGGGGCGACGAGGTCACGGACGAGGTCATCGACTCGCCGAACTCCGTCGTCTACGACGAGGCCGAGAACCGGCTCCACGCCCAAAAGGCCATCCTGATCGCGCTCATGGGGAACAAAGACTGACATGAACGACGAAGTGATCAACCTGACCACGGTGACCGACGAGGACCTCGCCCTCGTCGAGCGGGAGCTCGGGCGGAGCCCGGAGCCCCGATCGACCAAGGACCTCGCCGGGAAGCTGGCATTCGAGAAGACGGCCGCGGAAAGGACGCAGGACGTCAAGAAATACGATTCGTACGCTACCTACGAGGTGGGGGACTTCATCGAAAAGGACTACAACGAGCCCCTGACCGTCGGCAGCAAGTCCGTCGAGCACTTCGAGGGCCGGGTCATTCTCAAGGTCGTCGCCAAGACCCACTCCAAGCACTTCAACTGCGACATGCTCGAGGTCGACTACCCCGGCGGCGGCGTCTTCCGGAAGTACATCGACTACATGAAGAAGACGCGGACCCAGGTCCTCCTGCCCGCGGCCTGCGACGGCCGGGACCAGTCCGCCGCGATCATGGCCAAGGGCGACGACCCCCGCCTGACCGAGCTGCCGATGACCGAGCGGGACCTCCGGACGCTCGAGAAGAACCTTCGCCTCCGCCTGGCCAAGGACCACAATGTCTTCTCCTGGAACGACTTCTGGCAGCTCGCGGCGAAAAGGGTCGAGATCCTGCCGGAGAAGGTCGAGGAGATCGGGGCCGACTTCACCGCCTCGGGACGCTCGGCCGCGACCGAGGACCTGGTCCGGAAGTTCTTCGGCCTCGAGGCCTCGTCGGACCTCTTCGACCTGACCTGCCTGAGCCTGAGCGCTCTGCTCGAGAAGAAATACAAGAAGGACTTCATCCTGCTGGCCGACTCGGGCTGGGGCAAGTGGCACCTCAAATCGATCCTCAACGCCATGCCCGAGAACCTGGCCCTGGCCGCGCCGATGGCCGACGTCCCGGAGCTCGAAGAGCTCGACAAGCCCGAGATGAGCGTCGTCCAGGATTTTCCGATCAAGATCTACCTGACCTGGCGCGAGATCGCCGCCGGGGGGATCAAGATCCCCCGCAGCCTCGGCAAGGCGCTCGCCCACGCCCGGGAATACACGTTCACGGACTCCGAGGCGGGCCAGCCCTATACGCTCTACTACTACCCGGCCCAGAACTTCTTCCTCGGGCTCGAGGATTTCTATAGGCAGTACAACATCCCCCAGGGCGCCAGCCTGACCCTCGAGCGGACAGCCCCCACCACGTTCAAGTTCTGGGTCAAGAAATCGAAGAAGAAGATGTCCGTCATCCGGCTGGCCTACGACGCGGAGAAGGACGAGTTCGCGGACAACGGCGAGGACGCCTACACGTTCGCCGAGCCCAACAAGATCATCTACATCGAGCGCGAGACGCTCAGCCACCTCCTGCCGCTCACGGCGACTCGCGAGGGATTCGACCTCCGGGACTTCGTCGTGACGATCTTCCGCGACCCCGTCCTTTCGACCTCGGCCCATTCCCTCCACTTCCTGCGGGCCTACCATCTCATCGACCTCGTCCGGCAGACGACCCAGGAGGACGTGGAGTACGTCCTGCTGAACTCGCCGGAGTTCACCAAGTCCGACAAGAAGAAGGGCGTCTTCACCTACCGCGAGCCCTTCGTCGACGAGGAGGAAGCGGCCGGCGAGGCCGCTTACCCCGAGGGCTACGAGGAGGGCCTGCCGGAAGCCTATACGCCGGAAGAGGCGGCCCTCGTGGCGGTGGCCGACGAGCTGCGGGGCGTCGAGCCCGAGCCCGGCTACGCGCGTCTCGAGAGAGAGGAGCCGAAGGTGCCGCCGACCCCGCCCGAACCCGGGGCCGCGAAAAAAGGCAAGGAATTCAAGAAGCGGAAGCCCAAGGTCGAGGGGGGCGATAAGGGTCCCCGTCCGAAGAAGAGCGAGCGCCGGGTCATCGAAGAAAAGATCGTCGAAGAGGAATCGGTCCAGGAAGCCCTGGCCGCCGTCAAGGAAAAGCAAGACGAGGGACTCGAACAAAAGACCAGGGAAAAGAAAGAGGAGATCAAGCCGGCCCCCAAGAAGGAAGCGAAGAAGGAAGTGCCCAAGTTCGGCATCTTCGCCGACCTCCTCAAGACGGCCCTGAAAAAGAAGCCCGAGGACGAGAAGGCCGAAGGCGAGAAGGCGCCCGAAGAGAAGGCCCCGGACGCGAAGCCCGAGGACGAAAAACCGAAATAATTAAAGAATATCCCGCACAGAGCCCTTGCGGCGGGTGACTCCCATACTGTCCAGCAGCTCCAACAAGGGGATGCTGTATTTGCGGGACAGGCCCGTCATCACCTTGAAGTCGGCGACCGTCAGCTCTCGCTTGCCCGAGCTGCGGACCTTGCGCACGATCTCGTCGAGCCAGCGCGAGTGGAGGATGAACCCGTCGAAGCCTTCGACGATCTTCTTGCGCTCGGCGAGGGCGGAAAGCAGGGCCTGAAGCCGGGACGGGGTGAGCTTGAATTTCGCCCGGAGGTCGTCGAAGGTCACGCTGCCGAGCTCGCCGCTGAGCACCATGCCTTCGAGCGCGGCCAGGGTCCCTTCGTCGGCGGCCGAGAGGGGGATGCGGAAGTCGGGAAGACGGACGAATCCTGACTCCTCGACTGCCCCGCCTTCCTTGGCCAGCAGGCGGAGGGCCAGGACGAGGACCGTCCGGGGCGCGTCGAACCGCTTCTCGAGCGTCTCGAGGGGCGCGCCGCGCTGGCCGGGATGCGCCTTGTGATAGCGGGCCAGGAAGGCGACGATCCGGCCACGCAGGAAATCCAAGCTGCTCTGCGAGATGAGACGAAGGGGCGAGAAGCCGAGGATGCGGGCGAGCCCCTCCTCTTCGAGGGCCCCGGCCAGGAGCTCGACGCGGGAACGGGGCAGCCGGCAGAACATCGCCAGGTCCTCGCCGTTCAGGCCCTTGAACCCGCCGAACTCCGTCAGGGCCAGGATCATGTCCTTCTCACCGAGGGCGAGACGGGCCAGCAGGGTCTTGCGCCGGGACAGCCTCAGATCCTGGGGGGACGGCGGGTCCGGGAAGAGGCACTTGCCGCGTCCGAGGAGATCGCCCGACGGCGTCCGCACATCGAAGGGGTCCGCCCACCTGACGTCGACCGGACGGTCCGTCATGACGCGGACGAAAGGGGCCCTCTTCCGCCCGGGCGCGGCGTAGTCCAGGAACCGGGCGGCCACGGCCCCGCCGAGGAGAACGACCTCGGCGCGGAGCTCCCGTCCGGGTTCTCCCATCGGGAAATCGAGGACGGCGTCGAACGCGGACGTTTTCATGGGCGGTGCTCCTCCGGATCAGCGGCCGGGACGAAGCTCATGCGGCGCAGGGCCGAATCGCAGG
>Ga0214473_10000099_pt1:0-52500 | contig 123331 bp, 129 predicted proteins | sample RVTome_7_FD_203509 | JGI IMG/M metagenome (GOLD analysis project Ga0214473, IMG submission 203509) | Soil microbial communities from uranium-contaminated site in the Upper Colorado River Basin, Wyoming, United States - RVT98D197 | ecosystem: Environmental > Terrestrial > Soil >...
CTGGTCCATGAACCAGTATTTCATTTGGGGTGTTTTGAGAAGATGGCCAACGCTTTTTTTAGGATTTCCCTGTCCTCCTTGAGGTTGGCATTTTCTTTCTGCAGTCTTTTGAATGCTTCATCTTGAGGTTTTAGATACCCCTTCCCGGGGAAACTGCCTGCAGGGTCTTCTTTATGCTTCCGTTTCCATGTATGTAACAGATTCTCATGAATCCCAAGTCCATGGGCTACGTCTGTTACTGATCGTCCGCCTTCTGTCACAAGCCGTACTGCTTCTTCTTTGAACTGCCGATCGAATTTCCTATGTCCTTTGCTCTCTTGCATCTTACACCTCCCAAGGTTATAAGGTTGTATTGTAACCTAACCTTTCGGTGTGTCCGCTAAACCGGGGGAAGTGCACATTATTGACAATAGCTCAGATTTAAGTCGAATTATTTATGACTATGAGACGCTTGAGCTGCCAGCGAAATTAGAATACCTTTTGGAACTTGTAAAACAATTTCAAGAACAAAATCAGAAAATTGTTATTTGGGCCAATTTTATTGGCACGCTTGAATTAATTTTTAATCAGTTGAATAAAAAAGGATTTTATTGCAAATTAATTTATGGGAAAACGCCAATTGAACAGACATCGCTTGAGGAAGAAGAAACTCGTGAGCGGATACGCAACGAGTTTGTGGAACCAACCAGTGGCTTAGATATTTTAATTGCTAACCCTGCTGCTTGCGCCGAGTCGATATCTCTCCACAAGACTTGTTATCATGCAATTTATTATGACCTCTCATACAATTGTGGTCAATATTTACAATCTCTTGATAGAATTCACAGGGTCGGTGGTTCAGAGACAATGCAAGCAAATTATTATTTCCTTCAATACGACAATACAATTGATCAGGACATAATAGCTAATCTAAACAAAAAAGCTAATAAAATGTTCCAAGTAATTGATGGTGATTACAATATCTATTCAATGGATATGTTTGAAGAAGGTGATGAAGTCGCGGCTTATGAGCGATTATTCAAAGAATGACGTTACATTTTGAAAAAATATCCTTAAAGCAAATAATAATTTTTTCTGAAATTATTAGTACCACATCTTTGCTTGAAAAAGAATTTATTCAGAAACGTTATCTGAAAGCCGCTTCAAATTTTACTGAGACCGCTGATTTTTTACAAAAAATAGGTTTAATTGCAATAAAAAAAGATAAATTTATACTGAATCCAAAACACAAACCTTTATTAAAAACTAAAACAACTTTTCCCCTGCGAGATTTCCTTATAAATAAACTTATTATTGAGAAGACCATTTATTCTGATTATATCAACGAATACCTATCACAATTCTCCTCTGTGAATGAAAAATATGAGTGTAAGCCGCCTATAGCTCAGAGACTAAAATATAGCGGCTTAAGAAACTTTTTGATGGAGCTCGAATTTTTGACCTTTGATTTTACAAAAAAGAAGTATTTCATTTCAGAAAAATGTTCCAATGTTTTTTCGCGCTATAAAAAAACCATCAAACTTTCTCAGAATGATTTCCTAAAAAACTTGCAAAATAAAGAAGAGCTTGGCAGGGCAGCTGAACTACAGATAATTCAATTTGAGAAGGAAAAGCTATCACATTTCCCACTGCTATCTAAAAAAATTGAGCACACCGCTATTGCTGATGTAATGGCTGGATACGACATCAAAAGCTTCGACCTCCAAGCTGCTCAGAATGGTGATAAAGTTTCAATATTTATAGAAGTAAAAGCCGTATCGCACTTGAATTACAAATTTTATTGGACAAGAAATGAAATTGAAAAGGCCTCATTATATAGTAAAAACTATTATCTATATCTATTACCCATTAATGATAAGGGGCTTTTTGATTTGACGGCACTCCGAATAATTAAGGACCCTTACGCTAATATCTACAAAAATAACACGGAGTGGCTTAGAACCGAAGAACTTTTATCGTTCTCTTATACAAGGTGAGCTACGAACCGCAAAAAAACTCTGGACCAGTAAGCCCTTTATTTGCTATATTAAATAACTATGCACCCTAAAAGATTGAATATCATATATCAAGGCGATTGCTCAAAATCTCTATTATCACATTCCAATTTCCCTGATAACAGTGTTGACTTGATAGTCACCTCGCCTCCTTACGCTGACAGACGGAAAAATACTTATGGTGGCGTTCATCCTGATAAGTATGTTGGGTGGTTTTTACCAATTTCTAAACAGTTACAAAGAGTTCTAAAACATAGGGGGTCTTTAATATTAAATATTAAGGAAAATGTGAAGAATTTCGAGCGGCAAACGTATGTCTTAGAAATGATTATAGCACTCAAAAAACAAGGATGGTTTTGGATTGAAGAATATTGCTGGTATAAGAAAAATTCGTTCCCAGGGAAATGGCCAAATAGATTTAGGGATAGCTGGGAAAGATGCCTACATTTTACGAAAGAAAAGCAGTTTAATATGTATCAAGACGCTGTGAAAGTTCCTATCGGAGACTGGGCAAAAAAAAGATTTACATCTATGACTGAAAAAGACTTTCTGAGGCATATTTCTAGAACAAATAGCAAGTTCGGTAGAAATGTTTCTAATTGGCTCTCTAGGAAAAAAGTATATCCGCATAATGTCCTTGTATTTGAAAAGGAACATTATAGTGAACCATCAAATTTAATTCGATTAGCTACGGAATGTTCTAATCGTAATCATAGTGCTGTGTTCCCTATTGAATTACCTGGTTGGTTTATAAAACTATTCACGAAAAAAGGAGATATAGTTCTGGACCCATTTATGGGGATAGGCTCAACTGCGCTTGCCAGTATGTTACTCGGAAGAAACTTTGTAGGAATAGAAATTATTAAAGAATACGCTAAAGAAGCCAGAAAAAATATTAAGGAATTGAGAAACTTGGATAGCAAATGAGGAAAAGCATTCGCACCAAGGCGTTTAAATGAGAGTTGTATTACTTTTTAACAGCACTTCCCCTACACTATCCTCTCAATCTTATAAAGTTCAGTAGAACCCGTGCCTGTCCTTCATTTCGACCGGTCTGTGCTTGGCGTATAAAAAATGAAAACACTGTGTCTGCTTCTATTTTTTACAATGCCAATCAGTCTTTCAAAAATGGTATAATTAACTATGCTTATTGAGCATGACAGAGAGAAACTGCTCAATTCTATAATCTATTTCCTGAGCAATACAAAATCCTGCGGAAAGACAAAGCTGTTCAAGCTTTTGTATTACCTTGATTTTATGCATTTCAGGGAAACAGGGCGGTCTGTTACCAATATGGATTATTATGCATGGAATTACGGGCCTGTTCCCAAAAAACTTTTTGAAGAGATGGAAAGGCCGCCTGCTGATTTAAAAGAGAGTATAGTTATCCCGCCAACGAATAATGAGAAGACATTTGTCGAGATGAAACCTAAAAAGAAATTTGATGATAAATATTTTACAAAGCGCGAGCTGCGCCTACTTGAGAATGTCGCTTTCATTTTCAGGGATGCTGAGGCAGAGGATATGGTTGAAGCATCTCACCTGCCTAATCATCCATGGGATAAGACAATTAAAACAAAAGGTGAATATGCACAGGTAGATTACACGCTTGCCTTGGATGACACGGAAGATTCCCTGTCTTTAGAAGAAGTGATGGAGAGGATAAAAGAGAAGAAGGAGCTTAAAAAAGTCTTTAATGAATAAAGGGACAATCCTTTTTCACAGGGATTTCCAGTTTCACAACGGCCAGTCAGGCGAGAAATTAATAATAGTTCTTAATACGCCAAAAGACAACGAGCCTTATCTTTGCTGCAAAACAACCTCCAAGCAGAAATTCGGTATTGAGAGAGAAGGCTGCCACAGCCAAAAGAATATCTATGTCATTAATCCCAATTTTGACTGGTTTAAGATGAAAACATGGGTGCAGTTTCATGAGCTTTATGAATTTGAACGGGCAAAATTTTTGCAGGCTCATTTCAAGAACAGCTTAGATGTTAAAGGGGAGTTAAAAGCGAATACGATAGGAGCAATAAGAAACTGCATAAAGCGCTCTGATGATGTTTCTAAATATCACATTTCGCTTTTGAGGTAAGAAGTACCAACTGGTGTGCCTGTGCTGCATTTTATTAAGGACTTGCACGATTGCCCTAAAAAATTACTGGAGCAGGCAGGGTATTTAAAGACTGAGGGAATCAACAATGCTCCGCTTGAAGAATTTCTCGCTAATATTGGTATAATAGAACAAAAGCAACAATTGAAAGGAGGATAAAATGCAAGCCGTTTTAAAGGGCAACAAAGTGTTGCTGGAATTTGCTGTAGGAAAAGTAGATGAGGACATCCTGTCTTTTCTGTCCGCTATTGAGATTGCAAAAAAGAGCAAGGCAACCTCAGAAGATATTTTGAGACTTTCAAAAAAGATGAAAGAAAAATGGTGGAAGGAGAATAAACAGAGATTTATTAATGAAAATAGTAATAGACAGTAATATTCTCTTTTCCGCTCTCTTGAGTCCTGACAACCGTTTCAGATCGCTTTTATATCTAAGCAAGCATACCTTTTATAGCTGCAATTTTGATAAGTTCATTTCTTTGAAGAAGTTAGAAAAAATATGAAACTCGGCATATTCGGCGGGACCTTTAACCCTGTTCACTACGGGCATCTCACAGCCGCAGAAGAGGTTAAGGAAAACCTCGGGCTCAATAAGATTATCTTTGTGCCGTCAGGCAACCCTCCGCTTAAGGGCAGAGAGCTTGCAGACGCAAAACACAGATATAAGATGGTAAAGCTTGCAATATCTAAAAACCGCTCCCTTGCTGTTTCTGATATTGAATATAAAAAAAAGGGTAAATCTTATTCAGTAGACACACTCGAAAAGCTGCGCCGCATTTATCTCGGCGCAAGGCTTTACTTTATAGCAGGCATTGATGCTTTTATTGACATTCCTAACTGGTGGCAGCCTGATAAGCTTGTCAGCCTTGCGGATTTTATAGTGGTCTCAAGGCCGGCTTTTAAATTCACAAGTCTTGCCTCTTCACCGTATCTGAAGATAAATAGAAGCATCCTTAAAAAGCTTGATGACGCAAAACTTCAAACCTACAAAACAAAACTAAAGAGCGGCAGGGACATAACAATGCTGCATATTACGCCTGTTGAGATATCGGCAACCGGCATCAGAAAGCTGATAAAGCGCGGGAAAAGCATAAAATACCTATTGCCAGAAGAAGTTGAATCCTATATAATTACTCATAAGATTTATAAAGTTAAGAGTTGAAAGTTGAGAGTTAAGAGTTTCAGACTTAAGAGCTTTTAACTTTTCACTTCAATACGGAAAGGAGGATAATCCTTTAATAAAAAGTAAAGCCAAAGCCCTTGCAGCAGCGAAGATAGCAATGGATAAGAAAGCCGTGGATGTGCTTGTCCTCGAGCTGAAAGGCTTGTCCATCATTGCAGATTATTTCATTATCTGCTCAGGAGAAAGCACAACTCAGGTCAGGGCAATTGCTAAGGCAATAGAAGAGAACTTTGCAAAAAAAAGCATTCGCCCTGCCGGAATTGAAGGGCTGAATTACAGCCACTGGGTGTTAATGGACTACGGAGATATTATTATTCATGTGTTTGAACAGGAAACAAGGGCATACTATCAGCTTGAAAAACTCTGGCTTGATGCGCCGAGAATACATGCAGAGGGAAAGGGCCACAACTGACAATGGGTAAGATCGCAATATTTATATTCATACTTTTTCTTGCCGGGCTTGGGGGATTGGCATATGTTAACCAGGAAATCACAACAATCAAAATACCTTTTGGCGATGCGTATGAGACTTCCAAGATAGCACTGATACTCTTTTCTTGTGTCGCAGGCGCGCTTGCGATGCTTGTTGTCTTTACTATAAGAGACACAAAACGCTTTATAGATAACCTTCAGTATCAGCGCAAACAGAAAAAAGAGGCAAGGGTTCAGGAGATGTATTCAAAGGCGCTGAATGCGCTTCTTGCTCATAATGAGGATGAAGCAAGGGAATCGCTTGAAGGCATCCTTGCAGAAGAGCCGAAACATCTTGATGCGCTGCTCAGGCTCGGAGACATCGCATCTGCCGAAGAGGAGTATCAGAAGGCAATGAGCTTCTATAACAAGGCATTTGCCTCCAACCAGCAGAACCCCGAGGTGCTTTTCTCTCTTGAAAACCTGATGGAAAAAACGGGAAGGTGGGCAGAGGCGCTGAATTACATAGAGAAAATCCTTGACATAGATACCGATAACCTCAGCGCTCTCTATAAAAAGAGGGCTATTCTCGAAAGGGATGAAAAATGGGACGAGCTTGTTGAGGTGCAGAAGACGATACTGAAACATGAGCATACAGAAAAAGACCGGCAGAGGGAGCAGATGAACCTCCTTGGGTATAAGTATGAATACGGCCGTTACAGCCTTGAACGCGGGGATATTGAAAAGGCAAAGAAACTGTTCAAGACACTGCTCAGGCTGGATGTGGATTTTGTGCCGTCATACATCGGACTTGCCGAGGTAATGCTCAGGGAAGGCGAGTCAGAAGATGCCGTTGACTTTCTTGAAAAGAGCTATGATCAGACATCATCCCTGATAATTCTTGCAAGGCTTGAAGATTTGCTTATAAGCATTGGAGAACCTGCAAGGCTTATAAGGCTTTATGGAAACAGCCTGTCAAAGAAGCCTCAGAACCATGCGCTGAGATTTCTGCTTGGGAAGCTTTACTACAGGCTTGAGATGATAGACGATGCATTTGAGACATTTTCTTACGTTGATGCAAGCGGGGTGGCGTCCCCTGAACTTTATCAGATAATGGGCGACCTCTATCTCAGGCGCAATCAATGCGACAAGGCAGCAGTGGAATTCAAAAAAGCTGTGGACATGAAAATAGCGTTCCGGCTTCCTTACTGGTGTTCAGCCTGCGGCTACTCATCACAGGACTGGTCCGGCAGGTGCCCGAGCTGCAATAACTGGAATACATATACATTCAAACTTCATGGGGCAGGAAAAATTTAAAAAGAGCGCGGTAGTTTTAGATACAAGCCTTTTTGTAAATCCGGAAGTTCGCGAGAGCTTTGGCAGGACACCTACAGAGGCGCTTGAAAGCTTCCTGTTTTTAGCATCGCAGATTCCTCACCTTGAGTTCTTTATGCCGCCGTCCATATTTGAGGAGCTCCTTAATTTCATAGAACCTGAAAAAATATCAGGAGACCTGCTCGTGGTCCTTCAGCAAAAGCCTCCCAAGAAACATGAACTTACATGCCCTGCATTTCTGCTATATGAATTGATAGAAGACATGAGAGAGAGGATTAATAAGGGTCTCAGGGTGGCAGAGAAGGCTGTGAAAGGTGTTTCAAAAGCAGGCGAAGAAGAGATTATTAAGGACATGAGGAGAAAATACAGAGAGGCTTTAAGGGGAGGGATTATTGACAGCAAGGAGGATGTTGACCTCCTTCTGCTTGCACGGGAGCTTGATGCGCTGCTTGTAACAGCAGACCAGGGGATAATAAAGTGGGCTGAGAAATTTGGGATTAAATGGCTGGTGTCTTCCAAGTTCAAAGAATACCTTCAAAGTTCCATCAAAAAAGCTGAGATGTCGGCAGCGGTGAAAAGTTAATTCTTCCTTTTACTTTCCGATGCAGAAATCGCTGAATATCCTGTTGAGAATATCATCTGTTGTTACAGCTCCCACAATCTCTCCGAGCCTGTCAAGTGAATCCCTGAATTCAATTGCAGTTATCTCAAGAGGCTTGTCAGTTTCAATTGCCTTCATTGCATTCTTGAGAGAATCATAGGCAGACCGGATTGCAATTTTATGCCTGAGGTTTGTAACTATAACGCCTTCTCTCTGCTCTTTCCAATTTTTCACCGAAGACTGGAAGATAGTGTCTTTCAGTTCTTCTATTCCATCTCCGTTTGCCGCGGAGATATTTATCACGCGTGAAGAGTAAGAACTGAGAGCAGAATTAACTTCTGCTCTTCTGCTCTTCTGCTCTTCTGAGCTTATTAAATCAGATTTATTGATAACTATTATCGTGTTTTTGCCTTTTGTCTTTCCGAGCACCTCGATGTCTTCATCTTTCAGCGGCTCGCTGCCGTCAATAACAGCCATGACTAAATCCGCATCTTCCATTGCCCTGATGCTCCTTTTAACTCCTTCTTTCTCTGCCATGTCATGCGATTCTCTTATTCCTGCTGTGTCAACTATGCGAAGCGGCAGTCCGTTGATGTTCAGATATTCTTCAATTGTGTCCCTTGTTGTGCCGGGGGTATCTGTGACAATCGCCCTGTCTTTCTGAAGAAGCGCATTAAGGAGAGAAGATTTTCCGACATTAGGCTTTCCAACGATTGCCGCTGCAAGCCCTTCTCTGAAAAATCTGCCTTCGTCGTAACTTTTTAAAAGGGACGCAAGCTCTTTCAGGATTGTCGCTGCTGATTCAATAATCTCCTTCGTCGATGCAAGCTCTATGTCCTCTTCAGGAAAATCTATGCAAGCCTCAATGAAGACGCATATCTTTGTAATCTGTTCCCGGAGATTCAGAATCTTTTCAGAGAGCCTGCCTCTGAGCTGTTCAAGAGCGATTCTTCGTGACTCATCTGTTTTTGCCCTTATGAGGTCAAGCACTGCCTCTGCCTCACTCAGGTCAATCCTTCCGTTTAAGAAGGCCCTTTTTGTGAACTCTCCGGGTTCAGCAAGTCTTGCTCCGTTCTTTACTGCAAGCTCAAGCACATTTCTCAGAGGGGACATCCCGCCGTGGCAGTTTATCTCAACAATATCCTCTCTGGTGTAGGTATTAGGCGAGCGCATTATTGAGACCAGCACTTCATCCACTGTTTCGCCTGTGGATAAGTCTTTTATAAAACCATAGATTATTCTGTGCGAGGCTGAATCGGAAAGAGATTTACCTTTTGAGGAGTGAAACAGCCTGTCTGCTATTTTTATTGAGTCTTTTCCGGTTAGTCTGACAATGCCTATTCCGCCTTCTCCGGCAGGGGTAGAAATGGCGGCTATTGTGTCGTCAAGAAACATAATTAATAGTATAACTTAGTCGGGATACGCCTTTTTCCTGTTTGATTATATCTGTTTATTTATCTCCAGATGGCGTCTGATGCCGGAAATGCTCTTTGTAGTCACATGGGTACATATCATTATTGCATGCAGAGTCGTTGGACAATTTTCTCATAAAATACGAACCTCGCTTTTAGTCCATATTACCAGAAAAGGCGAAATGCCACAAAACTTGTCCTGCTGATTTTATTGCTTTTTAAACTTCCTTAATATCTCGTTTTGTGCTATATTTTATCAAATTATCGGAAAAAGCGAAGGTTCGCATATTAATCGTTATAACTCACTAAAGGAAAATTGATATGGTGGTCATCTATATTCTGCTTGCAATAATAGCTATTGGTGTTCTATTGGCCAGCGAGGAAGGCAAAAAATTGTTAGGATTACTCGTGCTGATTGGCATCGTTGGTCTTGTTATATATGTTGGGTTTTATTTTTTACTCTTCGGTGCCGCATTTTTCATGGAATATAAGGACAAAATACCCCCAATAGTCTTCCCCAAGTCTGAATATGATTGGGTCCCGGGTGCTATTTTCGGCATTCTTCTCCTTTCGGCGGCAGTTTATAAGGCACTATTTCCACTTGGTTATGACAAGAAAAGACAAATATGGACAGGCAAATTGAAAAAAACTGAGAATGAAGAGAACGTCGAGTAGAATGTTGATATATACTACTTATGGAAGCGTTGGCAGGTTATAACAAAGCGCTCCACTGGATTGCCGGGATGCTCCCGGCTTCCAGTGAGCTTTGCCGTTATGTGTACAAGATTAATTTAAGGAGCTATATATATGTGGATAACACAGACATATTTGGGAACGGTAGAGCCTAATGCATCAGTTTTTATCTATTATCTATATGCTGACTATATCGATGAACAAGTAGAGTTTACTAATGCCGTCCAAAGATCCTTAGAGAAATTCGGGGAGTCCTATGGCAGTAGTGTTTCACTGTTAATGCCCAATCCAAATTACGCTGATAAAATAGAATCTGAAGTAAGAGAAATACGTCCAGTATGGGAGCATGTATATGATGCTCTTCCCGGATTACTTATTGCTACAACTCCATTAAACAAAATTGAAGAATTTGCTAAAGAGTGTTATTACCTCCCATTTGGTGTTGAATTAAGTCCTTACCTTGCTGCCAAAATTATTTCTGATGCGAGAAAAATTACAGACAATACTCTCACCCTCAAGCTTAGAGAGCATAACAAAGAGGTAAAGTCTAAATTTAGACGATTGGGAGACTCTATCGAACTAAAGCCGGGGTTATTCGGCTTTAGGATAGACCTAAGAAAACTGTTTTTAAAATAAAAGCACGATCAAGTGGCACATAACCATTGCGTGCACTGAACGAGTGCCACAGGACGCTTTTTCAGTTGAGCAACAGTTTGAGAGTTACAAACCGTTCTTTTGGCTCTTTAACGACTTACGGTGGCACTCGTCAGTGACGCATACGTTACATTTAAAAAATGAAAATAGAATACATAACAAAAATATCTGAATACTTAGCGATCGTTGAAAGTATTTCTGCTGACGTACGACAGAGTAATAGTGACGAATTATTATTATTCAGGGGCCAAAGCACTGACGAACCTCTTATTCCAAAAATTGCACGAGAATATGAGGTGATCAGAGATTATGGTAATCCTTATTTATATGATCTTTTTATCATTGAAGCGATGATGTTGGAAGATTTTAAGAGACGGTCAAGGCCATATTTGACTCAAGAGCCCAGTTCAGATTGGGATTGGCTGACTGTTGCACAACATCATGGGATGAACACCCGGCTACTTGATTGGACTGAAAATCCTCTGGTTGGGTTATTTTTTGCGGTGCAACCTATTAAGGGTAATACGGACAGGGTCATATGGATATTAAGAATAGGAAGAAAGGAAATAATAACACCAACCAAAAAAACAAATCCTTTTAAGCTTTCCCGAACGCGCCTCTTTATGCCCAATGTCGTGTCGCCACGTTTAGTGACTCAGGCCGGTTGGTTTACAATTCACAAACACAACGAAAAAAAAGACAAATTTATAGCATTAGAAAAAAACACTGCTTATAAGAACTTATTAACGAAGGTGGTTGTCAAAAACAATTTCAAAAATATTGTTGACTTGATGAAGCATCTCGATTTATGCGGCGTAAATTCATCGTCTTTATTCGTCGGTTTAGACGGCTTGTGCAAACATATAAACATTAAGAAGGACCTGTATAATCGCTACCACATCAGAATGCCGCAGGCCAAAAAGACAATCTAGAAATTGTAACAAAGGCATCGAGAGGGACGCGGGATTAGCCGTGATTCTTTTTATTTTTAGCCTTATTGCCCCGCGCCCCTCATGCCCGGCGTAAAAATTATTTGACAAAAACCGCAGTATATGTACAATATTATGTACATGTACACAAATATGGTGGAGGTTTAATAAAATGAGAGCAATTACATATACGTCTGCTCGTGGCGATTTAGCAAAGACTATGAAGAAGGTATGTGACGATCATAATCCTATTGTCATAACTCGCAAAAATACTGAAGCTGTCGTTATGCTTTCTTTAGAAGATTACGAATCACTTAATGAAACAGCTTACCTCTTGCAAAGTCCTAAGAATGCTAAACGTCTTATTGAATCTATCAAGGAACTTGAAAAGGGCAAAGGTAAAGAGCGGGATTTATTAGTTTGAAACTAATTTTTTCAGAAAATGCATGGGAAGATTATCTTTACTGGCAAAATACTGACAAACAAATCCTGAAGCGTATTAACGAATTAATAAAAGATATCCAGAAAAATAAGCATAAAGGCATTGGAAAGCCGGAACCTTTAAAGCATAACCTTTCCGGATACTGGTCACGCCGAATTAATAATGAACATCGTCTTATATATAAAATTGAAGAGGATAAAATAATGATAGCTCAATTAAGATACCATTATTAGATTATACCAATCGCATAGACCTGACGCTGATTAACCTTCTTTGGTTTTGTATTAATGTGGCTGCCGTTCTGCTCATGCTTCGCGTTACGCTTTTTCTTTTGCAAGTTTCCTGTTCACATGAAACTGCTGGATAATTGAGAGGATGTTGTTTACCAGCCAGTAAAGGACAAGTCCTGATGCAAAGTTAAGAAACATAAATGTAAATATAATCGGCATGAGCATCATCATCTTCTGCTGGGCAGGGTCGGCTGACGACGGTGTCATCTTCTGCTGGATGACCATTGTAATCCCCATGGCAATCGGCAGTGGACCGACAGCGAAACCGCCAATCAAAGGGAACCACGAAGGAATGTGCCCGAAAAGAGTGTCCGGGCCTGCGAGGTCTGTTATCCAGAGTATAAACGGAGCCCCTCTTAGTTCAACGGCAACTGAAAGTATTGTATAGAGTGCAAAGAACACCGGAATCTGGAGAAGCATCGGCAGACAGCCTCCAAGCGGATTTACCTTATGCTTCTTGTAAAGCTCCGTCATCTCCTTCTGCATCTTCTGCGGGTCTTTCTTGTCTTTGTATTTTTCCTTTATCGCGTTCATCATGGGCTGTATATCCTGCATCTTCTTCATTGACGCCTGGCTTTTGTTTAGAAGCGGGACAAACGGTATTCGGGTTACAATTGTCAAGAGCACTATTGCCCATCCGTAATTGCCCATGAATTTATAAAAGAATTTCATAAGCCAGAACAGCGGCCTTGATATGATGGAGAAGAAGCCGAAATCAATGATGTGCTCAAGCCCGACATCTAATTTTTTGAGGTTGTCATGTTCTTTTGGCCCTGCATAGACGATAAAATTATTAATGCCGGATTTCCCCTTAAATGCGATAACGGACGCATCCTGAACCTTCCACGCCTTTGCCTCATCCATCTGAGTTACAGGCACAATGGCTGAAAAGAAATATTTATCCTCCTGAGCAATCCATCTTAGCCTGCCCTGATAGCTTTTATTTTCGCTCAGTTTTTTTGCGTCAAATTCTATTCTCTCTGCGTCTTTAAGAAGTACAGGTCCGCGATGTGCTGATTCGTCTTTCCTGTCGTGAATCCCGAAGTCAGTGCCGGGTGTTATCCAGTACTCAGCCAGCCCGTTGACCTCATCCTTAAGGTCAACCTTGTAGCTGTCATTATAGAAAGTGTAAGTTCTTTTTATGGAATATTCAGAGGTTGCATATTCAAAAACAATGGCGCCTGTGTTTTTATTTTCATCAAGTTTTATGTCTTTTCCGGAGACGCTGAAATTCACCTTTGCAAGATTAAAATCATTCTGTGACCCTATACTGAGAGGCTGATAAACGCTTTGGCCCTGCTGAAGGACAACAGACAGCCCGTCTTTATCTTTATGCTTTTTTAATTCCCATTTTTTTATCGTTCCGCCTATTGACGAAAGAGTTGCAGAATAAAGGCCTGTTTCAATCCTGACTTCTTTTTCTTCCGAGGGTGATACTGCTGGTGTTGAAGCAGGAACGGAAACAGGCTTGACAGGCTCCTGTAGTTTACTTTCTTTCTTTTCTTCTTTTGTCTGTCCGGTTACCGGCTGTTTCTGAGGCGGAGTAGGGAATAAAAACTGATACCCTACAAGAATGATTATTGAGAGGATTATAGCTATTAATGTTCTTTTTTCTGTCCCCATTATTCTGTTTACCTTACAGGGTCATATCCGCCGTTATGAAACGGATGACACCTGAGTATTCTCTTTAATGATAGATAACTGCCTTTTACAGCGCCATATCTTTCTATTGCCACTGCCGAATATTCAGAACAGGTAGGCACAAACCTGCAGCTATCAGGCAGTAATGGCGAGATTGCATATTTATAGAGCTTTATAGCCCCTAATAAGATATTTTTAATTATATCTCCCGCCATGCACTCCTCTACTGTATGCATCAGAGCCGCTCACATTATTAATAAGGTTCATGGGTGTAAAGCCCTGTCTGCGATAAGGAATCAAAGGTTAAACGGCCAGTTTCTTCCTGCCCTTTGCCCTTCTTCTTTGAATGACCTTGCGTCCTCCCTTTGTACTCATGCGCTCAAGGAAGCCGTGTGTCCGTTTCCTTTTAATCTTGTGAGGATGGTATGTAGTATAAGTTCCCATTGTTTTTCTCCAGAGGAAAAGTATATCTTTTTAGCAGGAATAAAGTCAAGATAATGAAGGCAGGATGTAAAAATTGACTACAATCACCTTAAGGGGTTATCATAATTCCCATGATTACGCCTGAGAAGCAACTTGAGATAATCAAAAGAGGGGCTGTTGAGGTAATCAGCGAAAAAGAGCTCCTCGCCAAATTTGAGAAGTCTGTAAAAAAGAACACGCCTTTAAAGATAAAAGCAGGGTTTGACCCCACTGCGCCTGATATTCACCTTGGCCACACTGTACTTCTTGAAAAGATGCGCCAGTTTCAGGAACTGGGGCATGAGATATTATTCCTAATCGGTGATTTCACGGGAATGATAGGCGACCCAACAGGAAGGTCAGAGGTGAGAAAACCTCTGACAAAGGAAGAGGTTTTAAAAAACGCCGATACATACAGAGAGCAGATATTCAAGATATTGGATCCTAAAAAAACAAAGGTCATGTTCAACAGTGAATGGCTTTCAAAGATGGGTGCTATGGACATTGTGAAGCTCGGCGCGATGCAGACAGTTGCGCGGATGTTAGAGAGAGAAGATTTCAAAAAGCGGTTTGAAAACCAGCAGGACATAACAATACTTGAATTCTATTATCCGCTGTTTCAGGGATACGACTCTGTATATCTGAAAGCAGATGTTGAACTTGGAGGCACAGATCAGAAGTTCAATATACTTATGGGAAGAACTTTGCAGAGGAAAATGGGGGTTGAAGAGCAGGCTGTTGTCCTCATGTCTTTGCTTGAAGGACTGGACGGCGTGAACAAGATGTCAAAGAGCCTCGGGAATTACATTGGGATTACAGAACAGCCAAAGGATATGTTCGGAAAGGTAATGTCAATAAACGATACCCTCATGCTCAGGTACTATGAACTTCTGAGCCATATATCAATTGATGAGCTCAGCGCACTGAAGAAGGGAATAGAAGAAGGCGCTATCCATCCTAAAACCGCCAAAGAAAATCTTGCAATGGAGGTTGTGGAAAAATACTGGGGAAAAGATGCTGCCTTGAAAGCCAAAGAAGAGTTTGAGCATATATTTAAGGATAAGGGCAAGCCCGATGAAATTCCTGTATTTGAGCTTAAGTGGGAAGAGGATGAGATGTGGGTTCCGAAGATAATGAAGCTTTCAGGCCTCTGCTCAAGCACAGGCGAGGCAATGAGGCTTATAAAACAGGGCGGAGTTACAATTGATGACAATAAATGCGACAATCCTGACGCAAAACTCAAAAAAGGTGATTATCTTTTTAAGGCAGGAAAGAGGAAGTTTTTGAGGATTATAGGGAAGTAGCTCAGCTTGCTATTGCGCCGTTAACAGGCATGATGTCTTTGCCGTAGACCTCGTCAAGAATCTCTTTTGCACCCTTTGAAAGTAAATCTTCCGCGAGCTTGAGACCAAGGGATTCGGCATCTTTATAATTTCCTTCAATATGGCTTTTGATGATTCTGTCACCGGAAACGCTACCAACTAATCCATCCATTGACAACTTATCATTGTTAAGCGTCGCATGCGCAGCAATCGGAACCTGACAGCCGCCTTCAAGTTTCTTAAGGCATGCCCGTTCTGCTCTGACACAAACAGATGTCTCAGAATGATTCAAGGGAGAAATAAGCTTATTTATAAATTCATCATCAACCCTGCATTCAATTCCGATTGCGCCCTGTCCTATTGCAGGAAGACTTACTTCCGGTTCTATGGTCTCTGTTATCCTCTCAGCCCATCCGAGCCTCTTAACACCTGCTGCAGCAAGAATGATTGCGTCAAACTGTCCTTCATCAAGTTTTTTCAGCCTTGTGTCAAGATTGCCCCTTAGTTGTTCTATCTTCAAATCAGGCCTGATATTCAAAAGTTGACATGCCCTTCTTAAACTGCTTGTGCCAACAACCGCCCTATTTGGCAGTTCTTTAAAACTTTTCACTTTTAACTTTTCACTTTTAACTTGTGTGATAAACGCATCCCTCGGGTCTTCCCTCTTGCATATAACAGTGAGATGAAGTCCATTCGGGAAATCTGTCGGCACATCCTTCATGCTGTGGACAGCAAGGTCTGCCTCGCCTCTGAGCATTGCCTCTTCAATCTCTTTGACAAAAAGCCCTTTTCCGCCCACCTTTGCAAGAGGCACATCAAGAATCTTATCTCCTGTTGTCTTTATCTTGTTAAGCTCAACAGTCAGATTGGGATTTAATTTTAAAAGCTCAGACTTCACCCACTCAGCCTGCCATAAAGCGAGCTTGCTTCCGCGAGTGCCAATTATAACTTTCTTCTTAGCCAATTTAGTCTCTCCATTTTCTGCATGGTTATAGCCAAAAAATATATCCACGCTGTTGTCATGCCGGCTTGTCCGGCATCTTTCTTATGATTCCGAATAATTACGATTCCCGACAAGCGGGAATGACAGACTAAGCAGCAGTTTTATAGTATAATATCTTAACAGCAAAAGCTTCAAGGGAAAGCAGTTGCAGCTGTCAGCAAGGCAGGCAAATTAGGTTCACAACTTTTAAATGCGACAAGCAAGCATGCCTAAATATTAATTAAAAGAATGCAAGACATCAAGAATAAAATCCTTTCCGGCAAAAGGCTCACAAAAGAAGGAGCTATTAGGTTGTTTGAGAGCGATGACATATTCACTCTCGGAAAACTCGCATCCCATGCGGCAAAAAAGAAGAACGGCAATAAGGCATACTTTATAAGAAACATCCATATTAATCCCACAAACATATGTGTCAATCGCTGTAAGTTCTGCGCATTCAGCCGCTCTAAAGGAGAAGAAGGAGCATATGAACTCACCATAGAAGAGATTATTCAAAAATTAAACTCATCACTCATAACTCATAACTCATCACTGTCTTTCAGTGAGGTTCACATCGTTGGCGGACTGCATCCTGACCGGCAATTTGAATATTACCTTAAGATGATTTCAAGGATTAAACGAGCATTTCCTAAAATTCATATAAAGGCATTCACTGCAACAGAGATAGGGTATTTTTCAAAAATAAGCGGCCTGAGCATTACGGACACACTTCTTGAACTCAAAAAGCATGGCCTTGACACAATGCCCGGCGGAGGGGCAGAGATATTTGATGCTGAAGTAAGAAATCAGTTATGCCCCGAGAAACTCTCAAGCGAGGGATGGCTTAATGTCATGGAAACTGCGCACAAAGCAGGGATAAAGACGAATGCCACTATGCTTTATGGACACATTGAAAGCTATGAGCAGAGGGTTGATCACCTGATGAGACTGAGAGCGTTACAGGACAGGACAGGAGGATTTCAGGCATTTATTCCGCTGGCATATCATCCTAAGAATACAGAATTAGGGGTCAGGGGTCAGGGGTCAGGGGTCAGCAAAAGACAAAAAACTAATCCCCAATCCCTAATCCCCAATCCCTGCCATAATACATCAGGCATAGATGATTTAAAGACAATTGCAGTGAGCAGGCTTGTGCTTGATAATTTTACGCACATTAAGGCTTACTGGATTATGCTTGGAGAGAAAGTATCACAGCTTGCGCTTTTATTCGGAGCTGATGATGTTGACGGAACCATAATTGAAGAGAAGATTACGCACTCTGCAGGCGCGCTCAGCGGGAATGCAATGACAGCAGAACAACTGAGGAATCTTATTAAAAAGGCAGGAAAGATTCCTGTGGAAAGGGATAGTTTTTATAGAGAGTTAAAAGTTAATGAATAAGCATAAACGCATAACAAAAAGTGAAGGGCTTGAATTACTAAAAAACTCGGACCTGCTTGACCTCGGACAGCGGGCAGACGGGATAAGGGAAAAACTTCACCCTGAAAAGACCGGCACATTCATTGTTGACAGGAATATAAACTACACAAACATCTGCATAAATAAATGCAAGTTCTGTGCGTTCTGGAGGGATAAGGAAGACAAAGATTCCTATATATTGAGTGAGGATGAGTTATTCAAAAAAATTGAAGAGACAATAAATCTCGGCGGCACGCAAATATTGATTCAGGGAGGATTGCATCCTGATTTCAATATTGAGTATTACATCAGTTTGCTTAGATCAATAAAATCCCACTTTGACATTAATATTCATGGATTCTCTCCGCCTGAGATATGCTACATCGCCGATAAATCAGACCTGACAATTAAGGAGACCTTGAAAATATTGAAAGGCGCAGGGCTTGATTCCATTCCCGGAGGAGGGGCAGAGATGCTCTCTGACAGGGTGAGGGAGATATTGAGCCCAAGGAAAATAAAATCATCATCATGGCTTAAGGTAATGGAGGAGGCGCACAGGCTCGGTATGAGGACAACCGCGACAATGATGTTCGGGAGCATTGAAAAACCTGAAGACATCATTGAACATCTTGATGCAATAAGAACTCTTCAGGAAAGAACAGGCGGATTTACCGCATTCATCCCGTGGACATTCCAGCCGGGGAATACAGAATTAGTTAAAAGTGAAAAGTTAAAAGTTAAAAGTTTGGAGAAAAGCGCAAAAAAATCAGGGAAAAACTCTCAACTCTCAACTCTTAACTCTCAACTCCAAGCAGCTACTGCTGTGGAATATCTTCGCGTTCTTGCTTTATCCAGAATATATCTCGACAATGTGAAAAACATCCAGGCATCGTGGGTAACTCAGGGGTTGAAAATCGCCGAGGTTGCATTGAGGTTCGGCGCAAATGATTTCGGCTCTACAATGATAGAAGAAAATGTCGTTGCATCAGCAGGCGTAAGCTACAGGGTTTCAATGGAAGACATAATCAGGGCAATAAAAAATGCCGGATTCACACCTGCACAGAGGGATACCTGTTACAACATCGTAAAAAAGTTTTAGCTTTTAAAATCAGGAACAATACAAGTTTTCTTAATACTTCATCACTTCTTCTTTTATTGAGCGGTACAGTCTTATTGACTCAAGGAATATGACAGGGTCAGGGTCTCTGATTGATGAAATCAAAAGCCCTTTTGCATTGTATGGAGACGATGGCACAATAACTTTTATTCCTGGCATATGGCAGAACAACGCTTCGCTGCTTTCTGAATGAAGTTCAGGCGCCTTTATCCCTGCACCGTATGGAGCCCTTATCACCAGCGGGCATGTGAATCTTCCTTATCTGAAAACAGTCTGGTAATTCCTTCTCATCCTCATCATTTTTTGCTCTTGTACGCCTCTGGGGAATTTAATAGAACCTTTTTTCTCTCTGTGTTAACCCTAAATGCACATCTGCAAGCCTGACCCCGCGTGATCTGAGCATTAATGGGATGTGTCCCTCTCGGCTCTAAGAAAAGAGGGGGTTGAAAAATACCGCTTAACTTGTCCCATTATACCACATGGGTTTTAAGGAGTGATGTGAAAATTACCACACGGTGCCTTTAGCGATATTGCGTTGTTTTACTCGCAATGACAAAAAAAGATTATGCGACACCATGAAGTGAAAATAGAGAAACTGTTCACCGCTTCTTAGAATCAAAGTCCTCCATTACTTTAGCAAGTTTTTTCCAGTCGTATGCCTGCAAATTGACAGCCTGCGCATGGATGAGATTGTTTTCTATGAAATAATTTTTCTCTTTTTCGGCTGTAATGCCATAGAACGGCAGCGTTGCCATAAAAGCCTTTTTAGTGTACTCCGCTATCGGCGTCAGAACGTCATCCCTTCGCGTATAGTACGGGTCTTCGCCTTTATCGCACGGCTTGTTAAAGACGCCAAACTGCCTGCACGAAGCAGGACGGACAATATAGATAGAGCAAGAGTTGTTAATGAGAAAAGGACAGGGATCGCTTTTTGTATGGCTTGAGAGTTGTTTTTTAAGAGTCTCACGAAGAGCCTGCACCGCCTTTTCATTAGAGAACCAGTAAATCCCTACAAGTTCTATGGGATAAACAGGGATGTCTTTATTCACCCTGCAGCAAATGTCACAGCCTTCTTTACATGCAAGCTTTACATTCCTCTTGTTTTCTTCTTCGCCTGCTGCAACGGAGATTCCTTCATCAATGACTGCATAGGAATCAAGCAGCATTGACAGCCACGGAAATCTTGACTCTTCATCAGGAAACCGCAGGCATCTTGAACTGTCTTTGCCAGAAGCTGCTTGAGACTTTTTCATAGTGGTTTATTGTATTGCGGACTTTGGAGTTATGACAGTAAATGTCAGTTTTATTTTTTAAGCATCCTGTTCTTTACGCTGTCAAGATACTTTATGAACACATCAGGCTCAATCCTATCCGCAAAAAGCATGAGTCCGGCGTCAGGGTCTTTTATGACATTGCCATTATAATCAAGGAAAAGCAGCAGGCAGTCTTCTTTGAAAGTATATTTTTCTCCAAGCGCTTTTTCCTCAGGTGTCAGTTTTTTTGAAAGGTCTATAAAAATCGGCACAAAATCAGAATTTATCTTCCTGACAATCTCGTCTTTGCTGTAAACGTTTTTTTGCAGAAATTTACATCTTGGGCATCCCATTGCAACACCAAAATCAACAAGTATGGGCTTTTTCTCAATCCTTGCCTTCTCCATCCCTTCTTTGAGAGAGAGCCACTTCGCCTTCTCTGCGTATCTCTCCTCTGCCCATGCGTTAACAGACAGGATTAAAAAAACGGTTATGAGTATTTTCGTTTTCATCACTACTCTATTATACCATTACTCAAGGCAGTCTCTTTATGCCTCTGGCTTTAACTGAGGGAAAAGGATTACATCCCTTATTGACTGTGAGTTCGTAAGCAGCATAACAAGCCTGTCAATTCCTATGCCCTCGCCTGCTGCCGGAGGCATTCCGTGCTCAAGGGCACGGATAAAATCCTCATCCATCCACATGGTCTCCTCGTCTCCTTTTTCCTTCGCCTCCACCTGCCTCTGGAATCTCTCCCTCTGCTCCATAGGGTCGTTGAGTTCTGAGAATGCATTGGCAATCTCCCTCGCTGCAACAAAGAGTTCAAACCTTCTGCAAGGTGCTTTTTGAATGCCCCGCATTGACTGCCGGCTACTGATTCTGGCATGCTAAAAAAATGAAGAGAAACATCATAATTACAATTTTCTGCCTTGTATTGCTCTATATCTTATATGCGGCAGTGGAATTTCTGATTCCGCTTCCTGAGGGCACAAAAACAAAAGAGGTTCAGATACCTAAAGGCGCTACCTTCAGACAGGCAGTTGATATCCTTGCAAAAGAAAATTTAATAAGGGACAAAAACCTTTTTATCTTCGCAGGCAGGCTTACAGGTCTGCACAGGAAGATAAGGGCAGGCTACTACTCAATCACAGGCGCAATGAATCCGCTGTCTGTCTTAATGCTTTTAAAGAACGGACAGATTGTAGAATACGACATAACTATAGTTGAAGGCGATTCGCTTCTTGAGATAGGCGAAAAAATCGCCGAGACAAATATTGTTGACAGGGAAGGCTTTGAAGAGCTTTCAACAGACAAAAGTTTTTTGAGGGCATACAATATTGATGCGCCGTCTATTGAAGGCTATATCTTTCCTGACACGTATAAACTGCCAAAGGGCATAGAGCCTGAAAACGCTCTTGGCATGATGATAAACAGCCTGCGGGAAAAATATTCCGAGAAATTAAGGGCAAGGGCAGCAGAACTTGGGTTCTCTGAAAGGGAGGCTCTTACGCTTGCATCCATAATAGAAAAGGAAGCAATAATAAACAGTGAGCGGCCGTTAATCTCTGCTGTTTATCACAACAGGCTCAAAAAGCGGATGCAGCTTCAGGCAGATCCTACTGCTGTTTATGGCATAAAGAGGTCAGGCGAAAGGATAACCATGAGTGACCTGAAGAGGAAAACACCATACAACACATATATAATCAAAGGGCTTCCGCCGGGGCCTATCGCATCTCCCGGCATCAAATCAATTGTTGCAGCGCTTTATCCTGCTGATGTCCCTTATATTTATTTCGTATCAAACAATGACGGGACTCATCAGTTTTCTGTTACAGAGGAAGAGCATTTCAAGGCAGTGGCAGCATACAGGGAGAAAAGGCAGAAAGACAAACAGATGGAGCAAGAGATAGGGAAACAGAAAGAGACAGAGAATAATAATAAGAAAAACGGAGCAAAGGACAATGGCCGCTCGTAAAAAGACAAGGACAATTTATGTAGGCAAGGTGCCTGTCGGCGGCGGGAATCCTGTCAGTGTCCAGTCAATGACAAAGACCGACACAAGGGATATAAAAGCAACGGTAAAGCAGATAAAAGCGCTTGAAAAGGCAGGATGCGAAATAATAAGGATTGCCGTGCCTGACATGGATGCGGCAAAGGCGCTCAGAAAAATAAAAAAATCTGTAACCATCCCGATGATAGCAGACATTCATTTTGACTGGAGGCTTGCGCTTGAGGCAATAAAACAGGGAGTTGACGGTTTGAGGATAAACCCGGGCAACATAGGCGCAAAGTGGAAGGTCAAAGAAGTTGTTGCACCTGCCAAAGACAACAGAATACCAATCAGAATAGGAGTTAATGCAGGCTCGCTCGAAAAAGCGCTGCTGCAAAAATACGGGCATCCTAAGCCTGAGGCATTAGTTGAAAGCGCAGAGGGACATATGAGAATTCTGGAAGAGATGAACTTCAGAGACATAAAAGTCTCTCTCAAGGCATCTAATGTGCCAACAACAATAGAGGCATACAGGCTGTTCTCAAAAAAATATAATTACCCTCTTCATGTCGGGATATCAGAGGCAGGCCCCCCCTCTACAGGAATAATAAAAAGCTCTGTGGGCATCGGCATATTGCTTTCAGAGGGGATAGGAGACACTGTCAGGGTTTCTCTAACGGCAGACCCTGCTGAAGAGGTCAGGGTTGCATACGGCATACTGAGAACTCTCGGAATAAGAGAGAAAGGCGCTGAGATAATCTCATGCCCCACATGCGGCAGATGCAACATTGACCTCAGAGGGCTTGCAAAAAAGGTTGAGGCAAAACTCAGAAATGTTGACGCGCCTGTTACTGTTGCTGTTATGGGCTGTGTTGTCAACGGCCCGGGAGAGGCAAGGGAGGCTGATTTCGGAATAGCAGGCGGAAAAAAGATGGGCATACTATTTAAAAAGGGAAAGATAATAAAGCAGGTGAAGGAAGAAGAACTTCTTGACGCCCTCATTGAGGAAATAGAAGGATAAGATGGAAATAATTCGAATCCCGCGCATAATGCATGACACATCAAGAGGACACCTGCTTCATGGCAGGAGCATCGGTTTTGTTCCGACGATGGGAGCGCTGCACGAGGGACATCTCAGCCTTATAAAAAGGTCAAAAGACGAAAACGACATCACTGCTGTAAGTATATTTATTAATTCTCTTCAATTCGGCCCTTCGGAGGATTTTCAGCGATACCCCCGTGATACGGATGGAGATGTCGCAAAGCTCCGCAAGGCAGAGGCAGACGTCCTTTTCATGCCTGCGGCATCCTCAATATACCATGAAGGATTTGCAACTTATATCACTGTGGACAAAATCTCCGAGAAACTCTGCGGTGCATTCAGGCCCGGTCATTTCAGAGGCGTGGCTACAATAGTTGCGAAACTGTTCAATATTGTAAAACCGATAAGGTCATATTTCGGACAGAAGGATTTTCAGCAGGCTGTTATTATTAGAAAGATGGCTAAAGACCTTGATATGCCTGTAGATATCATCGTCTCTCCGACAATCAGAGAACACGACGGCCTCGCGATGAGCTCAAGGAATCTGTATCTGAATGAAGAAGAGCGAAAAGCTGCCGGCGTTATATACAGATGCCTCATCCAGACCAGTGAAATGATAAAATCTGGTATAATTAATAAAGAGAAGATAAAGGGGTTCATGGAAGAAAAGCTTTCTGAAGAGCCTCTGGTAACAGAGATTCAGTATGCATCGGTGTATGACCCTGAAACGCTGGATGAAGTTGAAAATGCAGGGAAAGAGGCTTTGCTTGCAGTCTCGGTTAAGGTTGGCGGTACAAGGTTGATAGACAACATGCTGGTTAAGGCGTAAACCTCGTTTAGAAATGATGGGGCTTTCTAACGGGGTAAATAAAATGCTGGAGGTAAATCATATGCTGCAGAGAGTGCACATACAGATACTTGACAACCCGATGGAAGACATTATCTCCTCCAATGAGAGATTTGATAACTATTCAACCAATAAAGTCCTTGCAGAAGAATTGCAAAAAGAGATGAGCTTTTCTTATCCTTATGTGGTATCTGTGGAATATGTAGACCTGTTTATGGATGATGAAAGCGATTTTCCCGAGATAAGAGAACTCTTAAGGCACGGCGCAATAAACACGCCTGTGGTGCTCATAAACGGCGTGCCGAAGATTCACGGCGGTATCCCTTATTCTGTTATAAAGACAGAGGTTGAGAAGGTGCTGTCATCAGGTCCCCTGCACTGAAAAACAGGATACAAGATGCAGGATTCAGGATAAAAAATCATGCATCTTGCATCATTCATCGTGCATCACAGGTTAGAAGCCTGAATAATAACCGCCTCGCCCATGAGTTTTTCTTCTACTTTTCTGAACCCTGCTTTTGAAAGCCAGCTTTTCATCTCGTCAGCAGAATAACTTCTTCCGCCTTCTGTGTTGACAAGCATGTTAACGGAGAAGAGCGCTCCCTGCGGAGGATGCGCCCTGTCTTTCAGCAAATGGAATTCCTGAATGACTATCCTCCCGCATTTGTTCAATGCCCTTTTGCATTTCTTAAGCAAGCAGAGATTATCTTTTTCTGAAAGTGAATGCATTATCTGACTTGCAAAGATGAGGTCGTAACCTCTGCCTATGCCGTCATAAATAAAGTCGCCCTCTATGAAGTTTATATTTTTAATTCCCTCTTTTTTCACAACGCATCTTGCGATTTTTATGGTCTCAGGCCTGTCAAAGAGCGTGACGTCAATTCCCTTTTTAGCCATCTCAATGGAATATGTTCCGGGACCTCCGCCGAGGTCAAGTGCGGTTTTTACTCCCCCTGCTCCAATTGCTTTAATAATGGATTTAACTTTCAATGATGCGATATTATGCATGCCCATAATAAACGCCTCATGGTCGTGAGCCTTTCTGATTGGTTTCCCTGTTTTTATAGTCTTGTCCAGTTCTGACCAGTTCTGCCAGAGCGAATCAGCATGTCTGAGAATATCACCATGATAATAAGCGCTGCCACTGACAAGAAACTTTGCCGCAATCGGAGCGTTTGCATATTTGCCTCTGTTCTTTTTCAAAAGCCCTATTCCTGTAATGGCATCAAGCAGTATCTCGGTAGCCCTCAAGTTTGTCTTTAGTTTTTTTGCGATTGCATTTGCCGATTGAGGTTTAATAAGATAATCAAAAATCCTGTAGTTGTTTGCAGTCAGCAGCACCCTTGAAACCCAGAACCCTCCCCAGAGTTTTCTTAATTCTCCCGCCTCTTCAAGTACGGACATGATTCCTCCGTTGGTTATTTATCTGCATCATCATTGACTGGTTCAAGTAAATTTAAATTCCTTGGCGTATGGTCTATCTGTTCAATTATTGGAATTTCATCTGCGCCTGTTACACCTAATTCTTTGAATTTTCTGACAGAAGGCAGGACCCTTGATTCCATGGAGCCTACAGCCTTATTGTATGCTCCTATAGCCTTATCAAGACCAGAGCCGACATTTTCTAAATGCTGTACCAGAGTATTCATTCTTTCATATAGTTGACGTCCGAGTTCGCTTATTACCTGGGCATTTTTTGTGACCTGCTCCTGACGCCATCCATAGGCAATTGCCCTCAGCAATGCGATAAATGTCGTCGGGGTGGCAATGATTACACGCTTCTCAATGCCGTCCTCAATAATGGTATTGTCCATCTCAATCGCTGAGCTTAAGAATGATTCGCCCGGGATAAAAAGAACTACAAACTCAGGAGACTTATTAAACTGGCTCCAGTATTCTTTCGAGGCAAGTTTATTCATATGAGCCCTTACCTGCTGTGCATGTTTTTCCATCTTTGTTTTTCTTTCCTCTTCTGTCTGTGCAGAGGCAGCGTCAAGACATGCCTCTAATGACACCTTTGAATCAACGACTATTTCCCTGTCCATAGGCAGATGCACTATCATGTCAGGCCTTATTTTCCCTTTTTCTGTATCTACTGACTGCTGTTCAGTAAAATCACAGTGCATGGACATCCCCGAAAGTTCCGCAACCCTTCTTAGCTGCATCTCACCCCACCTGCCGCGTACTTGCGGCTTTCTTAGGGCAGATACAAGATTGCTCGTTTCTTTCTGAAGCGTTTCGTGAGTTGATGCCAGAGTCCTTAATTGCTCTTCAAGGCTGCCGTATGCTTTATGCCTGCCGTCTTCCATTACCTTTATCTGTTCTTCATATCTCTTAAGCGTGTCTGATAACGGTTTAATCATCCCGTCCATTGCAGTCTGGTGTTCTCCGAGTTTGCCTTTTGTCTCTTCAACTATTTTACCGAGGCGTTCTGATGCAAGCGTAAGAAAACTCTCGTTGCTGCTTTCCAACGCTGCCTTAGAAAGGGCATTGAAAGTGTCTGACATTTCTTTTTTCATAGTCTCAAGCAGCATCTTCTGTTCCGCAAGATTTTTCTGTGATTCTTCTAATCTTGTAAGCGCTTCAACCCTTGACTTCTTCTCATCATCGAGTTCTTTCCTGAGCAAACTTATCTCAGTTTCTCTTTGCTGAATCTGCCTGCCTCTTTCCTCACTAATCGCCTCTGCGCTTTTTGCCCTTCCTTGAAGGCGGGAAGACGCAAAAAGCCATGCTATGACTCCGCCTATTGCAGCACCCAAAATAATAAATAATATACTTGTCATTACTCTTGTTCCTCCACAATATCCGTTCTTACCAGTGTGAGTATGGCAGAATGGGGAACGATAAGGTATTTTTTATCTTCAAACTCTATCTCTATTGCGGCGTCTTTAAGAAAGATTGCATAATCGCCTTCTGCCGCCTGCAAAGGTATGTATTTCAATTCCTGTTTCTTTTTTGCAGACCACGGCTCTTCAAGGATTACATTCGGGTCATGGACAGGATAGCCCGGGCCAATTTTTACAATGTAACCTCCCTGTACTTTGTCTTTTTCTTTCACCGTGGGCGGAAGATAAAGCCCTGTGCTGGTTCTGTCTCCTTTCTCATCAGGCTCTATCAAAACCCTGTCGCCTACAACTATAAGATTCTTCTTGGCTTTCATAACAGATATTTTAGAATATTTTTGTGACAATTAGCTCTTCTCCTGCGACTGAAAAATTCATTTGCAGTCATTCCCCTCAGGTTCTACATGAACGACGATGTCAATAACAGCAGGGAAGTTGCCCTTAATCTTTTCTTCAACTGCGTCGGCAATCTCATGAGCCTTTTCAATCGGCATCTTAGGATCAACAAGAATATGCAGGTCCAGATAGATTGCGTGCTCTGTGCCCCTTGTCCTTATGTCATGGCATCCTTTTACGCCTTCAACGCTGTTTATAACAGACTCAATCGCTGATGTGTCGATACAGATTGTATCAACAAGCACGTCAGATGCCCTTTTAATGATTTCATATCCGATTCTTGCTATAAGAAATGCTATGACAAGACCTGCAATTGTATCTGCGATACGATACCCTGCCTTTGTGATTATAAGGCTTACAATTACACCGATAGAGGCCAATATGTCACTCTTTGTGTGCATCGCATCAGCAACAAGAAATTCGCTTTTAAGCTCTATCCCTTTTTTTCTTTCGTAAATAGTAACAAACATATTTACAGCCATTGTTACGAACATCACGGCGAAACTTATTCTGGTAACCTCTATTTCATGGTATTCAACAATTGAGTGATAGACCTGTTTGAGTATCTGAAAACAGGTAGCAAATATCATCACGCCGATGATTATAGTAAACAGGGTCTCGTATTTTCTATGACCGTAAGGGTGGTTTTCATCAGGCGGATGATATGCTATCCAGATACCGATTAATCCAACAATATTTGATACTCCGTCAAAGAATGAATGAAACCCGTCAGATGTCATGGCTATTGAATTGGTCATATAGCCGTAGATAACCTTTGCAAGAGAAACAGCCACGTTTAAAGCAAGAGTTACGATAAGGACTTTTCTTATCGCAGGCGCATTATTTACCGGAGCAACATTTCCCATCTGTCCTTGAACTCCTTGAACTGTCCTTTATTAATAGCTTCCCGCATTTTTCTGAAAAAGTCTATGTAAAAATAAAGATTGTGTATCGTGTTCAGCCTCATCGAAAGTATCTCCTTTGCAAGGAATAGATGCCGCAGATATGCCTTAGAGAAATTCCTGCACGCATAACATCCACAGTTTTCATCCAACGGAGAATTATCGGCTTTGTATTCTGTCCTCTTGATGCTGATTCTTCCCGTGCTTGTAAAAAGCGTGCCGTTCCTTGCATTCCTTGTAGGCATTACGCAGTCAAACATGTCAAAGCCTGCCTCAACTGCGGCGAGCATGTCATTCAGGTCTCCGATTCCCATTAGATATCTCGGTTTATCTTCAGGCATAAGCGGAGCAATAAAATTTATTATTTCATGCATCTCTTCCTTCGGCTCTCCAACGCTCAATCCGCCGGATGCATATCCGTCAAAACCTATCTCAATAAGTTCTTCAAGGCTTCTCTTACGCAGGTCTTTATATATTCCGCCCTGAATTATCCCGAATAAATTTTGAGTTTTGAGTTTTGAGTTTTGAGTTATTAAATTCACTGGACTCTTAACTCGTAACTCTGAACTCATAAACTCTTTACACCTTCTCGCCCATTTTGTTGTCAGTTCAAGTGATTTAACCGCATATTCATAAGAAGCAGGATACGGCGTGCATTCATCAAATGCCATGCATATATCAGCGCCGAGGTCAGACTGAATCTCCATTGCCTCATCAGGCCCGATAAAGTGCATTGAGCCGTCAAGGTGAGACCTGAAATGAACGCCTTTTTCAGTTATGCTTCTCAGCGCCGAGAGGCTGAAGACCTGAAAACCGCCGCTGTCCGTTAATATCGGCTTATCCCAGTTCATGAACTGGTGCAGCCCCCCGAGAGATGCTATTGTTTTATGCCCGGGCCTGAGATAAAGATGATATGTATTGCAGAGAATCACCTCAGCGCCTATTTCCTTGAGTTCGTCAGGAGACATTGCCTTTACTGTTGCCTGCGTTCCCACAGGCATAAATGCGGGAGTATTGATAACGCCACGTTTTGTGGTTATCGCGCCCAAGCGTGCATTTGCATCTTTATTCAATAATTCAAATTTCATAATTACACTATTTTACCGATAGTTTAAATAAAAATCAGCTCGGACATTGACAACCTTTTGCATTTGTTGTATTTTCAAGCACAATGAAAAAACGCCTCACAGAGCTTATTTTTGAAAAGGCTTTCAAATACAGCGAAGAGCCAGTATTCAAACTTGTGTCAGGCAGGATGTCCAACTATTATTTTAACTGCAAGGCAGTGACTCTGCATCCGGAGGGAATGTATCTTATCGGCAATCTTATCTATGACATGATAAAGGATTCAGGCGCTAAAGCCATCGGAGGACTTACGCTCGGCGCAGACCCTGTTGCGTATGCTGTCTCATACACATCTTATCTGAAAGGGAAACCAGTTGAGACATTTGTGGTGAGGAAATCAGCAAAATCGCACGGCACAATGTTGTGGATAGAAGGCAATGTCAAAGAAGGCGACAGGGTTGTGATTGTTGATGATGTTATTACAACAGGCAAATCAACCATTGAGGCAATTACAAGGGCAAAAGAGGCAGGGCTTGAAATAGTAAAGGTCCTCTGCCTCATTGACAGGCAGGAAGGCGGGAGGGAGAACATTGAGGCAGCAGGCTGCAAAGTGGACTCCCTAATCCTGAGAGATGAGGTAATGGCTCTTTACAGGAAGGAAAAGTAAGGCTAATAGATAATTTGTTGCTAAATTCAGTTTTTTATGATAATTTTAGGCATATAAGGATTGGGCAGACTATGAAGCGAGAGCAGATTATTAGAACAATAAAAGAAGTATTAAGCGGGCATGGGATAATGGAAGCTTATCTATTCGGCAGCTTTGCAAGAAAAGAAAGATACCGCGATATAGATATTGCCATAGAGCCTCCGAAGGGGAAATTTTCGCTGCTTGATTTGGTTGGCGTTGAGCAGGAACTGGAAGATGAAATCGGTAAAAACGTAGATGTTGTAATACTCCGTTCAATTAAACCACGACTTAAACCATATATCGAAAAAGACCTCACCGCAATTCTGTGAAAAAAATCGGGAAAGATAATCTGGTTTATATTGATGATATCCTGTCGGCAATAAAGAAAATAAACAAATTCTGCAAAGGCATCGAAAAATATGATTTCTTGAAAAATGAATTGCTGATGGATGCAGTTGTCAGAAACCTGGAGATAATAGGCGAGGCAGCAACAAAACTTACAGCATCTTTCAGAGGAAGATATAAGGAAATAGAATGGCGAAAGATAATTGGAATGAGGAATCGTATCATCCATGCGTATGATACAGTGAATTTTGAAATTGTATGGGATGTAGTTCGGGAAGACCTGCCTGAGTTAAAGAAGAAATTGAAGGCGATTATTTCAGCTCAATCATAAAAAACTGACCCGCTTTTGCGCTGCTGGCTTTGGAACTTTTATCCTTCTGACTATGGCGCTGTGGCACTTCCGCTCTTCAAGTGTGGGGGAGGATAGTGAGGGGAAACATTGAGGCACCAGGCTATAAAGTGGACTCCCTTATCCTCAGGGATGAGGTAATGGCGCTTTACAGGGGAGAAAAGTAGTCTTCAAATTGATAATTCCCTATAATTCCTATACCCAAAGAAAATCAGAATTAAATGCGTAAGGAGAGGATGGGGGATGAAATTTTAGGCTTTAGTCGTCATATGATCACAGTGTCTTGAAGTTTTTGCAACTAAACATTCAGGTTTTTTAGAGGCTTTTTTGTACCATTCCGTTTTCTTTTCATTATGTCCGACTTCCTTGAAGCCTTCTGCCTCCAAATGTTCTATTATCTCTTTTTCCTTCAATTTCCTTTTAGCCATTTTAAATACCTCTCTCTGTAAAACTCGTAATTGTCTTTTATATCAGTTATCGCCATCGTTAACGCCTGACTGTTATCAAGGAAATCATACCATACTTTTCTGATTACCGCACCTTCTGTATTAAGTATATCCTTATGCGGACATTCGTGTCCACTGTCATATCTAAGAACTTCATAATATTTTCCATCAAATTCGCATAAAAGTTTTACGACAAATTCTCTTACCTCGCCCTTTTCTGTCTTTAAATGCACATATGTTACAGTGCCCCGCACAATTTCTAAAAAATATTCTCTGTCCATCACAAGATTATATCATATTGAATACTGCTGGAATGCGAGATAAAAAAGCAGATTGAGGGAAAAGATGTGAAAAGAAAATAAAACCACTGTTCTGAGAAAAAACGGATTTACTGCCTTTGGATTCCTGCTGTTAAATTAATTTTGAAGGCATGACCCTTGTCGTCCTCTTCTGCCCTATTATCCTTTCTGACTCTTTACGTTTTTAATAATAGGATGTGTCCCTGTTATCTGTTGTTATCTCTGTTATCTCCTTGCTTTATGTTACCATCCCCAAAAAACTTATGGCCCGAAATTACTTAAAGGCTTGCTTGATGACATTGGATGGAACGAAGACGATTTAAGAAGACTGAAATTAGTTCGATAATTATTCAGGATTCAATAAATTTAAAATCTCCGCTTATTGCTTCATGGTGTTAAATGAATTTTGAAGGTATGACCCTCAACTTCCTCGTTTATGTTTTCAATAATGGGATGTGTCCCTGTTATTTCCCATGTCATGAACTGAAACTTTGCTGCCGCTGCTTCATGAGCGGCTATCTGCCATGCTGTGTTTGCGCTGATTGAAAGGTCTGGCATATTTAAAATCACCTATCTTTTGATGCTCTTTAAGCCAAACTAATTATAATAGATTTCAGCTAAGCTATTATATCACAATAACTTTTTTACCTTGCCCTTCAATTACTAAAATGGTGTGTATTTATATTTTCCCTGATTTCAAATGATTCTTTCTTTATCAAAACCTTTAAATATGCTATATTCTCTCCATGAAAGCTGTACATAGGAAGTTGGTATAATCATAAGTTAGACCTATGAAAGAATGACACATCATATCTCTATAGAAGATGCAAAGAAATTAGTTGCTGGCCCTCTCGGTTCAGAAATGGCAAAATTTCCTTTACGTTTTGCTAAGCCAACATTTTTTGGTGACATCCCCAGAAATAATACTTCCGCAAAAATAAATAATGGTACTGTTTCATTGATAAATTTTGGAGATGGGCCATTGGCTATTACGTGTTTTCATGTATTAACACCCTATAAAGACAAGATAGGAAAAGGAGAAAAATGTTTGTTTCAGATAGGGGCTTGCAGGCTTGATCCACTGAAACAACTTATATCAGAGAGCGAAGAGTTAGATATTGCCGTAATTAGATTAACCGAGAAACAAGCGAATGAAATAACTAATGATGATATGATAGGATCATCATTTTTCCAACCGACATCTTGGCCACCTCAACCCATATTGAAAGATGAGTATGTAATATTTGGCGGGTTCCCCGGAAAATGGCGAACTCAGTTGGCTACCGCTGCACTTGAATTTGGAACATATAGTAGTGGAGGCTCTCGCGTTGTTACCATCGGAGATACATATTTCATAACACAGTTTGAGCGAGAATGCTGGATTCAGACATTAGGCGCAAAAGACGCAATAAATCTAACAGAGATTGGAGGCCTTAGTGGTGGCCCAGCCTTTGTTAGTAGAGGATTACGATTTGATTTTGTCGGGATTATTTATCAGTTTTCCTCTAATTTCGAGTTGCTCTATTTTCGACATTCAAACATCTTAAAAAGTGATGGTCAAATAAATAATGTCTAACAAATCAAATCAATTCACGGGACTCCGTTTTACTCCGCCCGTGATTTCGGTCGTTATGACTGAATAATGAAAACATGGAAGCCATCCTTGAACTATTAAAGTTAGCCCTTGTCGGTCTGGTAGCCAGCGTATTCTCATACTATTTATCTGGGCGGAAGCACCGATCAGATAAATGGTGGGAACTTAGGGTCACAGCGTATCAAGAAGCCATAGCAGCGCTTTCCGATTTGTACCACTATTTTGCAAGCAATTCAGATATTGAACTTTCTCATCGAAATATATCAGATGAAAAAAAGAAAGAATTGAAACTCTTTTGGGACAATGGTTATCACAAAATCAGAAAGGCTGCGGATGCAGGCGCATTCCTTTTCTCCACAGAGGCAGAAACGGCACTCAAGACTTTTATCAAAGGCGAAAACGAGCATTACAATACTTATTTTGAATACGTAGACGGGCGTTGCGTGGATGCAAGGAAGTGTCTCAATGCATTAGTTTCATGCTCGAAAACTGATCTTCGCCTCAAAAATAGTTTTTTCAAAAAATGGATAAAGAGGTCATAACAAGTCCATCAACCCGGTATTGGTATTGGGTATTTGGGGACACCTTACTGAATTCAGAGGCGGGTTTTGAATTCTGGGGTGTCATATCCAGTTTTATGTTAAAAGAGGAGGAGCAAATAAGTATGGTGTCCCCGGAATTGGAACAATGTCGTTACCTTTCTTCTAATTCCCTTAACCTCTGTCGTGCATATTCAACTTGCTCTGCATATTGTGTGGTTGATAATTCAATAAATCGCTTGTAGGAAAAAGCAGCGTCTTGCCCTCTGCCAATTTCTTCCTCTGCAACCCCTTTGTTATACCATGCTCCTGCATATCTGGGATTTATCGCAAGAGCTCTATCATAACAGGCTATTGCTTCTTGATACTTACCGAGCTTTCTCAAGGCATTCCCTTTGTTATTCCATGCCTCCGTTTCCATAGGGTTTATCTCAAGGGCTTTGTCATAACAGGCTATCGCTTCTTGATATTTACCGAGATTTTCTAATGCAGCCCCTTTGTGGAGCCATGTCCTTGCATCTCTGGGGTTTATTTCAAGTGCCTTGTCATAACAAGCGATCGCTTCTTGATATTTACCAAGCCTTCCTAAGGCATTCCCTTTGCTATACCATGCCCATGCATCTCTGGGGTTTATTTCAAGTGCCTTGTCATAACAAGCGATCGCTTCTTGATATTTACCAAGCCCTCCTAATGCAACTCCTTTGCTATACCATGTCCTTGCATCTCTGGGGTTTATTTCAAGTGCCTTGTCATAACAGACTATTGCTTCCTGATCCTTACCGAGGTTTGATAAGACACTCCCTTTCTTATTCCATGCCTCTGCATATCTGGGATTTATCTCAAGAGCTCTATCATAACAGGCTATTGCTTCTTGATATTTACCAAGCCTTCCTAATGGAGCCCCTTTGTTACTCCATGCATATGCATATATGGGGTTTATTTCAAGTGCCTTGTCATAACAAGCGATCGCTTCTTGATATTTACCTATCCCTCCTAATGCAACTCCTTTGTTATTCCATGCCTTTGCATCTCTGGAGTTTAACTGAAGGGCATTGTCATAACAGGCAATCGCTTCGGCACTTTTACCTAAATGGCATAAGGAAACACCTTTACTATTCCACTCCCAAGCTCCCAGTTCTTTCCGCTCCGGCAGTTTGACAACTTCACCTGTTTGTTTTTTAAGCAATACCTCCAAATCTCTTCGCAACTCTTTAAAAGAGAAATATCTGTTGATTGGTTTTTTTTCGAGACAGCGAAAAATGATAGGGAAAAGGGGTGATTTCAGTCTTGGAACAGTTGCCTTGCAGTGCAGCATATACCAATCGTTGAAAACATTGGCTCCACTGCTTTCTGACATGTCCGGTAAAAACGGGAGCTTTCCGCCTGACGCCATTTGGTATAAGACAACGCCGAAACTATAGATATCGCTCCTTTCGTCACAACCCGCAGCATTTTCAAACTGCTCAGGAGGCATATAAGGAGGCGTGCCAAAAGCGCTGCCCTTCATTGTCTGATATGCTTCTCCACTGATATTGCGCTGTGGGTTTATCTTTATGCCTGAAAAAGCTTTTGATATGCCGATAAAACCTGCCAGTCCAAAATCAGAAATCTTTACTGTTTTATCCGTACTAATCATAATGTTAGCAGGCTTGATATCTCTATGTGCTTTAATACCCTTTGAAAAGGCCCATTCCATGCCGTGACAAAACTGTATCGCCCATCTGAGGGTTTGTGCCATATCTGGAGGCCTGCGTCTTAAGTATCCCTCAAGGGTGTTTAACCCCTCATCATCAGGGGCAATATGTTCCATAGCTATAAAAAGCCTGTCTGATATCTCATCAACAAAGTGCGCCCTGACAAGATAGGGATGACGTTCAAGATCAATCCAGACTTGCGCCTCTTTTTTAAAACGCTCCCTTGTGGTTACATCTTCCAGATATTCATCCCGAAAGGTCTTTAAGGCATGGGCGCTCTTTGTCTCATGTGAATATACGAGATAGACAATGCCGCACGCTCCTTCACCGAGAACATCAAAAACCTCATACTTCTGGCCTATGAAATCGCCTTTTTTAAAAGTCGCTCGCAGGGGGACTGATTCGGTAAAGTCTTCGCGCCGAGGCTTCCTATTCTGAATCATTTTTACAATGGCATTATAGATTCCCTCTGAATATTCTTCCCGGAATGCCTCTATATCTTTGCTTGACGCTTTACCTAAAATGATTTTCAAAATGCCATTAAGGAATTCCTTACCATACTCATCCTTGAACGTCTGCAAGGCTGCCTTGTCACAAGTTCCATCCAAGACCTTCAAGACAAAATCACAAACTTCAGGATAATTTTCACAAAAAGCCCTTATGTCCGTGTCTTCTTCGTTCATCTCCTACTTCAACCTCTCCACCACCTCAAAAAACCTCTCCCGCATCATCCCCGCCCCATTCCTCAGCTTGCAACACGCATACATTATATCAATTTCAAGGCGTGGTTTACAGAAAGAAGCTATAGCGTTATATAAGCTCCAATTTTTAAATTACCAGAAGATTATAGAGATTTCGCACTTTTGCTCTTGTTTCATCAAGTTTTCCAATCAGCTCATCTTTGCCTTTGAATCCGAGAAATCCTGCTGCTGCATTTAAAATTTCTTCTTCATCCTTTTTTAAAATATCTCTTTCCCTCAGTCTCAGATAACTTTCAAGTGTTCTGTAAAAGATGTATGCTCCCTTCATGGATTCTGTATGTGATTCATTGATTATTCCTGCAAGGCGTAATCTCCTTATCGCATCAAAAGTATTCTGGACAAGAAGAGAGGGGTGCTGAGCACAATTCTTAAGCTGCAGATACTGAACTGTGAACTCAAGCTCCTCAATGCCGCCGTATCCAAGTTTTATGTCATAACCCACCGTCTCCTTTGAAAGCTCCCTCTGTATCCTTTCTCTCATGCCGCGCATGTCAGAGGCGGACACACTGCTTCCATGCGCAATCAAAATATCTTTTGCCATAATCATAAAACACTGCCCCGTTTTCTTGTCCCCGGCAACAGGCCTTGCCTTAAGCAATGCCTGAAATTCCCAGAATGCGGCGTTCTTTGAGTAGTAATCCCTGAATGATTCCATTGATGAAACAAGAGTCCCCTTTGTGCCGTCAGGCCTGAGCCTCATGTCAACTCTGTATGCAGCGCCTTCGCGTGTATATGAAATAAGAAGCCTAATCAGCCGTTCAGCAACCCTTGTATCCTCTTCCGCCACATCGCCTGCAGAGGCAAAGATGATATCAAGGTCAGAGTTAAATGTAATCTCTCTGCCTCCAAGCTTGCCAAAACCTATCATCGCAAGTCTTCCATCTGATAATCCCCCCGGGGCCCCTTCTTTAATCCCCCCTTGCCCCCCTTTAGCAAAGGGGGGATGGGGGGATTTTCTGGGGAGTGAGGGGGGATTATTTTCAAGGCTCACAGAAAGAATTGCCTCAGCAGTCCCGCTTAATCCTTTTGTAAGGACTATCACATTTATCTTTTTCCGGAGAAACAGAAGGCTGAGCCTTATCTCTTCAACCTGACGCATAAGGCGGATCGCATCGCTTATTGCTGTCCCGCTTTCTATGCTTTCTCTTAATTCTATTTTCAATGCCTTTAGGCTTTTCTTGAGAAGCATTTCATGTCCTATCATCTCAAGATAGTCAGGCCTTCTTATCACTGCCTTTGATATATACTCGCTTTGTGAAAAAAGATTTGTAAGCACAGGAATAAGCTCTTTATTTTCTTTAAATGTATCGAGATAGGATTCTCTGGCGCTCAAAAATGAGGCAAAGGACTGAAGATGATTCAGCGCCATGTCAGGATTGCTGCTTTTGATAGCCGCATCAACAAATGACGGCAGTATCTCACCAAGAAGCCTTCTGCCCCTCAGCGTCTGGTAATTGTAGGTTGAATTTTTTATAAGCTGGATATTGCGCATCCCTCGCTCAACATCTTTAATTCCTATTTTGCCGAGATATTCTTTAACCTCCGAGTCTGAAAGTTCCTCATCAAAAAGCGCCACTCCGTCTGACTGCGCTTTCTCTTCTTCTCTGAATAGCGAATTGTATATAGTTCTTACGCTTTTCCTTCTGGCCTCCAGTTCCTTTAAAAAAGATGCCCTGCCTGAAAATCCCATTTTTTTGCCAAGCGCATTCAGTTCATTTTCATTGGATGGCAGGCTGTGAGTCTGGAGGTCATTCATCTGCTGCAGCCTGTGCTCAAGCGTCCTGAGAAATCTGTAGTTATCCAGAAGCACAGAATAGTCAGTCTGTCCGATAAGATTTTTCTGCAGAAGCATATGCAGAGCTTTTTGAGTAACCCTTTCCCTTAATACGGGCTCCTTGCCTGCATAGATAAGCTGAAGGGCATGGGTAAAAAACTCTACCTCCCTTATGCCGCCGTATCCTCTTTTAATATCATTTTTTTTGAATGCTGAATCTATGCGCGTCTTTATCTGGCGTATCTCGTCAATTGCACTGAAATCAAGGTATTTCCTGTAAACAAACGGCTTAATCATTTCCATAAACTCATTGCCGAGTTTTGAATCGCCTGCTATCGGCCTTGCCCTCAGGAGCATTGCCCTCTCCCATGCCCTGCCCCATGATTCATAATATGTCTCATAACCTGACAGCGGCAATGCAAGGCTTCCTCTCTGTCCCTCAGGCCTTAATCTTAAATCCACCCTGTATATAAAACCGTCTTCTGTATTTGCGGATAAAAATCTATTAAGATTCTCTCCCAACTTGCAGTAATACTCGTGATTGGTTATCCTGTTCGCTGTAATACCCTGCGGTGTTGTTGTGCCTGAAGTTTCTCCGTCTGCAGTCCCATATACAAACATTATGTCTATGTCTGAACTGAAATTAAGTTCATCGCTTCCGAGCTTCCCGATGGAAATGACGGTAAATGCATCCTTTTCAGGCTCGCCGTATGTCACGCTCAGCGATTTTTTAATGGCCTTTAGCGATTCATCCACGATTACATCCGCAAGTATGCTCAGCTCAAGCATCGTCTCTGTAAGGTCAGCCTTTTTGAGAATATCTCTGAGTGTTATCCTGAGAAGCTCTTTTTTCTTGAACCTGCATACAACCTTTGCATCTTCATCACTGCTCATTAATTTTTCCCTTAAAGAGACTGAAAGAGATTCCATGTCTGCGGCCTTCTCTATTTCAGCGAGCGTATCAAACAGTATCTCAGGGTTTGAGATGCAGAAATTCGCGAGGAACTGGCTGTAGCTGAAAAGAAGAGATACAGGTGTTATGTCGGCCTTTAGCTTATCAGTATAATCAGGATTGTTATCAGAGAATGTAGTAAGATTTTTAAAGGCCCTTTCAGTATCAGGCGTTGAGCCTGCCGCGTCTCTGAGCATCTTTTCCATAGATAATTGTTGCACGAAACAGAAGGTTTCAACAAGAGGGATGTCCGGTTAGCGTGGATGGCTTGACACATAGGATTGGTCTTCGCTTTCTTCAGTGGTTATGATTTATAATTTATAAACGACACTAACAGAATGGAGATAACCCATGTGTGATGTAAACGTATATATACTGAAAGACGGCACGGAAGAACTCTACTTTGAGAATGTTGACACAATAAAACCCGAACAGGGGAAGATTTACCTTAAAAATCTGTTCGGCGAGCAAAAGGTGCTTGAAGGAAATATAAAAGAGATTGCGCTCTTAAAGCACAGGATAGTTCTGGAGAAAAAATAAGACATCTCCGAAACATAACCTGTTTATAACGCTCAGCCTGATTAAACTGCCTCAACAGCTTTTACTTCAGGGATGCTCTTTTTCAGTTCCGCTTCGATTCCACCCTTAAGTGTCATTGTTGACATAGGGCAGCTGCCGCATGCGCCTGTGAGCTTGACCTTTACAATATTGTCCTCTGTTACGTCTACTAACTGCACATCTCCGCCGTCACGCTGAAGGAAAGGCCTCACCCTGTCAATTACTTCCTGTATCTTTGTCTTGTCAAGCATTTAAAACCTCCTCTGAATATTTATTGCCTCATGTCTAATTGTAAATCATTCTCACATCTGGAAGTAATGATATAAATCATATAATTGTAAGAAATGCCAAAACCAAATATAATATAAAAAATCTCATGAAAGTATGCAACAGGAGGCATCATGTTTCTGCCATTATTAATTGCAGTTCACGTCATCGGAGTAATCTTATGGATAGGCGGCGTTGCCTTTGTGACAATGGTGGTATTCCCTATGATAATGAGGCTGGAGAACTCTCTTGAGAAAGTGCTTTTCTTTCAGGGAGTTGAACACAGGTTTGCAAGGATAGCAAAAACCTCGGTGGTGGTGGTTGGTGTGACAGGTGTTTTACTTTTGCAGATTACAGGCAAATGGAATATCATGTTCAAAGCCTCCGGTATCGGCCCCACGCTTATGGCAATTGTCTGGCTTTTTTATGTCCTCGTGCTGATGTTTGAAGGCAGATTATTCAAGGCAATATTTAAAGGCGAGGCGCAGCAGGATACCGCAAAGGTCTTTTACAGGCTTTCGGTTTTTCACTGGGTAATCCTCGGATTGAGCCTCCTGGCAGTAGGCGTGGGTGTATGGGCAGGACACGGAGGAAGGTTTTGATAAAGAAATCTTTCCGGCTTTAACGTATGCTGCAGATCTAAAACTTCAGTATAAGAACTTGAGCAGCGCCTGTGTTTTTTCAACTATCTGCATCCTGTGGTTCGACTTTCTCAATCACTCCCCCGCCGATAACAGCATCCTCATCATAAAAGACTGCGCTCTGCCCGGGCGCAGTAGCCCACTGAGGTTTATCAAAAACAATTCTTGCGGTTTTTAAATCCTGAGCAGCGTGGACAGTTGCCGGCTCTGCCTTCATCATAGAGCGTACTTTTACTGTTGCCCTGAAAACGTGATGCGTGATGCGTGATGCGTAACAGGCAAATACAATATCTGCTTTATACTCATTACTCATTACGTATAACTCATTACGTTTTATCAGCCAGTTAAGGTCGCTGACTTCAAACTCCTTAATCTTTGCATGTTCCTGAGAGCCGACATAGACGATATTCTTCTCAGCATCAATCTTAGTGACATACAAAGGCTCCTTCGAAGAAATGCCGAGCCCCTTCCTCTGTCCGATTGTGTAATGATATATCCCTTTATGCTCTCCAAGTATTTTCCCATTCATGTTCATAACAGGTCCCGGACCGCATGTGAGCTGAGAGATATTGTCAATAAATTTAAAATAATTCCTATCTCCTATAAAACATATTTCCTGACTTTCAGGCCTCCGGGCAGCAGGAAGACCGAGATTGCTTGCAATTTTTCTTACGTCTTCTTTCTTATAATCTCCAAGAGGAAATAGAATTCTCTTAAGCTCCTCCTGCCTTAAGACATAGAGGAAATACGACTGGTCTTTCTTTGGGTCAATGCCCTTTAATAAACGTGATTCGTAATGCATGAAACGTGACGAGTTAATATCTTTATGCTCATTACGCATTACGCATGACGCATCACGGTTTTCAATCCTTGCATAATGTCCTGTTGCGATGAATTCAGCGCCTCTCTTATCCGCCTCTTTCAGAAGATAGGGGAATTTTATGTGCCTGTTGCATAATATGCATGGATTCGGAGTTAACCCTTTTGTATATGAATCAACAAACGGTTCAATGACTTTCTCTATAAAATCATTCCTGACATCAACTGAACTGTGAGGGATTCCAATGGCAGATGCTGTTTTTGAAGCGTCTTCTATCGCCTGCGAAGAGCAGCAGGTTGTAGCATCAGTCCTCCCCCTCGCCTCGAAGAGAACGAAACTCAGCCCTTCAACATCATATCCCTGTTCCTTAAGAAGATATGCTGCTGCTGAGGAATCCACCCCTCCGCTCATCCCGACAACTACCTTTGGCATATAGTTTATTTTAACCTAAATTTGTTGGATTGACTCGGACAATCTTGAAGACATTCACTGAGAGGCAATGTTCTTACGTTAAAAAAATATGCTGCGCTATTTACTTTTCTCCTCTCCAATAACCACTTCAACCGCCTTATAAAACCCCTTCACAAATTCAGCCATTCTTTTATAGTCAAGTGTATCGGCTCTATCGCCATAGCCGTGGTAATGCGGGTTTCTGTAAAATGCGGTGTCTGTAATCATAAATGCAGGATAACCGAATCTCCAGAATGAGAGATGATCTGAAAGATCAACGCCCGGCACCAGCGAGATTGTGTTCAGTGATTCAACAGGCAGGGGTGATGATTTTTGAAATGCCTTTTTCATCTTCAGCGTGAACTGCCTTGATTTTATGTTTCCGACAAATGCGAGGAAATTTCCCCTGTCAGGATAAAACCATCTAAAAAATGGAAGCGGATAATACTGACATCCGTCTTTATCGCAGAAATACCCTATCATCTCAAGAGATATCATCCCTTCGATATTTAAACCCTCTTTCTTAAGGCTTTCTGCGTAAACATAGCTCCCCATATTCTTTGTCCTGAAAAATGGAGGCTCTTCAAGGGCAAATGCAACAAGACGCACTGTGATTGGCAGAGGTCTTTCTGACGTCAGGCGGCAAAGCTCAAGAATTCCTGCAACTCCGCTCGCATTGTCATCAGCTCCGGGAGTGCCCCATGCAGTGTCATAATGAGCGCCTATGACAATAATTCCGTCTCCTGATGAAGTCCCTTTAACCTCTGCCTCTATGTTGTAGTAGGTCTTGTTTTCAGCTTTGAATGACTGCCTCTTTACACTGCATCTGTAAGAGTGGAATTTCTCCTCTATATAATCAGCAGCCTTGTCGAGTTTTTCCGTGTCCAGATAATTTCTTTCGCCTATTTTTTCTGAAAGAAATATTACGTGGGATTTAAGGTTTGTCTCTAAAATATCCATAGCTGATGCATTGACATAACCCGCAGCGAAGAGTGTTAATAACAATACCCTTAAGAAATACATTTAAACAAACTTTAAACTCTTAACTTTCAACTTCTAACTTTTATTCTCTGTTTACCCAACCTTAATCTTCCAGCCTGTCCCGTCTTTCTTGTCCTCAAGTATTATCCCCTTCTCATCAAGTTCCTTTCTTATTGCATCCGCTGCTGCCCAGTCCTTTTTCTGCCGCGCCTCTTCCCTTGATGTTATCCTGTTCGCAATGTCAGTTTCCGTCATAGGGATTTTCTTGGTTCTCATCAATGCCATCTGCCATTGATCGGATGTTTTCCTGAAAATATTCAAAACACTGCCGGCATCCATCAACAGAGCCTTTGTCTTTAATACAAGTTCGTTTGCATTCTGGCCTGATGGTTTGCTGTCAAGATATTTGTTTGCTTCCCTTATGAGTTCAAAGATATGCCCCACACCAAGGGCGGTGTTGAAGTCATCATCCATTGCTGTCAGGAATTTTTCTCTGAATGCGTTGACTGTATTCTCAAATGCCTTTTCAAATCCCCCTTTGCCCCCCTTTTCTAAAGGGGGGATGGGTGGATTATTTTCTAAAGAAGGGGTCATGCTCAGAAAATCAGCAATCCTTGTCAGTGTCGTATAATATCTGTCAATTGAAACCTCTGCTTCCTTGAGCTGTTCGTCAGAAAACTCTATCGGGCTTCTGTAATGAGTTGACAGGATAAAGAACCTCACAACCTCAGGGTCATATCTCTCAATGACCTCTTTGATGGTGAAAAAATTCCCGAGTGACTTTGACATCTTCTCCTTGTCAATTGTGATAAAACCGTTATGCATCCAGTATCTGACAAAGGGCTTTCCTGTGAATGCCTCTGACTGGGCAATCTCGTTTTCATGATGTGGAAATATCAAGTCAGCTCCTCCGCCGTGAATGTCAAAGCTCTCTGCAAGATGTTTCAGCGACATTGCAGTGCATTCAATGTGCCATCCGGGCCTTCCCTTTCCCCACGGGCTTTCCCAGAAAGGCTCGCCTTCTTTTGACGCCTTCCAAAGCGCAAAGTCCATCGGGTCTTTCTTCCTTTCATTCACCTCAACCCTTGCGCCAGCCATCATGTCTTCCTTGTCTCTCTTTGACAGCTTCCCGTATTCAGGAAATTTATTAACCTCAAAATAAACGCTTCCATCCCTCTCGTAGGCATATCCTTTATCTATAAGCCCCTTTACAATCTCTATCATCTCTTTAATATGCTCTGTAGCCTTGGGCTCTATGTCAGCGCGCGCAACTCCGAGGCTGTCCATGTCGCTGTAGAATTCTTCAGTATATTTCCTTGCAACCTCATTCCACGGAATGCCTTCTTTTTTTGCCCGGTTGATTATCTTGTCGTCAATATCAGTGAAATTCCTCACGAACGTCACATTAAAGCCTCTGTACCTGAGGTATCTCTGAATCACGTCAAACACTATCGCGCTCCTTGCGTGCCCAATATGGCAGCTGTCATATACAGTGACGCCGCATACGTACATGTTCACCCTGTCTTTATTCAGAGGGATAAAGTCCTCTTTTTCTGCTGTGAGGGTGTTATAGACCTTCATCTTTCCTCCTGTCTTCTGAGCCTTCTCTGTTGCATCTATCTTTTTTGTAAGGGCATCAACGTGTGATTCCAGTTCTTTCAGCTTTTCTGAAAGAGGGTCTGGGAAATAGTCATAAAACTCAACAAGCCCTTCTTCTGTAGTCATTCTTATAACTTTTTTTCTTGTCACCCTTCCGGGCACTCCGACAGAGATGGAATTATCAGGGACATTTTTAAGTATCACTGAGTTTGCGCCTATTATCGCGTTGTCTCCTATCTTTATCGCACCGAGTATTTTTGCGCCTGCGCCGACGGTAACGTTATTGCCGAGCGTGGGATGCCTTTTGCCTTTTTCTTTTCCTGTGCCGCCTAATGTCACACCCTGATAAAGAAGAACGTTTTTCCCGATTTCTGTTGTCTCCCCAATCACAACACCCATGCCGTGGTCAATGAAAAGGCCGGGGCCTATCTTTGCCGCAGGATGTATCTCAATGCCTGTGAAAAGTCTTACTATGTGTGAGAGGAATCGCGGGATTACAGGGATGCGGAGGGTCCAGAGGACATGGTTTATCCTGTGAAGGAGTATTGCGTGGAAACCCGGATAGGCGAACATCACCTCAAGGCTGTTTTTTGCTGCAGGGTCTTTCTCAAAAACAGCCTTAAAATCTTGCCTTATATCTCCCCACAAGCCCATGGATACGTATTATACAATAAAAACATTATTTGCTTTAAAGATGATTCATAGAGATCAACCTGCAATAAAACACAATAGTCTTCATCCGTATTTTCCCATATCCTTCTCTGAAAGTCCGAAGTAGTGACCGACTTCGTGGATGAGTGTCTTCCAAATCTGTTCAACAAGCTCCTCTTCCGTTGAGCATATGTCTTCGATGTTCCTCTGATAAAGGATTATCCTGTCAGGCAGGGGATATGGAATGGTAAAAAACCCTCCCTTATCCGCATGGGGAACTCCGCTGTAGAGCCCGAGCAGGCGATTTCTCTTTAAGTCCAATCTTTCTGCATCTTCCCTGCATGGATAATCCTCTACGGCGATCGTAATATTCATGAAATATTTTCTGTAATCTTCAGGCAATCTTTCAAGAGCCCTTTCTGATAGCTCTCTGAATCGCTCCCTGTTTACCCTGAAAGCCATACCTTATTTTACAAAAATACTGTAGAAGTTGAACAAACAGCAGACAATGACACAAACAAAGAAGTAAGGCTCATCGCAAAAGAAGCAGTTGAGGACATTAAAAACAGATAAGCATTAACTATGCGCTTTCAATTTAACATTCATCACGAATACGGGCAGTGAGAAGATAAGCGCTGCCGACATAAACCAGAATGAGTAGAGATAATCAAACCTTGCTATAAGAATGCCTGCAACTATCGGCCCTGATGCATGGCCGATGTCAAAGATTGTTCCGAATGTCCCCATTGCTGTCCCGAAATGTTTTTCCTTGCAGATGTCAGCAACAAGAGCAGCGGATGATGAGGTTACAAACGCCTCTCCAAAGCCAAAGACAATAGCAGCTAACATGAGCAGATAAAAATCTCTGAGCAGCGGCACAGAGCCGAATGATACGGCGCAGAGCAGCATTCCGATTGTGATGAGAGGCTTCCTTCCATACCTGTCTGATGCCTTGCCCATCACAGGCTTTGAGAGGATGGTTACCAGCACCTGAATCCCCCACAGCAGGCCTGCCTGAAACTCATTCAGCCCCGCAACTTTCACTGCGTAAATAGGAAGAAACGCCTCAAGAGCGCCGAGTGTCATGTTCTGAAGTCCTTCCATATTGGAAGTTATCAATACGCGTTTATCGCTGGCAACTTCTTTTATCCCTGCAAGAAACCTCTCATACGACTCTTTGAGGCTCTTCCCTTTTTTGACTTTTTCACTATGAGTCAGGAGTTTCAGTGCAATGAGAAGTGACAACATGCGCGCAATTTCGTTTGCACAATGGATAAAGGAGAATAGCGTTGCTGTGCTAACAACATGGGAAATTGTTATTGAAACTGTAACGCTTTTGCGCTACCGGCTGAACTATAAGGGGGCGTCGGTTTTTATAAAAACAGTTCTTCCAAATCTCAACATTATCTATCTCTCAGACTCTAACAGGGCAAAGGCGCTGAATAGATTCCTGAAACTTAGCAAAGACAAAAAGATTTCCCTCTGCGATGCGATTTCCTGTACGGTTATCAAGGAATATCTTGAAGGTATCCCGTGTATTGCCTTTGACGCTGGCTTCAGGGCAATGGGGTTAAGGGTTTTGTAATTCTTTTGAGGATGCTTTAAAGAGAATGATCGAAGGAGACAGCAGGAAAATGTACCCGTCCCCTTTATTTATTTTACTTTTTATGCTTTATCTTAAGATTCTTTATCTCCTCGATTAACTCTTCGTTAGTGATGAGTCCTTTTTTCCTTAGAAGGTTAATCAATGCTTCCTGAGTAAAAACATTACTCATAATTAATTCTTCAAGGGTAAACATTTCTTTTAAATCGAGTTTTTTTGCCATTTATTTGCTCCATAAACCCTTTCGGTTCTCTCTTGCCTCTTTCTCGTATTGCCTAAAATCTTCTAAATACTTGAAGGGATATTTTGTATATGCAAAACCGTAACCCTGCTTAATTATCTCAGCATTAAGGAATGTTTCATCTTCAAGGTAGACATATGCAAGAAGTCTTCCGTATTTGTCTCTTTTCTGCCAGTCATATTCAAGCCTTACCTTCTTGCCTTCTACCATATGTTTTGTGAACTCTGAGGCTTCTTTGCCAAAATACTCAACAGGCTTTGAAGGATGAACAGTTTCAGGGGTATCAACACCTATGAGACGAACTTTTTCTTGTTTGCCTTCTATGTCAACAACAATCGTATCTCCATCTACTACGCGCGTACAGAGATAGAATCCCTGAGCAGTGGATATACCGCCTAAGACTAAAAAACTTACCAGCAGTAGCAGGTAGGACTTAGTGTGCCATCGCAACATATAACCCTTCCTGAAGAATCACAACCGCTAAACGTTTCATGGCGACTTCCTTTATTGATATTTTGATAATTCCTGTTTTTGCTTACAGCATAAATACCATATATGTATGGTTATTATCAATAAACAATTTATGACCTATATGTATGGTTTATGCGTACCTGAAAAACAAATATAATTCTCCCAATCGGAGATAATATGGAAAACATAAGAAAAGATGTCGGCAAAAGAATAAAAGAGTTGAGAAAATTATGCGGCCTCACGCAGGAAGAGCTTGGAGAAAAAGCAAATTTGAACTACAAGTTTATAGGTGAATTAGAGAGGGGCAAGGTCAATGTCAGTCTGGATTCTCTTTTCAGAATAGCTAAAGCGCTTGAGATGCATGTAAGCGACCTGTTCAGAAATGGGAAAGAGACGATATTAAAGGTTACAGTCAAAGAAAAAAGTCCTTTTTCAAAATTATCCCCGCAAGACCTCAAATTTATCAAAGGAACCCTCAGATTGCTTGACAGGATTTTCTCCAAGGCTTAAAGAAACAGTTGTCGCATCAATCCTTAATCGTGTATTTTAAAAGATGCACAAAGGCTATCTTATTCTTATCCTCCATGCCCACTTGCCCTATATCAGGCATCCTGAACACGAATACTTTCTTGAGGAAAACTGGCTTTACGAGGCAATAACAGTAGGGGAAACAATTAATTCTCAGCAACAATTAAAATAAAAACATGAAAAACATTAACAATAACATAGGGACACTTCCCGTATTATTTTTTTGTGATGATGTAAGAAAAATAACAAAAGGGAGAAAACAAAAAGGTCGTTCTATTAAATCCCCCAAAGTCATACAAGAGCAAAAAGTGATGGGATGTTAAGATTCACGCAATAAGATAGGCTCAGGAACCGAACAACTCTTCTATCTTCTTCCCTATATCCTTTGCCTCCATAAATGATGTTCCAATGAGAACTGCATCAATGCCTGCTGATTCAAGCCGTAAAATGTCATTGCGGGTTTTAATCCCGCTTTCGCTGACGATGATTTTATCAGATGGTATTTCTTTTTTGATTTTGAATGTATTGTTGAGGTCAATTTTTAAGGTCTTGAGATCTCTGTTATTAATGCCGATTATATTTGCATTTACTGAAAGTGCCATTTCAAGTTCTTTCAAATCATGGACTTCAAAAAGCACTGATAACCCAAGTTCACCGGCAAGTTGCAGATATTCTTCAGCCTGATTTTTACTTAATATTGCGGCGATTAAGAGTATTGCGTCGGCCTCGTTTGCCCTTGACTCATAAATCTGGTATTCATCAAATATAAAATCTTTTCTGAGGAGTGGTATAGTGGTTATCGTTTTCACCGCTGAGATGAATTCAAGCCTGCCCTGAAAAAAATCCTCTTCTGTGAGTACTGAAATTGCGCCCGCCTGTTTTTTTTCGTAGACAGAAGCTATTTGGATCGGGTCAAATTCCTCTCTTATAACACCTTTTGACGGAGATGCCTTTTTTATCTCGGCAATGAGCTTTATGCTCCCAATATGATTCCGCTTTATTGCGCTTCTGAAATCCCTTGGTTTTCCGGCATCAGCAATCCTTGATTTAAGGCCTTTCAAAGGCACGCCGGACTTTGCGATTCCCAGCCTTTCTTTCTTCCTTGAAACTATCTCATCTAAAATTCCCATGAAAGGATTTTATAGAAACTGGCAGGTGTTTTGCAAATGGATTTTTTAGAATAGTTTTTTGCTATAATCCATGAGATGATAAAAAGACTTATAACAGCTCTTATACTGCTGGCGATTGTCATTGAAATCGGGACCATTGGTTACATACTGATAGAAAAGTGGGGAGCTGTTGATTCACTTTATATGACAATCATCACAATTGCGACAGTAGGGTATATGGAAGTAAATCCTCTCTCTCAGACAGGCAGGATATTTACAATTTTCCTGATCATATTCGGCATAGGCACTCTTACGTTTGGCATATCAACACTTACTGCTTTTTTGGTTGAGGGAGAGTTGAGCGAAATATTCAGGAGGAGAAAAATGGAAAAGATAATATCAGGATTAAAAGAGCATTATATTGTTTGCGGTATGGGAAGAATAGGAAGGCATATTGTTGATGAACTCCATAAAACAAGAAGGCTGTGCGTTGCCATAGACAAAAATGAGGAGGCATGCAGAAGGCTTGCAGAAGAAGAGAGATTATTCATTAAGGGTGATGCAACGAGCAGTGCGGTTTTAAAATCTGCAAATATCATGCACGCAAAAGGGGTGTTCTGTTCATTGCCGACTGATGCTGAAAATCTTCTTCTAATTCTTACGGCAAGAGGCATTAACCCTTCGTTGAAAATTGTTGCAAGGGCTGAAGAAGATGAGTCTGAAGAAAAAATGAGAAGGGCAGGCGCTGACGGAGTAGTCCTGCCTGAGTTCATAGGCGGGCTGAGGATGACATCTGCGATGGTCAGGCCGGAGGCTGTTACATTTCTGGATAAGATGCTGAAGGATCAGGAAGAGGTATACAGGGTTGAAGATATTTTTGTGGATGCTGATTCTGTGTTTGCAGGCAAGACGCTGAAAAAATCGGGCCTTATGGAAAGAAAAGGATTCTCTGTGGTTGCCGTAAGGAAAGGCGATAGATACATTTTTAATCCGTCTGGCGATGAGAGGATTGAAACAGGAGATGCTGTAATACTAATCGGTGAATCCGAAAGCATCAGAGAGGTTAAAGCGGTCAAGGGATAATAAACAACGGAATGGACGAAAAAAGAAATATAACCAAAGCTGCCGGCATTATGTCCGTGGCCACATTTATCAGCCGTGTCCTCGGCTACGTTAAAGACATGATTCTTGCAGTTTATTTCGGGGCAACAGGACTTTCAGACACCTTCTTTGTTGCATTCAGGATTCCGAATCTTTTGAGAGAGCTTTTTGCAGAGGGCTCAATGTCATCTGCGTTCATCCCCGTCCTGACAGAGTATCAGGCTAAGAACGGTAAAGATGAAGCAAAAAGACTTGTAAGGATTACGTTTACTTTTATAATGATATTTGTCGGTTTAATCTGTCTAATCGGAATTATATTTGCTCCCTCAATTGTTACAGCGATAGCTCCGGGTTTTTTAAATATGCCGGAGAAATTTTCCCTGACTGTTCTTCTCACGCGAGTAATGTTCCCTTTTCTCTTGTTTATAAGCCTTGCCGCGCTTGTTATGGGAGCTTTGAATACAAGGCGTATTTTTTTTGTTCCTGCGTTGGCTCCTGCAACGCTCAATATTGCAATAATTGCAACTGTGCTTTTAATTGCGCCCAAAATGGAACAGCCTATTATTGCAGTTGCAATAGGTGTTGCATTAGGAGGTTTTGTACAGTTTGCTTTTCAGATTCCGTCTTTTTTAAAAAACGGATACAGCATTAGGCCGGAGTATGATTTAAGACATCCGGGGCTTAAGAAAATGTCTATTCTTATGCTTCCCGCAACCATGGGGATGGCTGTTGCACAGATAAATATTTTTATAAGCACAATCCTTGCGTCATACCTTGCTGCGGGAAGCATCACATATCTATATTATTCGATGCGCCTTGTCCAGTTCCCTGTCGGCATATTCGGGGTTGCTATGGGGATGGCTGTATTGCCAACTTTGTCAGAACATGCGCTAAAAGGAGATTATGACAAACTCAGGGATGATTTCTCGTTTGCGCTGAGACTGCTCTTTTTTATAACGATTCCGGCAATGGCAGGGCTGATTGCATTAAGAGAGCCAATTGTCAATATTCTTTTTCAGAGAGGAAAGTTTGATTATGCTGCAACAGCCGGAACTGCTGATGCGCTTCTGTTTTATTCCCTTGGCATATGGGCAATAGTCGGAGTCAGGATTGTGACTGCAAGTTTTTATTCCATGCAGGATACGAAAACGCCGATTAAAATCCTTGTGGTTACAGTAATGACAAATATTATCCTTAGCCTGGCGCTGATGGGGCCGTTAAAACACAGCGGCCTTGCTCTTGCAAATGCCCTTGCGTCAACCGTGAACTTTCTTCTTCTGTTCTATTTTCTGAGAAAAAAACTGGAAAGGCTGGGAGCAAAAAGGATCATTAAATCTTTCTTGAAGATATCTCTTGCCTCTCTTACAATGGGTGCGACAGGCTGGTTTTTACTTCACGGAGAACTATGGAAAGAAAGCGGCAGGAGCATGGAAAAGGCAGGTTACCTGTCTGGTGTTATAATGCTGTGCTCTGCGCTTTATTTTTTTATAAGTTATCTGCTTAAAAGTGAAGAATTGGAATATATTGTCGGATTAGTTAGGAAGAAAATTCAAGAGAGGTGATGAAATGCTCATAAAAAGTCTTGTGGTAGGGCCGCTTGAAGTAAACTGCTTTATCATCGCAGATGATAACACGACGGAGGCGATGATTATAGATGCCGGAGACGAGCCGGACAGGATAATGGAAATCATAAAAGAAAATAACCTCAAGGTAAAATATATTGTATGCACCCACGCTCATTTTGACCATGTGGGGGCTGTTGCTGAGGTAAAAGGTGAAACAGGCGCAAAGGTAGTGATTCATAAAGATGAACTTGAGATTTATGGGGGCGCAAAAGATCAGGCTGCATTCTGGGGATACGAACTTGAACCATTGCCTGAGCCCGACATGTTTGTTAGGGAGGGAGATAAATTAGAGATTGGAAATTTGAAATTTGAGATCTTGCATACACCGGGGCACAGTCCGGGCGGGATATGCCTTTATGGCGCAGATGTTATATTTACAGGAGATACTTTGTTTGCAGGCTCTGTCGGGAGAACTGATTTTTATGGCGGAGATATGAATGAACTTAAGAAGTCTTTTTTGAGATTGATGTCACTGCCTCAGGATACAAAGGTTTTTGCCGGGCACGGGTCTTCCTCTACTATAAGGACCGAAAAGACAAGCAATTTTTTTAATGCTGAGATATGAAATTAGAACTCACAATAAAGAGTAAAATAAAGAATATGCGAGATTTTTGAGGTTAAATGATGTTTTTGCACCTAAAATTAGCTAAAAATCCCAATTTTGCCTATATTCTCCTGTTGACTATAGTGCCGGAAGTGATAGTATAATAATAGGCTTTAAAGAGAAGGTTCAAAGTAACCCCGATTTAAGCACAAGCGATCTTTGATTTAGAAATAGCTATGCCAATGGGTATGGCTTTTATTCTTCTCTGTTTTACCTTTAAAAATATTAGAGAGGTAAGATAGGGAGTTTTGTTCTTTGAAAACATAAAAGTAGGCCCCGTTAAAGTTTATTTGGTGTTTAAGTTTTTAATGAGAGTTTGATCCTGGCTCAGAACGAACGCTGGCGGCGTGCCTAACACATGCAAGTCGAACGGAGTCATTTTGAAGTAGCAATACGGAAGAATGGCTTAGTGGCGCACGGGTGAGTAACACGTAGGTAACCTGCCCTTAAGAGGGGGAAAACCCGCCGAAAGGCGAGC